>SDBS01007151.1_pt1 | contig 10859 bp, 7 predicted proteins | sample 2277091 | NCBI WGS metagenome assembly SDBS01 (sample SAMN10404972, study PRJNA504765) | marine sediment metagenome | isolation source: marine sediment core GS10_PC15, 163 cmbsf | place: Arctic Ocean: Southern Knipovich Ridge | collected 2010 | reverse complement strand
AACCCGATTCTGCCTGGTTTCTTTTTGGTTGTAGAAAGATTATCTGGCCCTCTTTCATTACTGCATTTTCCGGCATCTCGTTATATTTGGGTAATTCCCATTTCATCATATCCATTTCCTTTGCCAGGTAAGCAAAAGTATCTCCCTCCCGGGCCAGAATATAATTAATGCGATTCAAGGTTTTAACCTGCCTGTCACCACTGGGAATATAAAAATCCTCAGCAAAAACCTGTTGATCAGAACCAGCCGCCCTGGCAGTTTCATTCTTGTCTTTACCTGCAGTGGTTTTATACTTTCCGGGCTGATCATATTGATATAACTTATTTGTTTCAATAATTCCGATTAGCAAATCATCATATTTCGGATGGGTAGCATAACCTGCTTTTTTTAAGCCTTTTGCCCAGGCTTTATAATCGGCAGGATTAAGATCAAATAAAGAAGCATAACGTTGTTTCCCGGTTAGAAAATCAGAATGATCACGGTAAGATTCTTCAGCAGAATTATATTTTCTGAAACATTCATTTCTCTTGTCATCATCATATTTGAATCTCTTACCTGTCCAGTCACTATGACATTTAATTCCGAAATGGTTGTTTGCCTTTCGTGCAAGATTACTGTTCCCATCACCCGATTCCAGTATACCCTGTCCAAGAGTAATGCTGGCTGGAATACCAGTTCTGTTCATTTCTCTTATTGCCCAATCTTTGTATTTTGCTATGTAGTCCTGTCTTGATTGTGAGACATAGGTTTGAGAAGGTGCCTTTGTGGTTTTACAGGAGTTTAAAATCAACAAAATGGCCAACAGTACCACTATTAAGCTGAATGTCTTATGGATCATGTTTGCCATGGATTTTAATTTGGAATACTTTCTCAGATGCAAATATCGAAACTAAATTGTAAATTTGGCAATCATTAGTGTAATTCAGTGTAAAATTCGCCTGAATTAATAATTTTATACTTATGCAAAACAAGGAGATCATCACAAAGATAACCGAGGTCTCAGGGATTTCAGAATTATCAGACATTGAACAAGAACTTGTACAAAATGCCTTGGATTCGGCCAAAAAATCATATGCTCCCTATTCTAACTTCCATGTTGGAGCTTCCTTACTTCTTGAAAACGGGAAAATAATAAACGGGAACAACCAGGAGAATGCTGCCTACCCCTCAGGTTTATGTGCTGAAAGAGTTGCTTTGTTCTATGCCAGTGCTCAATATCCTGATGTAAATATTAAAACTCTGGTAATCACTGCTTTAAATAAAAATGGCCTGACTCCGGAACCTGTTTATCCCTGTGGTTCATGCAGACAGGTTATGATTGAAAATGAATCCAAACTGAAAAACAGTATCAAGCTCATCCTGGTTGGAGAAAGAAGCATTCATATTCTTGAAAACACAAGTCAGCTTTTGCCAATGGGCTTTGATAAATCTGTATTATTGGGAAAACCTGAAGAATAAAGAATAAAGAATAAAGATTAAAGATAAAAGTAAAAAGATTAAAGTAAAAGTAAAGATTCGCGCATTAGTGCTCCAACTCTTTGACATTTTGACTCTTAGATTCAACTCTCATTCTCTCTCTACCTTGGTTTTGCGGTCCGAAACAGCATCTAATTATTATATTGCGTTTCGATCCGGACCTCTTTTGTGGTGTTCCCTTTTTACACCAGGCTAAAGCCCGGTTCTGTTTTTCTTGGGACATTCTCTTCTTCACTCATCTTTCTTGCCCTGAGCCCTTTGCCTCTTCTTTCGCTCCCTCGCTCTGTCTCTCCGTCTCTATGTCCCTTAGTCCCTCCACCCACCTTGCGTCTTTTGCCCTTTCACATTCTTCTAAACATTCTCAACCCCTAAACCTCTCAACTAATTAGCTGCCATCTCTAAAAACTCATTCCACAAATTTTCATCGGGGGGATCAGCAATAATTGTTAGATTTTCTTTTAAAACCGGGTGTATAAATTTAATTTCCCGTGCATGGAGGCTAATTCCCCCACCCTGGTTTGATCGTTTGGAACCATATTTTAAATCTCCCTTAATGGGACAGCCAATTTTGGTAAGTTGACATCTGATCTGATGATGCCGGCCGGTATGGAGATCAATTTCAAGAAAAAAATATTTTTTAGTTCGTCCAATTAAGCGATAGCTTAAGGAGGCCTCTTTGGATCCTTTTTTTTCACTCGTATAAGCAATTGATTTATTCCTGGTTGGATTTCTAACCAGATAATGAGTTATTGTTTCTTCCTCGATTGGAGGATTTTCAGATACTATAGCCCAATACTTTTTCTGAACCTTCTTTTCCTGGAATAATTTGTTCATACGGGACAATGCCTTACTGGTTCTGGCAAAAACAACTGCCCCACTAACAGGCCTGTCCAGGCGGTGAACTACCCCAAGAAAAACTGCTCCCGGCTTATTATATACCTTTTTCAGGTATTCCTTAATTTTGACATCCAGGGAAATATCACCCGACTTATCTCCCTGAACCAGGTCAGAAACCGATTTATTCAAGGCGATCAGATGATTATCCTCATATAAAATATTAATACTGCTCATTTTTATTTGGGAAATCACACGATCTCACATCCTCAATGTAACTTGATACCGATCCAAGAATTTCCTGATTCAGGTTATGATAACGCCTCAGAAATCTTGGAGAAAACTCCTGTGTTAGGCCCAGCATATCATGAAGCACTAAAATCTGACCATCTACGTACTGGCCAGCACCTATACCAATGATCGGAATTCTTATCTCTTCAGCAACTTTCTTTGCCAGGCTGGCCGGGACTTTCTCAACAACAATCCCAAAACATCCAGCTTTTTCAAGTATATGTGCATCATCAAGAAGCTTTTTAGCTTCATCCTTATCTGTGGCCCGAACAATATAGGTTCCAAATTTATGTATGGATTGTGGCATCAGGCCCAGATGTCCCATTACAGGGATTCCTGCAGATAATATCCTCTCAACTGACTCCAGAATTTCTTTTCCTCCCTCCATTTTTACGGCATGAGCACCAGTTTCTTTCATGATCCTTATTGAAGAGGATAGGGCTTCTTTTGAATTTCCCTGGTAGGTTCCAAATGGGAGATCAACAATAACCAATGCCCTGGATACAGCTCTCACAACCGCTGATGCATGATATATCATCTCATTAAGGGTTATTGGGAGGGTGGTTTCATGGCCAGACATAACATTTGATGCAGAATCTCCCACCAAAATTGCATCTATTTTAGCATGATCAAGAATCCTGGCCAGAGTATAATCGTAAGCCGTAAGCATAGCGATTTTCTCACCCCGGAGTTTCATTTCATTCAAAACATGAGTTGTTACTTTTCTAACCTGCTTATGAAGTGACATAATTAATATTGTTTATTGGAAAATTGCTCTTTTAGCAAAACTACAAATTTGATTTGTATGCTAAGGTAAATATGGCCGTTTTTTCATAAAATATGGATTGTGCCTCTAAGACAGCTCAGCTTTAATTATTTAATCTTCATTTTTCAAATATTCCATTCTTCCAAAGGTTCAACCCTGCCTTTTTGTCACAAAAATAAAATCAATTAGGAGTCACCTAAAGGAGCATGTGCCAAATTAACACTAAACTGGCATAATCCTGAACTGGCATAATCATTGTTTCATAAAAATCAATATAATATGAAAAACAAAAAAATTAAACGATACTAAATAAATTAGATATGAGTAAAATTATAGGTATAGATTTAGGTACTACCAATTCATGTGTTGCAGTAATGGAGGGTAATGAACCGGTGGTAATACCTAATAGCGAAGGGAAAAGAACAACTCCTTCTATGGTTGCCTTTGTGGAAAACGGTGAAAGGAAGGTTGGAGATCCGGCAAAAAGACAGGCAATAACCAATCCCGTAAAAACTGTTTATTCCATAAAAAGGTTCATGGGGGAAACATATTCTGCTATGTCGAAAGAGATAACGAGGGTTCCTTACGAAGTAATTAAGGGGGAAAACAATACTCCAAGGGTAAAAATCGATGACAGGAAGTTCTCTCCCCAGGAAATTTCTGCAATGATACTTCAAAAAATGAAAAAGACTGCAGAAGAATACCTGGGTCAGGAAGTAACTGATGCTGTTATTACAGTACCGGCTTACTTTAATGATTCACAAAGACAAGCCACAAAGGAAGCAGGAGAAATAGCCGGACTAACCGTGAAGCGAATTATCAATGAGCCTACCGCTGCCTCCCTGGCTTATGGATTGGACAAAAAGGGAAAAGATCAGAAGATTGCTGTTTTTGACCTTGGAGGTGGAACATTTGATATTTCCATCCTGGAACTGGGAGATGGAGTTTTTGAGGTAAAGTCAACAAATGGAGATACACATCTTGGAGGAGATGATTTCGACCATGTAATAATTGACTGGCTTGCTGATGAATTTAAGAAAGATGAAAACATTGATTTAAGAAAAGATCCTATGGCCCTTCAAAGATTGAAGGAAGCCGCAGAAAAAGCCAAAATTGAACTTTCAAGTGCCACCAGCACGGAGATCAATCTTCCATATATCATGCCTGTGGATGGAATTCCAAAACACCTGGTAAAAACTTTAACACGGGCACAATTTGAAAAACTCTCAGATAAGTTGATCAACGCAGTTATTGGTCCTTGCAAAAAAGCTTTAAACGATTCCGGATTAAAGACTTCTGAAATAGATGAGATTCTTCTTGTTGGTGGATCCACACGTATTCCGGCGATTCAGGAGATAGTTCAAAAGTTTTTCGGTAAAGCCCCCTCTAAAGGTGTCAATCCTGACGAAGTAGTTGCTGTAGGAGCAGCCATTCAGGGTGGAGTTCTTTCTGGTGATGTTAAAGATGTTCTTCTTCTGGATGTAACTCCTTTATCCCTTGGAATTGAAACACTTGGAGGTGTAATGACTAAACTTATAGAAGCCAATACCACGATACCCACAAAAAAGACAGAAACTTTTACCACTGCAGCAGATAATCAGCCTTCCGTAGAGATTCATGTATTGCAGGGAGAGAGGCCAATAGCTAATGGAAATAAAACGATTGGAAGATTCCACCTGGATGGAATACCACCCTCACCGAGAGGAACCCCCCAGGTAGAAGTTTCATTTGACATCGATGCCAATGGGATATTGAATGTTTCTGCTAAAGATAAGGGTACAGGCAAAGAACAGACTATCAGAATTGAGGCTTCATCAGGCTTAAGTGACGAGGACATCAACAGGATGAAAGAGGAAGCCAAAGCAAATGAAGAAGCCGACAAGTCTGCCAGGGAACAAGTAGATAAAATAAATGCTGCAGACAGCCTGATCTTTCAAACAGAAAAACAATTGAAAGAATTCGGAGATAAAATTCCGGCAGATAAAAAAGAGCCAATTGAAAAAGCTCTTGCTGAGCTGAAAGAAGTACACAAAAATAAGGATCTGGAAGCTATTGATAAAGCTACAGCAGAGCTGAATACAGTATGGCAAGCCGCATCTGAGGAGATGTACAAAGCCAGCCAATCAGACTCACAAGGTGCAGCTTCTGACACTGAAGCTCCACAAGAGGATAAAAATAAAGATGATGAAGTAACCGATGTGGATTTTGAAGAAGTTAAATAATACTTCCAATAAATAAAATAAAAACCCGTTCTGATCTTACAGTACGGGCTTTTTTTTTATTTTTATATTTGCTACTCCTTTCTTAATTTAAACAAATTAATGAAAATGAAATATTTGTTAATCCTTATTCCATTGTTTGTATTCCAGGGCTATTCTTATTGCCAGGAGAATACCGAAACCCAGGACACGGTTTTCAATCAGGTTGATGCTATGGGGCGGAAACAGGGCCCATGGAGAAAATATTTTCAGAATGGCAAATTAAGATATAAAGGTCAGTTTGAAAACGACAAAGCTGTTGGCAAATTTGAACATTATTACGATGATGGTAATATAAAAAGCATTGTACTTCATCTTGGTGAGAGTACTGAATCGAAGGTCAAACATTATTATCAAAATGGGAAAATTGCTGCGGAAGGAGCCTATATTGGGAACAAAAAGAATGCTACATGGAAGTACTATTCCTACTATGGTGCTTATCTTTCTTATGCGGAAACCTACAAAGAAGGTCAAAAATATGGATTATCAAAAAAATTCTATGAAGACGGAAGTATCCTACAGGAACTCTCCTGGGAAAATGGTATAAAAGATGGAGTCTGGAAGATTTGGTTTCCGAATGGTAAGCTGCAAATGAGTACCAACTTCAATAGCGGAAAACTGGATGGGCCTTTTGTAAATTATTATCCTGATGGAACAGAAGAAATAAAAGGATTGTATAAAAACGATCTTAGAATTGGCATCTGGCTTTATACGAGTTTGGGCACAGGCAAAATAAAAGAAATAAAATATATTGATGGGATACCGGAAAATCGTGAGGAGATTGATAAACAATTCGAAGAAAAGATGCTGGAATATGAAAAGAATAAAGGGAAAATAAAAGACCCGGTACTGGATGATGTAAGGATTATCAAACGCTAAAGAATGAACCGGCTCGCAAACAAGGTTTAAGCCGATAAGATCCCGAATAATACTTCGTATTTTCGGGATCCCTGTCTACCTGCAGGCAGAAATTAGACTTACAAATTTCAAGCAACTTCGTACATAAAATTTGAGCCTCATTGATTTAAAATACAGATTTTGACAAGCAAGTTAACATTATCAGAACTAAATTTACAAATTAAGGACAAGCTGAAAAACTCTTTCCAGGAAGCCTTATGGCTCATTGCTGAAATCAATGAAATCAATGAAAATTCAAAGGGTCATTGTTATCTGGAAATCATTGAAAAAGATAAACAAACTGACTCCATTATTGCCAGGGCCAGGGCTACCATCTGGGCATTTACATATCGAATCTTAAAACCCTATTTTGAAACCACCTCTAATACAAAACTACAGGCCGGATTAAAGGTATTGATCCGGGTGAAGGTGGATTTCCATGAATTGTATGGTTACTCTTTAAACATTAAGGATATAGATCCGAATTATACTTTGGGAGACCTTGCGAGATTAAAGGCAGAAACTATCCAAAAATTAAAAGAAGAAGGGGTATTCCATATGAACAAAGAACTCCCTGAGCCTTATTTCCCTTCAAAAATTGCTATAATATCATCTCAAAATGCAGCAGGATACCAGGATTATATCCATCAGCTTCAACATAATCCATTTGGGTATATTTTTTATACAAAACTTTTTTCAGCTATAATGCAGGGAAATGATTCACCGGATTCTATTATTAATTCCCTTGATCAAATAAATAAAACCCTGCCTTTTTTCGACCTGGTTGTCTTAATCCGGGGAGGAGGGTCGCAAGCCGACCTGAATAGTTTTAATAATTATTTGCTGAGTAGTCATATAGCGCAATTCCCCATTCCGGTAATCACCGGTATAGGTCATGAAAAAGACGAATCGGTTTGCGATATGGTTGCAAATTATAGTTTGAAAACACCCACAGCTGTGGCAGAACACATGATAAGCGCATACCAGAGCCTGGAAACATATACACTTGAAGTTAAAGAAAGTATCCTTGCCGGATTAAATCAGATTATTAAAAAAGAAAAGAACAATTTTGATCTGAAAGGAAGAAAACTGGCCCCCCTGGTAATGAATTCTCTTCTAAAGGAGTCACGCCATCTAAGCCAGCTTGCCAGCATTACCCGAAATGTTTTTAGTCAGGCAATTCAAAACAGACGTGAAAGCTTGATAGAATACAAAGGAGAATTCAATTCTCTTCTCAGGAAATTTCTTTTAAGTTCCAAATATAAGATAGCTTCAAGCTCAAGAAATATAGGGGATGCCCTAAGACAAAAAATAGCTGTCAGTCGTTATCATTTATCACTTGCTGAAAAAACATTACACTTACTCAACCCTGCTAATATATTAAGGAGGGGTTATAGTATCACCTGGTGCGATGGGAAAATCATCAAAGATTCCAAAAAGTTAAAAAAGGGAAAGATCATCCTCACAAAATATGCCCTGGGAGAAAGTGAAAGCAAAATTTCAAAAATCAGGTAAAAAGTCAAACCAAATAGATTAAATCACGTATTATATCAAATGAATTATTAATACTACCATTATAGATATGCCTCAAAAAATATATAGCTTAATCATAGCTTTGCTTTTTAGCCTGAACTTTCTGACAGCGGAAGGTCAAAAGCATATTATTGATTCAATTGAGGCAGAACTACCCATACTGAATGATAGTCTTAAAGTTAGAATGCATATTGAGCTTTCGAAACTTTATTATGGCTCTTCTGTAATTTCGAGCATGCAACATGCTAAAAATGCATACGATATAAGCAAAAAAAATAATTTTATTTGGGGGATTGCAGATGCAGAGAATTGGATGGGCAATGTTTATGCCATGCTAGCAGACTATAACAATGCAATGGATCATTATCTCAAATCTATGGCAAAAAGAGAGCTAATAGGAGATCAAATTGGAATTGCATCTTCTTACAACAACATTGCCATATTATATTCTGAATACTCTAATTATGAAAAAGCCATAGAGTATCTTTTTAAAGCATATGAAATTAGTGAAGCCAATATGGATGAAGGAAGCATGGGCATTAATATGAATAATCTTTCGGTAATGTATATGGAGATAGAAGATTATGAGAATGCTCTCAAGTGCGGAATGGAGGCTCTTAGAATCAATGAAAAACTTAATATTACAGAAGGTATTGCTAACATCAGTAACAATTTAGGTGATTTATATAAATTCACGAATCAGTATGAAAAAGCCAAAAAATACCAGAGAAAAGCATTAAATATCTATCTGGAAATAGAGAAACTGGAAGGGATAATTATTGCAAAAACAAGCATTGCTGAAATACTCATATTGGAGAATAATTTGTCCCAGGCAGAGCTCTTATTAAATGAAGCCCTTTACAATGCCAATCAATTGGGTGCGAAAAATCTGATCTCCCTCATCCACAAAAATCTTGCACAAAACTATGAATTAGGGCAAAAATATGAAAAGGCACTGTTTCACTTTAAAGAATTTGATCAACTTCAGGATAGTATTTTTCAACAAAACAAAGCCAACACTATTTTTGAGAAACAGGTGATTTTCGATACAGAGAATCAATTGAAAGAAATTGAATTGATGGAAAAAGATAAGTTCCTGCAGAGAATAGAAATCACCAGGCAAAAATATATTGGTATATTAATCATACTCATTGCAGGGATTTCTTTTGCAATAATCATTTCATCAAGCATATTTATCCAGGATCGCGATAAGAAATCAGCCTTAATTCAGGCTAAGAATATAGAGTTGTATTACTCTAATAAGCAAATTGAAGAGTCTAAAACAGAGCTCCTGACACTAAACAATACAAAAGACAAGTTCTTTTCCCTTATTGCCCATGACCTCATCAATCCTTTCAATTCTTTTATTGGCCTTTCTGAGATTCTTTATTCAAACACCAATGAACTCTCAGATTCTGATATTAGAAAATATTCATCGTGGATTCATACTTCTGCAAAGAATCTTTACCACCTGGTACAAAACTTACTGCACTGGTCAAGAAGCCAGGTTGGGAAACTCTACAACAAGCCAAGATACCTGTATCTCAGGGACTCGGTTGAGGAGGTTGTCGCTTTATTTTTGTCTCAGATACAGGATAAGAATATTGAAATCACTACAAGCATTAACAAAAAAACGAAAGTATATGTTGATCCTGATATCCTTTCAAGCATTTTGAGAAACCTGATTGGAAACTCCATTAAATTCACTCGGCCTGGCGGAATTATATCCCTGGAGGCCATGGGAAACGGTCCTCTTTTAGAATTATCAGTTAAGGATTCTGGAGTAGGAATAAAAGATGAAAATCTTAAAAAACTTTTCTCCCTGAAGGGAAGTTTTTCTACCCAGGGCACTAACAATGAAGAAGGTACTGGCCTGGGATTAATATTGTGTAAAGAATTTGTTGAAAAAATCGGTGGAACTTTAAATGTTGAGAGCAAGGAAGGAAGGGGAAGCATATTCTCCTTCACAATACCAACAATTCCAATGTATATCTAGTGTTTTACCAAAGTTTATCAAAGGATGCTCCTGGCACATCCATTTTATAGAAATTTATGAAATTGAAAATAAAATATCTGTTGATCTTTGGAATTTTGAGTTTCCATGCATTCTTTAACTATGGAAATCCAATGCAGGCAGACAGTTTATTAAACCTGCCAGGCTCAGCTGATGACTCATTAAAAATCGTATTGTTGTCAAAGCTGGCAGAGGAATACAAATCATCCTCTTTGGAAAAATGCCTTGACTATGAAAAACAATCATTGTTTATAGCACAGATGGCAAACAGGCCTGACTGGATGGCAAAATCTCATTTGAGGATAGGAATAATCTACCATAATGTGGAAATGTTTCCGGAGGCAATTGATGAATATACAAAGGCTCTTCACCTGGGGGAACAGATAAAGGATTCAATCCTGATTGAAGATATCTGCCATGAACTTGGCAAATCATATTTTAATAATGCACAGATTCAAAAAAGCTTATTAAGTTTCAAACAAGCACTTCACCTGGCAAAATTAAGGAAGGATACCTTAAGTCAGATTCTAAATAATTTAAATATTGCTGAATTATTCTTATCCCAGGATGACAATACAGAAGCATTAATTTATCTGGATCAATGTATTATATGCCTGAAAAAAACAAAGTATTATAATTATTACGTAAAAGTTCTTTTATATAAAGCAATAATAAAATCTGAAAAAAAAGACTTCATAGCCGCCAGAACAAATCTCACCCAAGCTTCCAGAATTGCAGAAAAAGCAGATTTAAACTATGAGACTGTAAATATTCTTTATCACCTGGGTCT
>SDBS01007150.1_pt1 | contig 10862 bp, 17 predicted proteins | sample 2277091 | NCBI WGS metagenome assembly SDBS01 (sample SAMN10404972, study PRJNA504765) | marine sediment metagenome | isolation source: marine sediment core GS10_PC15, 163 cmbsf | place: Arctic Ocean: Southern Knipovich Ridge | collected 2010 | reverse complement strand
ACCTATACTAACCTGGCTGATTTAGCAACCCAGATCAACACGATTACCGGTTGGACTGCATCTGCAAATACTGGATTCACAACTTTTGATTCGACTGAGTTAATTCAACACGGAGCGCGGGAGTGTTTAGATACTGCCCTGGCTCTAACCGTACCCCATGATCGACTGGATGCTTATGAGGTTGATTATAAAGGCGGCGAGATATACCGTAGTATCGGATTTGGTCATGGTTGGCGAAACATCTATGTTAATTACAACGGTGGGTATACGACAATCCCCGCCGACTTAGAGCAGATAGCTATAGAAATAGTATCTGATGTTTATGGCTCGCGGACTGTAAACAATGCTTTGAAATCTGAAAAGATCGGTGATTATAGTTATACGCTTAGTGATGGTAGTAGTGGCGGAAGTATGGACACCGCAGTCACCAGGCGGGCTTCTGATTTGGCACAATGGCGCAGGTTTGTATACGGTTAATTTATGAGTATAGACAACCTATTTAATATTGTGGTTGACGTAAGCCGGGCAACGGTAACGAACGACGATTACGGGGTGCAGGCGAAGGCTTGGGCTACTGTGTTCGAGGGTTTGCCTGGCAGGTTGCAGCAGAAAAAAAGAATACAATCTTTAGAGGGTGAGTTCATGGGCCGATTGGCCGTGCTGAGTGATTACTCTTTTTATACCGAACCCACGGCTCCGATCCAGAACGCCGACCGGATACTTTACGATTCGAGAACCTTTGAAATAAAAGGTTTCGATAACGCTAACCAAATGGACGTGTTCAAGAAAGTTGATTTGCTGGAGATTAAATAATGGCTGACTTCCTAAAATGGAACGGCAAGGAATTAACCAACAAGGTTATAAGAGCGGAAAAGAAAGCCCTTGCCAGATCATGTCTACATGTTGTAAGGGCGGCTAAAGTCTCGATGAAAAAAGGCAGCAAAGGCGGGAGATCGAAGCCCGGCGAAGTGCCCCACGTTGAAACCGGAACACTAAAGAGAAGCATAGGATTTGAAATCATAAAAAGCATTGGCTTTAGAGTAGGCCACGAAGGACATGTAGGGGCAAGGTTAGGGTTCAAAGATAAAGAGAATCCAACTGGAGCAGACGCTGCTACTTACGGAAAGTTCCTCGAACTGGGAACGCGGAAAATGGCGGCCCGGCCATACCTAAGACCGGCGTTAAGAAAATCAAGGTTTAAGATTTTACGAGAGTTTGCAAAGATACTATGAAAGAACTATTGGCAGCAATTAAGACTAAATACAATACCGATGATAGCGGTAACGGCGGGCAGTTCGTTGCTTTGCGTGCCGCCAATACGGGCGGGTTATATTTGAATGAACAACTACAAGAAACAGCTTACCCTTACATGACCTTGATTCACGTAGTAGGCGACGACGATCATATCATGGGCGGGACAGAAATAAAAAAAGCGGTTGTTCAGTTTTCAATATTCGATGAGGTGTTTAATACCGTCATGGATATTTACGCAAAACTCGTCGCCGCTTTTAATAATTCAATATTAACATACGCAACAGATAACGAAGTTGTGTTTAGAAAAATCAACGAAACCGGACCTTTCTTTGAAGAACAGGTCTGGCAGGTAACAGTTGATTTTGAAGCATGGCGAAATACATAAGGAATTAAATCATGGCTGTAATACATGGGAAGAACGGAACGGTAACATACGCGACGGGGCAGGTTGACGCTGTAACAAGCTGGACGCTAACATTGACAGCGACTACCGCCGACTTTACGAGCATGGCAAGTACCAACGATTGGCAGGAGTTTAAGGCTGGTTTCAAGGGCTGGACGGCAACGGTTGAATGTGTAACAAATACTTCGATGGATTTATTGGACATTGGAACCGAAGGTACAACGTTGGCATTAAGTGACGGTACGGTTACATACACAGCAACAACAAACGCAATATGCACCGGGGTAGGTTCGGTATTAGATAAAGACGATGTTAAGCGGCATACTTACGAATTTCTCGGAGCCGGTGCGATTTCTGTTTAGTAAGGAGTTATTATGGCTGTTATTCATGGTAAAAATGGGACTGTAACCTGGGCCGGAACCTCACAGGCCAATCTTACAGGCTGGACATTGACAATGACTGCCGATACCGCCGACGATACTGAAATGGGCGACGCCTGGCAGAGTTTCAAAGTCGGGTTCGCTGACTGGTCGGCAACGATAGAGATTAACGTCGATACTACCGGGATATTATTAGGGACTGCTGCTGTATTAGGTGAGTTAGGTTCAGCGGCTCAAGTCACATTGACGGATGGAACAGCTACTTATACCGGAACCGCTATTGCCGAGGCGTTTGAGGTTAGTGAATCTATCGATGATGTGGTTAAATGCACCTATACACTGGCAGGCACCGGCGGCATACTTGCATCTTAGGAGAATATTATGGCAGCTTTTCACGGCAAACACGGAAAGGTTCAATGGGACGCTGATGGGACAGAGGTTGGCTTGCGCCATGTTACCGGATGGACCTGCAATGTATCTGCTGAAATTACAGACGCGACGGGAATGGCTACCACCTACGGTGCCGGTGTAACATACAATATCGGTGACGTAGTAGAAAACGCCGGGTCTTATTTCACAAGCCGAACTGACGCCAATGTCGGAAATTCAACCGCGTCAACAACTTACTGGATAACCGGAACATGGCGAAAAAAGGTAGCTGGTTTCTTTGTCTGGACAGCAACTGTCGAAACAATACTTCCGGGTACCGAGGAAATACCTATCGCGCCTGGAGGCACAGAGGCTTTAGGCGAAGACACTCCAGCTAAACTAGAACTATGGTTAAATCAAACCACCGCCAATATTGACGTTTTATATGGTTCGGCAATTTGCACGGGTATCAATCCGGTATTAGATAAGGACGATGTACATAAAGTAAGTTACGAATTTCAGGGGGTTGCTACGTTGGCGTTTGGAACCGCCGATCCAACTTATTAACTAGGTGAAAGGAAAAAACATGACTGAATTAACAGACACATTAGCACCTGTTAAGAGTATTACTTTACAGGGCAAGCCGTACAAGGTAGGGGAAATAGATGTCGGGGATTTAGCTGATTTTGAGCAATGGGCAACTGAGATTATTACTGCCCGTCGCTTTAGTAAAATAGAACTAGCGAAAAAGGTTTACGAGACCGACGATATTCCAGTTTCTATCAGGGAAGAAGCGTTAAGGGACCCGACTAAAGAAGAAATAGAAGAGGAAGGCAAAAGCATAAAAGGGGCTACCTTCCTTTTGCATAGGGCACTACGAAAAGGCAATCCAGAGATCACCGTAGAAATGGCAGGGGCTTTGGTCAATATAAGCGACCTTGACAGAATGCTCGATGTCATTGGAATGAGCGATAAAAAAAAAGCGGAGAAAAAACCGAAATCGATAAAGGGGCTAAGGCGGTAGGATGGGGAAATATAATATGCTCTATCTGCCATTTTTACCCTGGTTACAATTTAGAATCCATACGGAAAGTAACGCTTAAACAACTGAGAGTTTTAGCAGACGGAATAAAAGCGATGACAAGCGAAACAGACGAATCGAATGAATCGACCGGAGAAAAGTCATTAACCGGCCCTGTCGGTGCTGCTGTTGCTAAAAGTATTCTACCGAAATATAAGGGACCGTAATGGCGACTATATTAGGCGAAGCATTTGTTGTTATCAGGACCAGGCTTAGCGGCTTACATAGAGGTTTGGCGTTGGCTAAGCGCGCAGTTAGTCGGGCTATGGGGTCAATAATTAAATGGACCAAACGGGCGGCAATAGCGTTATTGGCGTTATCTGCGGTTATCGTCAAAATCGGTGCTACTTTCGAGAAAACCATGTCGCGGGTTTTGGCTTTGACGGGAGCTACGGCTGACGGATTTAAGCGGCTACAAGAGTCGGCAAGAGAGATGGGCCGCACAACTGTCTTTGCTGCTACGCAAGCGGCGGAGGCTATGTCATTCTTTGCGCTTGCTGGCTTTAAGGTTACGGAAATAATTAAATCTATGCCTTCAGTTTTATCGCTTGCTGCATCGGGTAGCTTATCAATAGCGTCTGCTGCGAATATAGCGGCAAATGTTATGGCAGGAATGGGGATTAAAGCTAAAGATTTGGGGAATGCTGTTGATATTTTAACTGCGGCTTTTACTTCCGCAAAGACAGATCTTCCGCAACTGGGGCAGGCCATGAAGTTTGTCGGACCCGTAGCGCGGCTTAGCAAAATAAGTTTTGAAAAGCTTACCGCCTCCCTTCAAGCGATGTCTAAGGCTGGTTTTCAAGGAGGATTAGCAGGTACTTCATTACGTACAATTATTTCAAGGCTAGCAGGTGCCGTTCCGTCCGTAACAAAAGAAATAAAGAAACTTGGCATTGTGACGGTAGATAGTTCTGGTAAGATGAAGCCGCTAGCTGACATTATAGACGATATGAATGATAGTTTGAATAAATTGGGAGGGGCTGCTGCGAAACAGGCTAAAGTTATGCAACTATTTGGGTTAAGAGGCGGTCCGGGAATGGCAGGATTACTTGAGCAAGGTGGGGATGCTATCAGAGAATATGAGCAGGCATTATTAAATTCTGGTGGAACAGCGCAAAGAATTGCTGATATTATGTTGGATAACTTGGCGGGCAGTTACACGTTATTGAAGTCTGCTATGTCGGGAGTGGCCGAACAATTATCAACCAACTTAAACCCAACATTAAGAAAACACATTGACGGCCTCAGAAAATGGCTCAATGAAAATAGACCTGCAATTGAAAAGTGGGCGGCTACAATTTCAACGAAAGTAAACGATAATATAGAGAAATTCAAAGAATGGCTTGAATATCTTAACGGCGATTGGCGTAAAGGCATAAGGGAAGCGATGGATGTCATTACAAATAAGCTGGTTGAGTTAACGGCAACCATAACTCCCCACGCCATTAAACTTGGTATAGCGATAGGAGAGGGGATATTGATAGGCGTAGGCCAGACTCTTAAGAGCTTAAACAGAAAAATAAGCGAAGCCGTGCCAGGTGCTAGGGCATTTGAAAAAGGGCAAGAGAGGGCGGTAGATTTTTTATTCGACTTTGGCGCGAGAGTTAATCAACAGCGAAAAAACGCTGGCTTTGGTACTCTTAATTTCGGTGACGCCCTAAAATCTGTACCAGGCGGGCCGGTTGCAGTGCTTACAAGCCTCGCTCCTTCCGACGCCCAGCGCAGACAAAGTGAGCTAGATAGACAAGTGGGCAGTATGGGAGGCAATAGATAATGACAGTTTCAGAACATTGGACCTCTAGAAGTCACGACGTTACACAAAATGGCCACGGGCTATCAAAGGTCTGGACGGCTACCTGGGTTGAATGGGAAACCGATTTTGATAATTTGCCGGTTGTCGGCGATGCGTGGTCGAGTGAGCGACTTGACTTGCGTTGTTCTCATATTAACGCCCGGCCTATCGAAAATGATAATGTTAATTGTTTGGTCACTGCTACCTTTTCGACGGTAGGCGAAGAGGATAGGCTAGAGCGACCGAACCAGGTTTCAAGCTGGCAAGAGAATTTTACTTTCACTGTCGAATCGTATAGCACAGATGCATATTTAGATTTAACAAGTAATGAACCGAATCTTATCTCTGACCGGTGGTCGGACAAAAACATAGGCATTGGCACTAAAAAGACAATAGCTTCTATTGATATAAAAGTTGATGAGCCGATCAGGGTCGAGGTTTCGTCGCATAACTATTCAACGGGCGATTATGTTAAAATCACCGACATAATACTTACTGGAAATAATCCTTTTTTTCTTAACGATAACACCTATCAGATCATAACCGCTGGTGATAATCATTTTTACCTGGATGGAACAAACGGCTCTAACTTTCAGGATTTTAATGAATACACAGGCAGTGCCGGTAGGTCGGATAATTTACTTTACACTCCTGATAACATGCCGGAATTTACACAGGAAAACGCCTCTCTTATATGGACTATAGCCGCCTACGGGCAAACAATGTATTTATATCGCGTAGCTGATTTTATAAACTCTGTTAATAGTTCACAATTAGCTTCCTATTGGTCCTCTAAAAAAACGGCTGTTAAATCTCAGCAGAACGATGATACTGCGTCGCGGGACGACACTGGAGAATGGAAACTACAGGGTTGTAACATGCGACGGGTCGGGCCGGATGCAATTCGTTATGATTTTATGTTTAAGTTCAAAGCCGGTGGATGGAATACTTGGGAGGGAATCACAACTGATCAATATCCTATTTCCGACTTTACCCAGCTTTTTGATGGTATGGATAAAACCGCCGACGAACTAAATCAAAGGCTGAGGGGTGGATAATGGAGAAACTAAGGAAGACAGCTAAAACTGTTACCGTTACTGATTACAACCGGCTTGTCGATTATATCAACCAAAGAGAAACCAGGACTGTAGGTGGGTTGCGCGTTTCAAATGAGAGTGGCGGCGTTACTATTTCTCAGCGACCAAAAATACCTAAAAAATTGGGTGTACTTAAGCCTATCGGCCAAAGAAACACGGGCGTGCAGAGAGCTGGGGCGCAAGAGGCTGGCCAGGCGGATGGAGAAATATCGGTTAGACTTTTGAATAGTGCCGGTGAGGATGTTGGCGCTGCCTTCGATGTTTTCGCTTTCATGGATAAGTCGGCAAATGACATGGGCGATTACCTGCCTGCTATCGCCGAGGATGATATTATTTTTATAACCAAACTCAATGACGGAGAATGGTATATAGTTCGGCCTACCTTAATTGAATTTACAGAGTGTTCGGCATGACAACAATCTATACCAAAGACGGCGTTGCGTTAAAAGTTGACGGCAAAATTGCTGCGCATGAGAATTGTTGTTGTAATATCGGCATTGATTGTGATGAATGCACTGGCACAACGCCTAAGTTTTATGAAGTGACTTTTTTGGGCATAAAGGATTGTGAAGCGACCCCTGTCGATTGTACTGAGTTCAATACGACTTTTGTTTTAGAGCAATCTGGATTAGGACCAGCACCGTGCAGTTGGCGATATGCTGAGGGAGTTCAAGCGGGCGACAAAACTGTGCGCTTGGAATTTGAGTTCGGTAATTTTCGTTTATTCGCTCAAGAAGTCCGTGGTGGGCTTATTATAGATACGTGTTTTTCTGATTTTGGTGTATCTATGGACGCAGATTGTAATGAAGGAACGGCCACTAATAGCCTGGCGATTGGTGACTGCAATGCTGCTGCGTTCAGAGAGGGGTATGATGGTTCAGCAACAATTACAAAGCAATAAATGTAAATTGTTATCTCTTTTTGGTGTAAATGTCATTAAGGGGCAAGAATGGTGCGCGTCATATTGTGATTGTAGTAATACAAGAAAACAGCTATCGGCATTAAAGAGATTTGGTATCGAACTCCCCCCACTCCCCGAAGACGCCGACCTTTTGGAATGGGTAAAAGAGAAAATCGAATCAGGCGAAATAAAAGTGCAAAAGAGAAAGTGCGGCAACTGTCGTAATATCCTTATCGGCTTTGCGAAACTTGCAAGAATCAAACTAACCGGAGACGAACCACCGGAGTTTGCTATCGAGAGAATAGATATATGCCAGAAGTGCGAACACCGAACATGGCTTAATCCAATCGAGTGGGGCGTCAGGGCAATGAAAAAACGTGATCGGGTACAAGGCAGGCAGTTGCCGGTCGATCACAACAGAGACCCGTTTGATGTTCTATGGTGTTCACTATGCCGATGTTGCATAATGGCGGCGGCGTTAGTTCCAGAAAAAGAATGTTTAGCGAAAAAATGGCCTGAAATAAAGGATGAACAATGATTGATATTCTATCGCAAGCAAATAGTGCAATCGTAGGCGGTGTAACGGCGGGGGCAGGTGTGATAGTTGCCTTTGGGCTAACGATTAAACATATAACCAATCGCAAAATCCATTTGAACGGAAAGCAATATGTTAGCGAGGAACTTTTTGAAGAGCGAACGGAAAACATAAAAGAATCATTAGAACGAATAGAAACCAAGCTCGATGAGTTGAATAAATAATGACCATAACTTACATACCCGATGGAGTCACGATTAGATGGGCGGTTGCCGATGGATTTGTCCCCGGTGATTATGTCGAACTACATCACAACTCAGGCAGTGGGGCGGTTGATTACGATAACCCTGCCGACGGTCGAGAAATCCAATTATTTCCCCACGGCACCGGCAACGTAGGTTACGGCTGGGGCTTTTACGGACATACACGCTATGGCCACTCGACCTCTTATGATTGCACAGGCTACGGTCATCTATCGTATGGTAATCACAATTACGGCCACGGGGCTACATTATTGCAGGTGCGATTTGTTTGTACTGTTTCAGGGACTTGGACATTTGCTTTTGTTGCTTATGACGAAATAGATAATGATGATGTAGGGACGCCGGGCGAAGTTTCGGTCGTCATGTGTTTAACCCCTGAACAACCCTCACCATTAATAGGAACTGTTTACAATTCAACCACCGATGTCTTAACGATGATACCGGCTTAGGAGAAGATCATGGCTAGAAATTATCCGACCGAATCGAACATACAAACAGAGTTCACACAACAGGGAGTCGAAGAGCCTGCTGAAAATCTATATGAGCATTTAGACGATATGCGTAGGTTTCAATGGGATTTTTTGAAACGTACCGAAGGCGCGGCGGCGTTAGGTGTTTACATGGTGCCGACCTCTGACACAACTTACAAAGTCCGGGCCGGTTATTATCGGTGGGGTGGTGAAATTAAATTGTATGCCGGTAGCACTGCCCAAGACCCTACCAACAACGACACAACGTATGTTTGGATAGTAGCGGCGGGCACCATTGATAGTGCTATTGACGGGACCGGCTGGCCGAGTGCCGATCATATCAAACTGGCCCAGGTCGTTGTCGATAGCTCTGGGAATATAACTGATATAGTGGATATGCGTACACCAATTCAAGGTATGCAATATGATGGGATTTTAACTCACAACGGTGAGGTTTTAGTAAACGAAGATGGAAACGTATTAACAATTTAAGGAGATTATAATGGCTTTGGCAAGTAAAAATGTGCTTACAGTATTGTCCACAACAAACATAGATTTGAATTTAGCAGCCCCAACAACAAATAATTTATATGTTGTGCCTGCCGACTTGGTTTGTGTAGTAACACATCTCATATTCAGGGAACCTTCCAGCACCCTTGCGGCGGCTACTGAGTTGGATTTAGGGTCGAGTGGTACGGCTGCCGATCAACTTTGGAATGGGATAACTTTAACGACAATGACGGCTACGTCTGATTATACGGTTTTGCATTTACCAGAAACCAAAGAGGATGAGATGACTGTTTTGGACGAAGGCGATACCATTCAGCTTGTCGTTACTACCGGCGCGGCGGCTGAAGCATTAACAGACGTTATCCTCATGGGTATTCTGTCCGATACATAAGGTGAAATATGAATTACGAATCATTCAAGCAGGAAAAATCTAACTTAACCCACAAAGAGATTGCCGATATGTTCGAATCGCGGAGTTGGTCGGTATCGGGCATACATTTTTTTACCAAGTTAATCAAAGATCGCCGGGCGGACGAACAACAGTCCCGAGCCGATACGATTAATGCGGCTTTGATTTCTGGTGGGATAACTAAGCCCGATGTCGTTTGGGGCGGCGAACCTGACGTTATTCCCGATCCTGGTGGCGACGAGAAAAAAGACCAGACTAAATACTTCGTCAAGGTATATGTCGATTTCGACCCAGAAGGAAACGAGTTGATAAGTGGGTGATACACTACATTTTATTGGTGGGCTTGGTGATAAGTCCGGCAAGAGCGACGATAACGGCGGCGGCGGTGGTGTTGTTTTAGGTGCCGGAACTGCAAGTGACCCACCGACACAAGCCCAGATGCTTAAATATATGACTTCAACTGGTGGTCCTTTGGTGCATGAAGATCAAACTTGCGCTTTTGGCTATGAAGATGCTCTTTACCCAGGTGAGGATAGACTCACGTGTGATAATGCTGTATTCACTGCCGATATGGTCGGATTATACCTGCACATAGAACACAGATGGCGGGAACCAAATGGTGAATCTAACTGGGAAGATTGGGTAAGAATTACAGTATATGTAAGTACAACTGAAATTATTATCGAACAATCGATATTTGCTTTGCAAAGTGAAGCGAAAGAAAGGATTGAAATCTGGATCGGTGGAGCACTGGCAACCCTCTCCAAGGCTGTTGATGAATGGACGGGTCTAAGTGGTGATGAAATTATTATCGTTCCCGATGCAACAACAACAGAGCAAAGAACCATTTGGATAAATGCTGATACGACCTTAACGGCAACCCTGGACTGGGCCTGTACCGGTGATTATTCACATAATAACAAAGTGCGGCTAATTGGTTACGATACTACCCCCGGTGATATGAGCGAAGGGGGGGAGTTCTATGGCGGTGCCTGGCACGCTGAGTGGGGAACGCCTGGCTGTAAGTGGGGGGATATAGACGGGCAAGGAACATTAGCTGCTGACTTGATTGATTTAACTAATGGTGTCGAGGGGTTGGAGTTTCATAATCTATTTTTTCATGGAACCAACAAAGGTGCTATAAATACTTTATTCGTAATGGATGCAAGTAGTCTTTGTATGGCTTGGGTAAACTGCAAGTTTGACGAGGGCTGGACGAGCATATGGTTCGATGGAAATTATCATTCTCTTATCGATTGTTGGTGGAGCAGCGATTGGACTTCGGCTGCTCTCTATACTATAGGAATTAACGTAGTTGTGATTAATTGTGTAATCAATGCCGGAGACTCTTGTGTTTTTGGTGGACCACAGACTTATGCCAATACCATTTTTATAGGT
>SDBS01007149.1_pt1 | contig 10862 bp, 7 predicted proteins | sample 2277091 | NCBI WGS metagenome assembly SDBS01 (sample SAMN10404972, study PRJNA504765) | marine sediment metagenome | isolation source: marine sediment core GS10_PC15, 163 cmbsf | place: Arctic Ocean: Southern Knipovich Ridge | collected 2010 | reverse complement strand
AGAGAGAGAGAGAGAGACAAGATTCTAAAATAGAGATTTTATTATCATAAAATATTAAAAATAATTAACAATTCAATTTCTTCTCATATTTCATGTGGGAAATACTTCTTGACATACAGCTTAATTAATTGTGCATGTTTGGAACGTTTCTCTTGATACTGATCATATGGAATCTTTTCTAATCTTCGTTTTTTTTGACGATTTCTATACCATTCATTCATTTTGTCAAAATATACGTGATCGAAAACTCGCTCAGGAGAATTAATTGGGTAATATATGTTCACATCAAATATAGCAGGTGATTCTAACATGAGGAACAGTGATGGAGATCTATAGGATGGCATAGGATTCTCATCGAAAATGATTCTATAATTATATGCTAGAGTTCTGTAGAATGGTGCCTCAAATATATAATTTCCTTTATAAATGGTATATTTTACACTGTTCCATCTATTAAGATCGTCAAATTCCGGGCAACAGCTACGACCTCTCCTTCTTGGCTCCGTTTTTCTTGGTTTAATGTATTCTATTTTAATTGTACCTTTTTCTGCAGCTGTAGAACGAGTATAATCATGTAGAGGAGGTTCATTATTATTCTCTATTTTTTCATAATCTGCAGTCCACTTCATATCACAATCCAGGTTCATAGATTGCCCTCCTCCTAAAGCCATATTGTTGGTATAGAAGTTTATCACATTGATGTAGTCATAATATTCCGGATGTGCACACCACACTTCAAAATTTCGGAGCAATGACATAATTTTTTATTTTATTTTAGTTTATTTTTTTTTTCTTTTTTAGTAGATAATAATGATGCTAATTGTATAATAATAACAATGCTAAATATAGCATTATAAACAAAAAAAAAAAAATGATACTTACTTGCTTACTAAAAAGTGGGCATATATAAGTAACGCCGAATTCCAAAAATTGATTACCAATGGTGGATATTCATAAATTTCATTTTTTAGGAAATGAAATACCAAATCCCAAATTTATTAATAATAATCAGAATGAAAACAATAACAATAATAATGAGAATATCATATGTATTGATGTAGATCGTTGTGAAGCAGGCTTTGATATTCTTTCTGTATATCAAAACGAGATCATAGCCAATCTTTTTGATTCAGAGATAAGAAACTCCCCATTGCATGAGAATTATCTAGTTGATGTTCAGAAAAACATTAAGCCTCGAATGAGAGCAACTGTGATCGATTGGCTCGTGGAAGTGGCTAAAGACTTTAGGTTACAAGACCGCACACTATATCTTTCAGTGAAATACTTTGATAATTACCTTGACCGCAAGGTTTGTGAACTAGAAAAGCTACAACTTCTAGGAGCTGTTTGTCTATGGATCGCAAGTAAATTCGAGGAAGTAATTCCGGTAAATTATGATCATTTTGTTTACATTGGTGATAATTCCTTCACAAAAGAAGAATTAAAAAATTGGGAACGAGACGTGTTACAGACAATAAAATGGGAAATGACTCCTGCCACTTATCAAGATTTTCTTAATCTGATATTTGCGTATTTATATACCTTCACTCCACAATCGAGAAAAAAAACAACAACTTCTACTACAGCAGCAGCAGCAGCAGCAGCAGCTGATGCTGCGCAAATGATCACAAGAAAAGAAGAAGAAAAACAAATTACTTGTCATTATTATCATTATCATTATTATCATTCTCATTCTCAGCAGCAGCATCACAATCAAATATCTATTCTGGAGTATCAAAAACTTGTTCACAAAAGCAAATATCTTTGTGAATTGTCACTCCTTAATCATAAATTAAGTACCCAATTCCGACCATCGACACTAGCAGTCTGTAGCACGCTGCTCTGTGCGGAAAAAAATAGTGAATCACAGCGAAAATTGATAGAACTATTAGAACAGGGTAGATTTCCTATGTCCAAGTCTAATATTCAGAACTGTACTAAGATTCTTCTTTGTATTCTGAAAAACGATAAAAGGTCTGCATTTAAAGCTATTATAAACAAATATAACCACTTGCCCAAATAATAATAATAACAATTGTTTAATAAATTCTTGTATTAAAAAATAAAAAAAAAAGATAGAAAAATAAATCAATCATTATTATTATTATTATTATTATTGTTCAAACTTTTTTGGTTCAACAACCGGGAGTATTATTATTATTATCACCAGCACCAGCACCAGCATCACCACCATTAATACTACTACTACTATTACTATTACTATTAATTGCAGTGATTACATTAGCTTTTCTCTTTTTCTCATTCAAACCACAGGCCTCCGCCAAGTGACTTGAAGAAATCACGCCAAGTTTAATAAGCGAACCAACCGTCTGCAAATTGGGAGTGTGAGTCTCTAAGTAAGATAAAGCAGCGTCACTGAAGCACATTGGAGCACAGTCTATTAATTCGATCACTAAAGTAAGTTTCTCAACATCATGGATAAGATCGTTCGCCAGCCTTTTAATATGATTAAAATTCCAGTTGTATCTTTCCGCCAAAAAACATGCACAAGGAATATTATCTTCCTCAATGGCAGTTGCAAAGACATTGCGACCTTCATCTAGCATGAGATCTAAAATAGTTGGCTTGAAGTTGTCAATGATAAAGGACATACATCTAGCTCCTGTATACGTGCAATTATGTAAGATTTCATGTTGTTTGATTTGATCCAAATTGATACTAAGCTTTACCACAATATGCTCAAAAATATTCAACTGATCTCGTATCGCGGCTGTTTTCATAATACAGATCCCTTTTTCAATATCGAAGTTTTTAGAATTTGAAATAACATAATCCAAAATTTTCAATTTTGAATCTTCACATAGATAGCACAGCGCGAAATTCTCAATCTCATCTTCCTCTGCATTATCAAACAGTTTGAATTTTTCAATGAAATGGATCGCATATTGTTCGGTAAAATTTTCAATGATAATTACCATAAGACGGAGGCTAGAATTATCATGATTACCATCGTATTGCAATGGATATTTTTCCATTATTTCGTCCATGACCCATTCCTTACCGATTGCTAGTACTCGAGCAAGTTGGAGTAATTCTTTTCTATTCAAATCTTTAAAACAGGGATCAACATGACTTAAAAAGTATTCTCTCCTTTCCAAAATTGCTGAGTGTAACAAAGCAGTTTCATATTTCTTCAACTTCATTCCGTTATTGAGAAAAAAAAAATCAAAAAGATCAAAAAAAACGTCTAAATCTGTTTTATGATAAATGAATTATAATAATACTTCAGATATTTAACTAGTGCTGGGTAACGGTTAACCGTTAGTTAGTCGACTAAGATTATCGACTAACCGGTTAACCGCGGTTAACCGTTTCCCCGCGCTAAAATATTTTTATTTCCATTTTAGGTAATGGGCGCGACCCTTTTCATCCTCCTCAAATAATCAGGCCTTTTATTTGTAGTCCTATCATTCTGGAACTGCCAAATCAAAACGCCTGTTATATTTTTGGCCGCGTTTACATCTCTATCGTACACAAAGTCGCAAATTTGGCAAAAGCGGTTTGAGTATTTATAAGATGATATAACCTTCTTTTTCTTGTGATCATCGTTTTCTTCTTCTGATTGTTGTAAAATATCATCAGGAATCACATCTGGATCTTTCAATTCCGAGTGGCACGCGTAGCACATTTTGCTAGTTTTATATTCATCAATAAAAATTATATCAATATCTGATCTTTTCCCATATCTTTTCATTAGTTCATTCTTGATTTTTCTAGAACCACCAGGCATGTTTCCACGTCCATTGACTGCAAAACCCGCATCGCCCCAAGCTATCGCAATCTTGGCTTTTCTTTTCTTTTTAACAGGGATCAGATTCTTGATTGATTTACAAACCCCACTTTGTAGATTCATATGCGCAAACCATCTTCTCTTTTTACATTTTAAATCGCAAGCCCATTCAATAAAATCTTTGCTGTTTTCCATAAATCTTGAATTATTTTGTTTGAGTATTTCTACTTCTAAACATTTAAGACTGGTTTTATCGGTTTTCCATTGTTTAACAGAAGCCGGAGCCCTGTTTTCAAACTCAGCGTTTGCTATTTTTGCTCTCTTATCAGATTTGATAATTTCATGATATTTTGAGACTGGTAAACTCCTGAATCCTGCTAATCCTGAAAGGGTGTCATTTTGTGCTATTGTCCACGTGGTCCCGACATTTTTTCTACCAGGGTCGTTCCCAATGATCAAATCATAACACCCTCCGTCGTCCAATTGTTCGATCTTTTTTGAATATGTCCTTTTTTCACAATTTTGGATAGTTTTTGCATTGGCACTCTTGGGTTTATTATATCGCTTCGGTTTATAGAGAGTAACAGAAACTCCAACACCATCAGTACTCATCATTCCTTGAAAAAGATGTCCTTTTGGAAATGAAACCGCTTTCTTATTGTAAAAATACCAGACCAATTTTTCAACATCATATTTATCTTTGTAATGATGATTGATAAAGGGCGACGAAGGAATTTGAATTCTTTCCAATTCAGCTAATTTTTCAAAAACCCTGTGAGTCCTTTCAGGCGGGTATTTATTTCTATAAAACTGACTCGGGTTTTTAAGAAGTGTTTTCAATTCTAATAACAATTCAGCATTTTCCCCAGATTTCTGGTTTTCTTCTATGAAACATTGTAATGAATTCCACGCCAGTTCAAGGAATCCAGTACTGGCATCAATCTGAACATAATTGCTCTTCCAAATGTTATTTATGGGAGCTAAAGTAAAAGTTCTTCTTTTTTGGCCATCTTCTTCTTGATTCATAAATTCCAGTTGAAGTCGTCTTAGTAAATTGAAGCAATCGGTATACCCTAACGTTTTGAATTGATCATCGCTGATCATATCTACCATAGCACCATCATCCAACGAAATATGGCTAGAAATTTGTAGTCGTTTCTTTAGAGCAAGTAAATTTACGTAGATTGGATCGTTGTCATCAGTGGTTGTTTCTTTAGAAAAGAAGTAATCATAATAAGGCTTATATTTGAATTTCTTCGGCATCTTTTTATTTTCTTCGAGGAAGGTCGATTTTATAATATTTTTAATGGATGTTTTGATTCTAGCAATTACATTTCTTCTAATGTGGAGATCTAGATTATTGACATAACTTTGAATTGCATACATCTTCGTTTGTGTTATCAACAGGGATGAATCTTTTTGGAGGATTACAGAAGCCGATGTCCTATATTGGCAGGCGATACGTTTGAATATTTTATCATTCTTAAACAATGAATTACCAGTTCTTCCTTCAAAGGCCGTAAGGAATGAACTAAATAATAGTTTAGGATGTTCAAGTGACCATGGTTTCGATTTTTTAATAAATATATCGGACTTTTCGGTGATATATTGATTGAAAGCGATGGACGAAATCGACAGCAGTGCGGTTAATCGATTACTCATTCTCAGAAGTGCCTGACGCATAATACCATGTTTAACAAAATTATTCAGTCCACACTTGATAGTAGTTTCATGCTTATCCTTTCTGGCAGCTTTTTTCTCGGAAATATCAGATCTTACTTTTTTTTGTAAAGGAAGAGACAGTTGATCAGTGTCTTTATCACCAGCATACTTTCTCTTTTTCAGAAAGCTTGAAGGTGATGGGTAGCGAGAGGTTTTTCGTTGGAGTAATAATTTTGTGGATCCAGTATCTTCGCTTATTACGAAACTAAAACGTTCAAAAAGTACAGGACCAAAAGACATGAGTTTTTCAAAATGATCTATTACATCGGGATCAGGTTTTATCGTTGTCATTGCTAAACGCCGAACATTTTCTTTTGGTAGAAGATGGATTACAGAATACAAGACGTAAAATGGCTTTTATTTATAATCAAGAAGATTTATTGTATTTCCCAAATAGGAAAAAAATAAAAATATCCAGAATCGTCATCGGTTAACCGACTAAACTAAAGAAATCGGTTAACCGGTTAACCGCGGTTAACCGACTAAAACCCCCAGCATTGCTTCTTCAACAGGAATAAATTCAATATGTCTAAGACTATCTTTTTCTAACCAATTTAAAATTTCTTCAGCGCCGAAACGTTCAGCAACATTAACAATTTCGCTGTAAAGCTTTGGGTAATTATGCCTAGTGATACGTAATCTTACTTGAACTATTTTAAACATATTCAAATTATTCTTTATAATTAACGTAGTGAAAAGGGAGATTTGATTGCGTGGAAGATCAGCCAGTGTTATTTTAAATTCTTCAAAAATGTACATAACTATTTCTTCTTGTCCAAAATTGATTGCATACATCATAACCTTAGCATCGTTCACTACAAAATGTTTTTTGTTCAAAGCGAATCGTCGTACAAGATACATGATTAATTTTTTATGACCATAACCAGCAGCCGTGGCCAAACACCGACAATTATCATACTCCACATCACGGAGTTCTATTCCAACCTTATCAATGAGGTATGTGATTGAGAAAAGGTTCCCCTTCCTGCATTCGCATTCTAATATTTGATTATCTTTGGCTCGAACATCTTCCAAAGTTAGACCAATCACTTCTAAAAGAAAATTTACCACAGGAAAATGTCCATACTCAAAGGCGGACCTAAGTATTATGTTATTGCTATATCTAAAATCAACCGCAACGAGATCAAGTTTTTCATTAACAAACTTAATCACATCCAAACTGCCATTTGAAGCAGCAGATTCCAGTGCTTCAATGTAATCCTTTTTGGCATTAATATTATTTTTTATATCAAATTTTTTAATAAAATAAGATAAAATATCAATCCGATTATTAGAGAATGCATAGTGTAGAGGAGTTTTGCTGTTCCTTAGTGTGTACTCATGATTCAGAGAAAATTTATCAACTAGATAATTCACAACCTCTACATTTCCAGACCCGCAAGCTGACATCATTGCTCCGATGCAAATGTCAGATACGTCCCTAACATCATCATCATCAATCAGACTGATTAAATATTGTAACAATTTCAGGTTTCCACCTCGTACAGCATATCCAAGTAGTTGCCGAGAATTCATATTTTCCCCAAGAGTAAAATGTGTTCTGATATGATAAATTATATTTTCTACCAATTCCATATTACCATTTCTCGATGCCTCATAAAGCAGTTCGAATATTGCTAATCCATTGCGAAAGTAATCCCTGTGAAAAGTCTTTTCGATTAAGAATTTTGCTATGTCAGTGTAATCCTTTTTAACACAGAAAAGTAGATTGCATTTCTCAACAGTGTATTTCCTACATTTTGCAAATTCATCACCAATGATTTTAAGGCAAGCTTCATAAATGACAGAATTCGGATTTGTGAGTGTATCATATTGTTCTTTGAATTCTTTAAATAAACCATATTTAAAAGCGAATGCACATCTCTGTTGGGTCGTGTTTTTTTCAAATTCCGATTCAATATTTTGGAATTGTACTATGATATCCCGCGTTTCATCAATGCTTAAACGCTTGGCATGCTCCACAAGAGTTCCCTCCAGGATTCCGAGATTTTTTTCTAAAAGTTCATCCGATATTTTATTAGACAATTGCTCAGATAAGTTGAACTTGTTCATTAGTGACTTGTAAAATATAATTCGTATGAAAATTAGACTACTAAGCACTTCTCGTAATGTTCCAAATTCTGCCGCTGCAAAATGAAATAATAGTAAGTCACAGTACGAAAGCACATCTATGACAATACTATATGGAACATCATCGAACCAATCATTCCAATCAATTCCACCTAGTTTTTCAATTAATGGAAAAACTGTTTTAGTTTTCAGATCCTGATTTGGTCTGAAGAACGATATTACACTGCTTATGTCGTTTCCATGTATTCTTGTTGTTGTTGTTTGAGAATCAGCAGCTGCAGCAGGGCAAGGGTTTGCCTCCGTGATGAAAGGAATATAAAAATGCGCATATATTGCTCTCAAAAATTCCATCAACATTAAAAAATAAATATATATATACAAATATTTCATAGTAGTAGTATTGATGAAAAAAAATGAAGCTTGACCTTTATAAAATTTTTGGATATTTTTTTTTTTAATTCATTTACAAATATGGAATTATAATCTATACATATATATATATATATATGCATAGATTTTAAATTTAACGCGCATGAATTAAACCCATTAATTGTCTCCATTCCTTACCCAGCAACACTTGCATCACCCTACTGAGATCTTGTTTTTGTAATCGACAGGCATGATCCTTAACAAGGATGCATAATATCGTGCTTAATAGCTCTTGACAATCATTAATTTCATATTGAATTCCGTTCCAGCAAAGTTTGAAGTGATTGAAGGTCTGTACGGCAAGCGGTAGATTTGTATCTAGAATGGTATCTAAATTCTCATGTTCCTTTTTGAAGGTGCAACATATATAATTTCTGTAAAAGATTAGATTTTTTGCAAAGGATACATTAGCCTTTCCCATAAAAGCCTTTTCTACCATAGAGAACATTACTAAGGGTGCGGCAAAACTGGATTTATCGAGTGACAAATTTATCATGTCTCTGGCCGGTAGTTGTGAAGTATTGATGGTTCGATTACAATTGGTGGTGCTGCTACAATCGGCCAGGATCCTCGCTGGATCGTTTCGATTGTATAGAATGGTAGTTCGTCCGGTAGTGTTCTTAAGTTTGAATAATTCAACTTCTGATTGTTTGCAGGACAGACTCATGAAAGTGTTACTTAGCGAATTTTCTAATATCTCATCAGTAGTGTCCTGACTGCTACGTTGTAGATACTCATCCAAACGTTGTCGGATTTGAAACAACTGTGATTCATTGATGTCTAAGCGAGATTCTAAACGGATAAGTAGCTCCGACCGTCCCAATGAAGGAATACAACTATAAACATAGATTGAGCGATTCATATTGATAAAACGAACACCAGAACGATATAGAAGTTTCTCATTTCCCACAAAACCACCACCACCACCACTTCTTTCTTCTCCTCCTCCTCCTCCTCCTACTTCCTTTCGCCAATTCTCGAAACCAAGCACCTGTTTGTCTTGAATAAAGCAAAGTAATTCAGCCAGACGATACTCTAGTAATTGTAAATATTTGACTAGTTGTGGAGAGTAATGCAGTTGTAGCCAGCGGTGATCAAGTTGATCCATCGCACGCATAAGTTCATTAATTCGGTATTGTGAAATCGGCCGAGTGCTGATACTGAGTGTGTCGTTTCGAATGTATTCAATATCCGCTGCTTTCAGTTGGGCTAGATGATTTCTGGCGCCGCCGCCGCCGCCGCCGCCAGCACAAAATAGTCTGGTACCTCCAGCGCATAAAAGACATTTGAGATACAGAAGGTAAATCAGATCTATTAATCTCGTGCTATGATTATGGACTAGATTCCTGGTAGAAGAATAATTCTTCACTTTCCAGAATAGTCTGTGATTTATGCACATGTACTTTGCAACAGATTGACAAACTTTCCCCCATTCATGGCTACATTCCCTACGAATCATTTCATATTCATTTTCTTCAATTTCACATAGCAGATTCAAGGTCTCTTCACATATTTCCATCGATCTCCGGAGTAACTTAGCTACTGCACAACTATACTCTGCAGAATTTTCTTTTATGTTATCACGACAGGGAACATTTTCCCATTCACTTAATCGAGAAGCATTTGATAATATTTGATTATGATGATGACGATGCATCATGTATTTTTTTTTTCTTGTTCTGATATCAAAAATAAATAATCCTATTTGTTAATACATTTATATTCATAATATGTAATAAACATATATATTTTTTTTTTCTTTCCATTTTACATTTTCAATTTATTATTACCATAGCCATAGCCATAACTAAAAAAAAACACACACACACACACAAATACTTGACAGTATTTTTTTTTTCATGGAATCAATAATAATAATGACGTAACTACTACTACTACTATTACTACTGTGTGTGTGTGTGTGTGTTACAAGACTTTTTTTTTACTAAAAAATTGTGTGATTTTTAGATTTTTAGAGACATCAAATGGAATAATTTGTGGAATTCCGGTCTCCTTAAATCCCATAAACAATTCTTTTACTGGTGATTTCTCATCATCATCAACATCATTTCCTTTCATTTCATGTTTACTGATCACAATTAATTTGTATGAACAAAGCCATTTGATGAATCTTCGGGTATGATTTAATAAGTATCTGAGACTTCCTACTCCCTTTACGTCGAGAGATTTTGTTCTTTTTATACGTGAAATTTTTTTCCATTTATTCTTCAAACAAATAATTACATGCGTTAAAGAAAATCGTCTTTTCTTAATGCTTTTTTTGAATACAGCATAATCCTTCATCCAACCATTATACATATTATTCAAATTCCGATACTCTAAATTATTGAATTCATATTCCCTTTTATTTTTATTTGACATTTTTTTGTTCTCTTTCCGTAATATGTATATATAGCTATATATATATATTTATACAATTTTTTTTTTTTTTGTGCGTCGGAGATTATGTTGTGAATAAGAACGCGCGCGCACACACACACACACACGCTTTGTTTATTATATCATTATACTTCTTTTCTTTTTGAACGTATTTCCTTTTATGGAGATTTATCGACGTTTATTCACTCACTCATTCACTCACTCACTCACTCTCTCTTTCTGGACAACTGCTGCTGCTGCAGTAGCAGTTTAAGGCCTAAAATCCTAAAAAAAAAATTTTTTTTTGAATAGGTATTGGACGGATCATTTGAATAAGAGCTTTTCAGATGATGAAAAATAAAGTATCGTATATGGTAATTATTTTCAAAAAAAAAATTTATTTCCATATACGATATTTTTTTCAAGTCCAACAGAAATGAAAAGCTGAATACACCATATACAGTAGTTTTTATTGAACGTTAGGATTAAG
>SDBS01007148.1_pt1 | contig 10863 bp, 7 predicted proteins | sample 2277091 | NCBI WGS metagenome assembly SDBS01 (sample SAMN10404972, study PRJNA504765) | marine sediment metagenome | isolation source: marine sediment core GS10_PC15, 163 cmbsf | place: Arctic Ocean: Southern Knipovich Ridge | collected 2010 | reverse complement strand
GGTGGTGAGCCTTTTCGGGGCAGCCGAAAGGGATGGCTGATGCGTTGGCGAACCATCCCTTTGCTGCGCTGCGCTGCGCAAAAGGATGCCACCCGACGTTGGCTGATGCGTTGGCGAACCATCGCTGGCTAAACACGTACTAAGCTTTAGCTTACGTGTGTAAGCGCGCTGTCGGTTTCGTTTCGCTTCGGCGGATGCTACCGGACATGTGGCTAACCAGGGACGCCGGCGGGGCGGCGGGGGCGGCAAGCGGTAAAAGGCAGATCTTTTGAAAAAAAATATCGCGGTTTTCCGCTCACAAACGCCTGTTTTGGGGCACGTGGCCCTAAATCTGTATTTTATTTATTTTTGTAGTGTTTTCCGCGTCGTTCTGTGGTAAACTCCGTTTTTATGGGGCATGTCCTTTCATCTCTCAAGAGTGTGCCCCCACAAAATTAAAGTCGAGAGATAATAGTTTTAAGGCCTGAACATCGGCCAAGGAGAAGTAGCAGTGAGTACAGGTACAGTAAAGTGGTTTAATGCAAGTAAGGGGTATGGTTTTATCACCCCGGATGATGGCGGCGACGATTTGTTTGTCCACCACTCCGAGATTAAAACCGCCGGCTATGCAACGCTGGAAGAGGACCAGAAGGTCGAATTCGAGATCGGAGAAGGCAAAAAAGGCCCATGCGCCACTAATGTGACGCCGTCCTGACAAGTAGTAATTCTCGAAAGAAACGAAAGGCCCTGCCGGACGGCAGGGCTTTTTTTTTGGTGTACCGAGCATGTTCGATTCCCTTCCGCCGTCGGTGCGGATCACCGGTCGTCCAGGGAGAATCTCTTGACACGCTGTTTCTTGAGCATGCTCCTTCGTTTTTTTTCTTCGAGTCGGCGGCGGACGGCATAAGCGGGCGTCTTTGTCTTTCGCCGGTGGGGTTTTGTTTCGAGAGCACTTGCCAGTAGTTCGACGAGTTTTGTTGTTGCGGCCTCTTTGTTGGCGGCCTGGGTGCGGTGTCGCTGGGATATGACGCGAAGGACGCCGTTCTTGCTGATGCGTGTTTTGAGACGCGCGCCGATGCGTTTTTTCTCGACCTCGGTAAAAGCAGGGCATTCGGCAATGTCCAAAAGGAGCGTAACGCGGGTACTGACCTTGTTGACATTCTGTCCGCCGGGTCCGCTGCTGCGGGAGAACCTGAACGCGAGCAGGCTCTCTGAGATCTCAACGCCTTTCTTGATTTCGATCATCGATCCTTGTTTACCTTGCCTGGGTAACAACAACAGTCTGATTAATCGCCGGGGCCGTTGGCGGGAATTGCAGTTTTTCATCGCTGTCGGTAATGATCTGCACATAGTATTCGGTGTCCGAGGCGATTGCATCCGCCGGCAGAGCAGCAGAATACACTCCCCTGCCGAGATGGCCAAGCGTTTTGGTGCTGAATTTTCCCGCACCCATAGGCCGGTAGTAAACGACAGCGTGCTTCGCCTTGGCGCCGAGGAGTATTGCCTTCAGTTTGAGTTGGTCGCCTGCACTTATGCTTGTTCGCGCCGTTGGGACGAACATTCGCACGGGCCCGGTGTATTCCTTTGACGGCAGGGCGTCGGCGGGCAGATCGCGGTCGAGTATCTTTGCCAGCTCTTTGCCCGGCTTTTCGAGCAGGCCGCCCAGCAGGTGTTGCTGCCAGTTTGTTACGTTACCCATGCCGCCGGTAGTAGTGATTGTCGCCAACAGGTACTTGTGGACCCGGGCGACCTGAGCGATAAGCTCTTTGCGTACAGGCAGGGCCAGTTCTTCTGCCAGTTTCTTCTTTGCCCGGTCATCTTTTTCGGCTTTGACTTTTTTCATCGCCTCGTTGAAGCGTGCCCACGTACAGTTAACATGGCCGACGGCGCGGATGTAACGGAAGTTGTTTAGCCAGTAGTCGAATCGCTCGCGATTGCCGGGACCCTTGATAAGCGGACGGAACCGTTGCATCTCTTCTACGAATCGGTAGTCGTTTTTGACCTGGTCCCACGGCCTGGGATCGGGCTTGATGCCGCCGGGCCCGCGCACCCAGTCGGAGGGGCGGGGCAGGTTGTTGTTTCGCAGCCGTTTCTTGTCGGCGGCGTATCCGCCGTCGAGGCGGACAAACAGCTTTGCAATGGACTGGGCGGCGGCAGATCCGAACTGCGAGCGGGCCCAGTCAATATAGAAGTCCTCCGTGGGCAAGTCTCGCGATCTGCCGTGAGCCGCAGTGGGAGCGGGCAAATCGCACCCGCCTTGCCATGCGGCCTTTGCAAGGGCGGATACATTGGGTCCGAGGATACGTGTCCGCCAGTGGATGCCCATCAGGCCGGTACAGCCGTATGCCAGCGAATCGGCGGCATCGCGCCTCATCCTGCCGACCCACAACTGCGGAATGATCAAGGCCGGATCGTCCTCCATCCACGGGATAGACCATATCGGCCGATCCTTGACATTCGCAAAGCCGCCCTCGACCGGTGCAAAGCCGACGTTGCGGTTGATACAGCTTAGAGGCATTTCCCCGGGCAGCGTCTTGTCGAACAGGCCGCGGTCATCGGGCGGACCCAACACCCAGCCGCAGGTTGCAAGAGTAAACGGAGCGTCCACATTCTTTGCCGCAGCGATTGCGGCCTGTAAGTCGGCGACTGTCGCCTTGACCTGTTCGGGTTTTGTGCCGCTCCAGGTCCAGCCTTCAGGCGTCCAGAACCAGTAGTAGTCGAGCGGATATGCTTTCATGATGCGCTTGAACATCCCTTCGTAGACCTGTTTAACAACGGAAAGGTCCGCCGGGTCTTTGCCCGCTTTTTTTAGTCGTTCCCTGACGGCTTTGGGGATGGTCAGCGGAGTTTCCGTGCCGACGCAGGTCTTGATGCCGAGGCTGTGGGCGTGGGTGAAGGCTTCTTTGAGCATTGCGGCGGCACGGTTGAAAATCTCGTTGTTCTCGTCTTCGGTTTTGGGCCAGGGAATCATGCCAGGTTGAGCCTGGCTGCCGTAGACATCCCCTGCAAAAATCTGCTCCGAGCCGAATGTATAGTCGCTGATTTTCTTTGGGGCGTATCCCCAGTTGCCGCGTTGGGTGCTCTGCCAACTCGACCGATAACTTGCCGTCACATTGCCTTTCTTGTCAAACTCACTTTCCGGGCCAATCCAAACGGTTGGCTCCGGGCCGACGCCGCCTTCCGGGTAGGTATGCAGGGCAAAGAAATTCATGCGCATTTTGGGCAGTTGCGAAAGGATCGCCTTGTAATCATCGATCGACCACCAGTCGGGCCCTTCGGGAAAATCGTGGAACGGCTGTATGCCCCGGAGATTAAACAGCGGCTTTCCATGCTCGTCGATATCACCAATCGCCAACGCAATCTTTTCGTCGGGTATCACATCGCCATGCATATAAAAACGAACGCCCAGATGCTCTGCAAAGCGGTAGGCGCCGTAGAGAATGCCGACGGGTGAGCCGCCGACAATGAGCAGGTTTTTTCGATTGTCATGTGTGACGGTTTTGAGGACATATTCTTCCGGCCCGAAAGACCGCAGCGATACTCCACCCAGGCCCGCAAATACCTCAGACTGCCTTGTGCCCAGAATAATGCATCCATCGACGGGTTGGCGCTTCCTGGAAATCGGCAGCAGCGTATCCGTGCGAAGGTAGATGTACCGGCGAACCTCTTTTGCAGCTAATTGTTCCAATGGGCTCGCGTCGGCGGGACAGATAATAACCTCCGGGGCGAACGACCCAGCCGCCCGCCCGCATGTAAACGAGCCAAACACCACCGCAGCCAAAACCGCCAATCTGAAACGCAATCCTGCAAACATAATCCGTCTCCTCAATAAACAACGCCTACGGCAATTTGCCGGTCAACGATAAATCCCTCATGTCGAATATTCAGTTTACATCCGCAAACAAAGGAAATCAACAGGATTCAAGATTCAAGATGCCCTTGCAAAGAATGCTTCTTGTGGCGCAGTTTTCTATTGTAACCGGTATTACCCCGGTCCTGTTGTCAGTGTCGCCGGCGCGGGGGTTGGATGTATTTTTGTTATGATTCGTCGTGGGATTGATTTTATGTCCTCGAGTATCATGTAGAGCGACGGTACGAGCAGCAGTGTGATCGATGTTGCAAAGAGTACTCCGAACGCGAGGCTTACGGCCATCGGGATGAGGAATCGGGCCTGGAGGCTTTTTTCCATCATCATCGGCATCAATCCGCAGAAGGTGGTTATGGTGGTCAGCATGATCGGGCGGAAACGACGGGTTGCAGAGTCGCGGATGATCTGGTTGAGTTCGATGCCTGCTTTGCGTTCACGGTTGATGAGATCGACCATGATGAGCGAGTCGTTTACGACGATGCCGGTAAGCGCAACGATGCCGAAGATCGAGAGGATCGATAGATCGATGCCCATGATGATATGGCCGGCGAGGGCGCCGACGAGGCCAAAGGGAATTGCCGACATTATAATCGTGGGCTGAGAATAACTGCGGAACTGGACGGCCAACAAACCGAAGATAGCCAACAAAGCCAGAAGCATGCTGCTGCCGAGGCTTACGGCGATGTCTCTTTGTTCACGCTGTTCACCCTCGAATTTGAAGATCAGACCAGGGTATTGGGTGCGGAGTTCGGGCAGTATCTTTGTCTTGAGGTCGGTGTTGATGTCGTTGGCGTTGGCGACATCCTGGTCGACGTCTGCCTTTACATTGACGATACGTCTTCGGTCGGCGCGGTTGATGTTTGCATAGCCCCTTCCCATGTGGACCTTTGCGACCTGCTGGAAGGGGATCTCAGTGTTGTCGGGCAGGCGGATTCGCATGTTTTCAATGTCGGCGATGCTCTTTCGGTCGGCCCGAGGATAACGAACCATGACGCGGATGTCGTCCCTGCCTCGCTGGATGCGCTGGACCTCGTCTCCGTAGAAGCCCTGTCTGACCTGTCGTGCAAGATCGCCGAGAGTGAGGCCGAGCGTTCTGCCGTGATCTGTGAGGGTGAGTTTGAGTTCGAGTTTGCCGGGGTCGAAGGTGTCGTCAATGTCGGTGACTCCGTCGTATTCGGTGAGCTTTTGCTTGACTATTTCGACGACTTCAAGCAGTTGGTCGAAATCGTAATGGCTCATCTCGACATTGATGGCATCGCCGCCATGGAAGAGTGAGGAATTGAAGGTGAGCGATTCAATGCCGGGAATTTCACCGACTTCTTTGCGCCATCTCTGTGCGACTTCCGCGGATGGCAGAGGTCCCCTTAGTTCACCGCGGAGGAGTTCGATATTGACTTCAGCGGCATGAGCACCGCTGTCGGAGGCGGTTGGCGCGCCTCCACCGTCCCCACGTGTGAAGGGCTGCTCGCCGATGTTTGTGGCCATGTGGGTAAAGACCGACGGTAGCTGCTTTTGTTCGTCAGGTTTTTCTTTTGTGAAGAGGGCGGCAATTTTCTGCTTAAATCCGCCTTCGTTTTCGGTCATTTCTTCTTTTCGTTCTTCGTCGAGCTGCTGCCTGACTCTTTCTGCGGCCTGTTCGATTTGTTTGACTACAGCCTGCGTCTGTTCGACAGAGGTTCCCTTGGGCATGGATAGTGATGCCCAGACGTTGTCGGCGTCGACCTTGGGCAGCAACCTGAATTTTATGAAACCTCCCTTCACGTATCCTGCGGCGGCCATGAGGACGACCAGGGCGACGGCGAGAGTGAGATATCTCCATGCGACGACCTTTTGGACGAAATTGGCGAAGGTATTGTTTACAAACTTTTCCAGTGATTTGCGAATGAACCTCTGCAAGAGGCCGATGGGTCCGAGCTTTTGTCTCTGGTCGGCGGTTTTTTTCTTTCCTGAAAGGTGTGCCGGCAGGATGAGCAGGGCCTCGATGAGGGAAAATGCCAGTACGGAGATGACTACAACCGGTATTACGCGGATGAATTTTCCCATTATTCCGTAGATGTAGAGCAGGGGCATGAAGGCGAACATGGTGGTGAGTACGGCCATGACGACGGGCGCGGACATTTCCTTTACGCCTGCGATGGCGGCGGCGGTGGGGCTCATGCCCCGCTGGCGATAGGAGAAGATGTTTTCTCCGACGACGATTGCGTCATCGACGACGATCCCGAGTGCGAGTATGAAAGCAAAGAGCGACATCATGTTTATGCTGACGCCGAAGTAGGGCAAGAGCCACAGTGCACCCATGAACGAGATCGGTATGCCCATAGTTGTCCAGAATGCGAGTCTGAGATCCAGGAAGAGTGAGAGGCAGATAAAGACGAGGATGAGCCCGTATCGTGCGTTTCGAATGAGCAGCTCCATCCTTGATTTGAGGTAGAGTGAGCGGTCGAGCCAGATGCCTATAGAGATACCCTCGGGTAGTCTGTTCTCCTGCTCAGCGATGTATTCTTTGCATTGCTTTGTTACGTCGAGGATGTTCTGGCGGCCGATGCGGTAGACCTGGAGCATGACGGCGGGCTTTCCGTCGAATCGCGAGAGGAGGTCTGAATCTTCGAAGCCGTCAACGACGGTCGCGATGTCGTCGAGAGTGATTTGGGTTCCGTCATTTCTGGTATAGACGACGATTTTTTCGAATTCGGCTCCTGTGTACATCTGCCCCTTTGTGCGGATGAGGATTTCGCCGCCTACGGTTTTTACGGAGCCTCCGGGCAGGTCGAGTGAGGAACGGGCGACGGCGCCGGTGACGTCGTCGAAGCTGATGCCGTATCGACGGAGTGTTTCCTCGGAGACTTCGATGGAGATTTCGTATCTGCGTGCGCCGGCGATATCGACCTGCGAGATTACGTCGGTTGCGGTCAGGTCGTCGCGCATGCGCTCGGCGAGATTTTTTAAGGTGCGTTCGGAGACATCGCCGTAGAGGACGATACTGAGAACGTGATTGCGTATGGTTATCTCCTGGATGATTGGTTCTTCGGTTTCCCTTGGGAAGGTGATGATCTGGTCGACCTGCATTTTCACATCGTCGAGGACTTCTTTGACGTCGGCGAATTCTTCGACTTCGATCATGACCGAGCCTGCTCCTTCGTAGGCGGTGGATCGGAGTCGTTTTATTCCCTCGATTCCGGCGACTGCTTCTTCGACGCGCATGCAGACGCCCTCTTCAACCTCGGCGGGCGAGGCCCCTAAATAGGGGACAGTTACCGTTATTATGTCGACGCTGGTTTCGGGGAATATCTCGACGACGTTTGTGAACAGGCTGAGGACGCCGCCGACAAGAATCATGATCATGAGGATATTGGCGGCAACATGGTTCTTTGCGAACCATGTGAGAAGGCCTTTGGATTGTTCGGCATTGTCGTTCATTGCCGGGCCTCCTCATCAGAATCGGTCGAATCGGCCAGCCGGGTCCTGATTTTCATTTGATCGGTTACGATGTCAAGGGGGCTGGTGATGACGATGTCGCCGTCGGCGATGCCGGAGCTTATGTAGGCGCTGGTTTTGTCCCAGCGGGCGACCTTTACTTTTTGGATGTGGAGTTTGCCGTCGCGGGCGAGCCAGACTTCGTCGGTGTTGTGGACGGCGTATCTGGGCAGGCGAATGACGTTGGTCAGCAGTTTGCCCGTGATCTCGACATTGACGAACATTCCGGGCGTCAGCGGCACTCCGTGGTTGGTCTGTTCGAAGGGCTTTTCGATCTCGACGATTACGTTGACCATGCGCGAAGCGGCGTCGATTCTGCCCCGGGTGCGGACGATTGTGCCCTTCCAGGTGTGGGTACTGCCTGCGAATTCGGCGGTAATGAGGGCAACGGGACCGGCGCGGTCATTTTCCGGATTGCCGTTTGCAAAGCCCAATGGTGCGTCGAACCATTCCAGTTGCTTGTCTTCCAGCGGCACGATGATCTCGATGACGTCGGTTCCGTAGACGGTTGCAATGGACTGGCCGGGTGTTACGTACTGGCCCTGGTCGACGTTTTTGGTAACGACCCTTCCGTCGAATGGCATGGAAATGACGGTTCGCTCGAGGTCGAGTTTAGCCCTTGCAAGCTGCGACCGGGCGGCCTGGAGCTGGGCCTTTGCGTTCTTGATCTGCGGCAGGCGAAGGACAAGGGGAGATGTCGGCTTCTCGTCACCGTGGAGTTGCTGCCACTCGGTGCGGGCGACGAGGGCTTCTGCCTCTTCCTGCTGGAGCACGTACTCGGCTTGGGCGACAAGGGCGGCGGCGTTTTCGACGGCCAGTTCGTAGTCCGTAGGCTCGATCCTGACAAGGGGTTCGCCGGCCTTGAAGAAACCGCCGGCAAGAAAGTTGGCGTGGGATGCGACGACCCGGCCCGATACCTGCGGAATCACCTGGACGGAAACCTTGGGCTGGGCGGTCCCGAAACCGTGAACAGTCATCCTCAAATCCTCTGGGTGGGCGGTAAAGGCTTCGACGAGCGGGGCAACAACAGGCTTTTCCTTCCTGACGGGCGGCTTTCGCATCGAAGAGAGTATCTTGAAGATCACCACTCCGAGGACGAGGACAAGCACTACCAGCAGCAACTGGAATAGCGCTTTCATTAAGATTCCACCAGACTTATTCATTTATGTCTCCCGTTTCTTGATGGTCTCACGATCATCGGTCTTACCCTCTTGGGCCGTATCCTTTTGCGAATTAATGTCGGTGGGTCGCCAGTCGCCGCCGAGTGCGAGGTAGAGATTAATTCTTGCGTTGTAGATGTTGCCCATGTTTATCGCGAGTTCGTTTTCGGCGAGCCTGCGTCTTTGCTCGGTTTCGATGACGATGAGGATTTTTTCGAGTCCTCTCTGATATCGCTGTCTTGCAAGCTTTTCGGCTCTTTCGGCGGATACGAGACGGATCTTGAGTTGTTCGAGTCGCTCGGTGAGCATCTTCTGTTCGACGAGGGCGTCTTCGACTTCGCGCATTGCGACGAGTACGACCTGGGCATAGTTTGCCGCGACCTGCTCGGTGCGGGCCTTTGCGGCATCGACGCCGGCCTTGAGGCTGCCGCCCCGGAACACCGGCGCCGCCAAGGAGAGAACAGCCGAATAGACCTCCGTATCCATGAATCCGAGCCCCCTGAAGCTGTCGGCGCGAGTGCCCCACGTGCCGCTGAACGTCAGGTCGGGGAACATTGCGGCAATGTTGACGCCGATTCGCTCGGTGGCCGCCGAAAGCTGCATCTCTGCGGCGCGGACATCGGGCCTTCGGTCGAGCAGCGCCACGGGCATCGCAAGGGGAACCGGTGTCATCTCGCCGATGTCGGGCAATGCCTGGGCGAGCACTTCCGAGGATGCAGGGACCCTTGCGACGAGGACGTCGAGGCTGTGTTGAGCGAGGATCAGCGCCTGCCGGATACGAGGTTCCAGCGACATGACGTCGGCGAGGTTCTCCCTGGCAAGGTGGACGTCGAGAGGGGGGACAAGGCCCTGGTCATATCGCCGCTCAACAATCTCAAGCGTCTCCTTCCGGCTCCTGATGTTTTCGTGAGCAATGTTGAGCAGTCGCTGCTGGGTGGCGATCAGGGTGCGTGTTCGCACGACCTGTGCTATGAGGCTGTGAGCCAGCGCCTGGCGGGCGTTCTCCGACGACAACAGATCCGCATATGCCGCCTGCTCGCTGCGCCGCAGCTTGCCGAACAGGTCGGCGATGTAGCTTACCGAAAAGCCCTGCGAATAGACCGTTGTAAATGCGCTTACCGGGGCGCCGCCCAACAAAAAGAAAGAGCTTTTTGCGCGGGTTCTGTCCAGACCGTATGAGACTTGTGGAAAGCGGCCCCCATGCACCTGGCGGAGCAGGGCGTCGGATTCGGCGACACGTGCGGCGGCGGCCTTGAGGTCGTAGTTGTTTTCCAGCGCCAGCCGGACAAGGTCGGCGGTGACGGGATCACCGAAGCTCTCCCACCACGGGCCTATCGCCTTGGGATTGTTGGGATCGATCCAGCCAGCCGGCGTGTTGAAAAACGCTTCCGTCCCATACGCCGGTGTCTGAGGTCGGGCATAATCGGGTCCGACCATGCAGCCGGAAATGCCGAGCGCGACAAACAAAGCAAAACCGATGGTGAGTGCTTTGTACATATTAATCACCCTCCTTCAGATAAGCACGAATCCCCGCCGCCGAGAAAGCCACGATATGGTCCATCGCACGATGCAGGTCCGACAGCGGAAGGGCGGTTTCGGCGGAATGCCCTATCAATTGCCGGGCACAAACGGCGTGGAGCAGTTGGGCGACGGTTGACTGAATGGACATAAGGGCCTTTTCCTCGTTCAGGGTGGGGTATATCTTTGTCATGGCGCCGAGCATTGCATTCATGACGGGCCTGATGGTCTCGGTGTAGAACATGTCCGGGGGCAGGTGGGGATCGAGCATTTCGCGGACTGTGAGCCGCAGGAATCGCCGCCCGCCGCTTTCATTGACGAGAGGCTCGAGAAAGGCGGTGGCAAAGGTTCGCAGGAGATCCTCGAGAGGGGTGTCGGGGCCTTTTTCGGCCATGACTTTTGCGATGCTCGCCAGCCGGATATCACGTATCTGCTGCATGCGATGGCGGAACATCTCCAGATACAGCTTGTGCTTGCCGCGGAAGTGGTAGTTGACGGCGGCAACGTTGCAGTCGGCAAGCGCCGTGATTTGGCGCACTGAGGCGCCTTCAAAGCCGTTTTCAGCAAAAAGCCGCTCCGCGGCGTCCAAGAGTCGGTCCTGGGCCTGGGCGCTCTGGGCTTCCAATCCGTTTACTGTTTTGTGTGCTGTCATATTATGTCCCATCGTCTATTTCAAGCACTTGTTTCATACGAAAATATAAAACATGTGTTTGAATTTGTCAAGGCAGAATTAAAAAAAACGGTTCATCCGGCTAATGCGTAGGTCCCCGTGCCTAAAGCAACATTTGAGAGAAAAACCGTTTGCCCGCAACAAAGAAAAAATACTCTTTTTTGTGGTGGAGCATACTATACTGCTCACGATTG
>SDBS01007147.1_pt1 | contig 10865 bp, 9 predicted proteins | sample 2277091 | NCBI WGS metagenome assembly SDBS01 (sample SAMN10404972, study PRJNA504765) | marine sediment metagenome | isolation source: marine sediment core GS10_PC15, 163 cmbsf | place: Arctic Ocean: Southern Knipovich Ridge | collected 2010 | reverse complement strand
AGATGTGGCGTTCTATGAGTTCAGAAGACAGCTGGAGTACAAGTGTGGGTGGTACGGTTCTGAGCTTGTCATTGTATCAAGGACCTTTCCTTCATCAAAGATGTGTTCACAGTGTGGGCACAGGAAGAAAGAACTCTCTCTAACAGAGAGGGAGTATGAGTGTGAACAGTGTGGGCTAGTGATAGACAGAGATCTCAATGCTGCACTGAACCTGGTCGCCGTCAGTTTGCCGGAGACTGAAAACGCCTGTGGAGAGGAAGTAAGACACAGCAAATCTTCCGAGATTTGCAATGCAGCCTCTATGAAACAGGAACCGAACATCATCCCGGACTCAATGTCCAGGAATGTCTAGGTTTCGGGGAACGGTTGTATGAAACGGCAGACAGAAAAGTAAGACATAGCACTCCAGTGAAGAGAAGAATGTCAGTATCCGAAATACAACAAGATGATACAACTGCCAAGAGATCTACGAGGACAAAGGCACCACGTGACATTCTTCAATGGACATTCCTGAAAATCATAATCCCTGCAGTCATTCTTCTTACAATTTGGTACCTGATTGCTAGCCTTACTCGCATATCACTGTTTGATGTTGCTCAGGCATTCATAAGGCTCATGCTGGAAGGTGATAGTCAAGGCACCTACTTGACTGAGCATATTGTTGCCAGTGTATACAGAGTTACCATTGGTTTCCTTGCTGCTGCCTTAACGGCTATACCTCTCGGTATTGCTATTGGACGTTATCGTCTTGTTGATTCAGTCTTAGGACCTGTCGTTGAAGCAATGAGACCTATTCCCCCAATTGCTTGGATTCCTATCTCATTACTCATGTTTCCGGGAAATATCGTAGGTGCTCAGTCATTTATTATCTGGATTGGTGCATTCTTCCCGATACTAATCAATACAACCACGGGAGTAAAACGGACCGAACTCGTTCATATTGATGCAGCCAAGACGCTGGGTGCTAGTGAGAGTCAGATACTTACAAAGATCGTAGTTCCTTCTGCAGGTCCGGAGATATTTGCTGGTCTACGACTTGGCTTTGGTATAGGATGGATGTGTCTAGTTGCAGCAGAAATGTTACGAGGTAGTGTTGGTCTAGGTTATCTAATCTGGATTATGTGGCAGGTTGGTAGAACTGGTGAAGTAATCACAGGAATGCTGCTCATAGGTTTCATCGGGTTTCTGATAACCTACGCTTTCTTGTATATTGAAAAGTATCTTATTAGATGGAGGCAGACTGTTTCTGTCTAGTTAAGCTCATTGCCTTCTCTTGCTCCACACGGAGAACATCTAGTATTTGGCTCCTATACGCTAGACATGCTGGTGTAGTTCGAGTTCTGGGTCTTGGTAGATCCAAATTATATTCAGCAATGATTTTGGCTGGAATATTGCTTAACATAAGTATACGATTGGATAGGAACACGGTTTCATCTACATTGTGTGAAACGAAGAGAATGGTTGATCCTGTTATCCCTTGAATCCTGAGAAATTCCTCTTGGAGGTGATTCCTAGTCTGTGCATCTAGATTAGAGAGTGCCTCATCAGCTACAAGAATGTCTGGAGAGAGAATTAGACTACGTGCCATCTCGGTCTTCCGTGCCTGACCTCCCGATATCTCGTGTGGGTAGTGATCGTCGAGCCCCTCCATTCCTGCAATTTTGAGAGCTCCCTCTACTGCCCTATCTCTCTTTTCTGGAGAAACCCCCTTGACTTCAAGACCAAATTCAATATTCTGTCTTACCGTTCGCCATGGGAATAATGATTCTTGCTGGAAGATATAGCCAACTCTATTGTGTCCTGGTTCAACTTTTTCTCCATCAATGAGTACTTCTCCCTCGTCAGGTTCTAAGAGACCTGCAATGATCTTCAAGAGAGTTGTCTTTCCACATCCGCTTGGTCCGAGTATACTCAGTAATTCCCCTTCTTCAATATCAAAGGAAATATTGTCTAGGACTTCAGTTTCGCCTGAATCCCCATTTGGATATGATTTTGAGAGGTTACGAACTGAGAGTTTGGCCATTTTTCATCCAAGTATGGCCTTACACGAGCACTCTGTTAAATACTATGTTGTAAACAAGGCCTCTTAACGTGATAGAGGCTGAGCGCACAAAGTAAAAATAGGCACCCGAACCAGTCTTAGTAGTATTAGGTACTGATATTTGGGTATATTGATTCGATATTGACTGTACAAAGTGCCTGTTCACAAACTCCGGAAGGTAATTGACTTGACCTCACCAAAAATTCTATTCGAGATTGACGACGACGAGAGCACCAGCGCGATTGCTGTTGGCGATATAACCGGTTCTGGAACTTCTGAACTCTGTACCGGTGGACGTGACGGAGTCATCCGATTATACGATGCAAATAAGACCGAGATAGCATTCCTTGCTCAACATGATGTGGGTGGAAGCATTTTGTCTATCAAGATTGCTGACGCTAATAACGATGGTATGATGGAAATAATTGTGGGTCGCGCCCTTAGTTCATCCGAATCTCCTGGAGAAGGTGGGACTGTTCAAGTCTTTAGATATGCTCCTAGCGGTCAACTAGAGGTCATTGGAGAATTTGCAGTTGACAAGTTCGTTACAACAGTCTATGTGACTGATGTCACCGGAGATGATAAGAACGAGATTCTTGTTGGTGGAAGTGACCGAACCCTTCGAATCCTCAAGATGGACACTGACAATAACATTACTCAATTCTGTATGCACAAACTCGATGATATGCCCTTGGCTATTGGAACCTGTGACGTAATTGGTGACGAGATTGAAGAAATAGTCACTGGCAATCGGGACAATACATTACGAATCTTCAAAGTGAAAAACGGCACATTAGAGCAAATTGAGGCTTTAGAGCTACCTTCACCAGTTGTATCTCTTGACTCAGGTGACATTCTTGGAGACCGTAAGATGGAACTTGGTGTTGTCACCAGAGATGGCTCAATCCGAGTATACCGAAACGAAGAGAGTAAGTTCGACCTCTTCTCAACATTGGATAATGTTAATGCTCTATCAATCCGTATCGAAGAAATCAACGCAGATCACCTGGATGAAGTTGTAATATCCACAAAAGACCACCAGATTAAATTCTACAATCTATACATGGCGGACCTTATCGAATTAGCAACTGTAGATATTGGTAAGAAGATTCTCTCCATCAATGTTGGAGATGCTGGAGGCGATGGACGCAAAGAAGTACAGGTCGGTGTTTCTGATGGTCCCCTTAAGGTCATAGAGGGACTCTATAAGATTATTCCAAACTTTGAGGTCAGTTCTGATGCAAAGACCGGAACTGAATTAACCGGCAAGATTACTGTCTACAATATCAGCGATGAGCCTGTCAATGGTATCGCTGGTAAGATCTATCACTTTCCAAAAGACAACATGGATGTAGAACCACAGCAACTACGTTTCGACCTTGCTGCTGGTGAGAGTAAAAGCATTGATGTTCGTCTTCTGCCCAAAGCAGAAGGTACAGTCATTGTTCGACCCATCGTTTTGATGTGGACCGACGCTAATGGACAATTGAAGCAGGTCACAACTCCTGAAACCGCAATCCTTGTTGAAGAAGGAATTGCTGTTGCAGCTCCTGCAGATATCGCGCCCGTGCCAATCGAACCTGTTGATTTCAGTAGTCCAGAAGACATCATTGTTGAAGAAGAATCACCCTTTGGTTCTGTTGTGGGTACCGGTTTCAGCGATGTTGAACAGAAGGAAACTGCTCATGCAATCCTTGAGAGCACGATGAGCGAAGATAGTGGGGACTCACTAAAGGCAGCAGAGGCACTCCTTGACCAGCTCTTTGGAGCTGAAGAGGCCACCTCCGCAATGACTGAGATTGATGATGTAGCAGCTCTCATTGCAGAAGAACCCACAACTGAAGACACTACTGTTGTCGCCGCTGCAGTGTCAGATACTGAGAGTGCTTTTGTAACTGACATTAAGAACAGGCGTCCAAAACCACCACGCCCAGGTACTGCCACAGACTCCTATCAATATCTCTTCAAACTAATGGTGATCGGAGAGGGAGCTGTTGGGAAGACCACGCTAGTCAATCGCTACGTTACTGGAACTTTCGAAAAAGACTACAAGACCACAATCGGTTCTCAATTCGCCGTTAAACTCACTCATATCTCACCTCCTGAATCTGAGTACTCAACTGGAATTAAGATTCAAGCTTGGGACGTCGCAGGACAAGCGCGATTCAAGGCGGTGCGAAAGATGTACTACAGTGGGGCGGCAGGGGTTATCCTGGTGTTCGACGTTACGAGACGGCGTTCCTTTACTGAGATGTCCAAATGGGTCCAGGAAGCAGACGAGTCGATTGGGACGAGAGTTCCCGCGCTCATTGTTGGAAACAAGACAGACCTTCCGGACCGTGCAGTTCCCTCAGATGAGGCTAAGCGCTGGGCTGAGGACAATGGTTTCATGTACATGGAGAGTAGCGCAAAAACTGGAGATGGAGTGGCAGACATGTTCACGGTTCTTGCAGAGAGTATGTGGAACGAAGCCCGTCGGATTACCGAGAGTAAGAAGACCGAGATTTGATCTATTCCGGAATAGGTTTCCAGCAGGGTAGATTCAGTTGGCTCTTCACCCATGACCCTTTACAAATGACATCAGTAGACCTACCTGGGTTAGTACATTGGCACCAGTATGAGCCACCAATCTTTTTCTCTCGAATGGAGAAATAGCAGTTCTGACAGCGTTTGATTGTAGATAATTTTTCAGAAATAACAGGGGGTCCAATATTCTTCTTTGGAGATTTTTCAGATTGTTTGACTGGTTCGTCTTTTCTGTGCTTCTCAATTGTTCTTCTAGCATCCTTCTTGAGCATCATGTTGACATAATCCTCGTCGTTCATCTCCGCAGCCCGGTAACTGTCGTTTTCTGCATCAAGATTGACAAAGTCATCAAGAAGTTCATTCACAGAAACAGTGTTTTTCTTCTTCCTCTTCCACATGTCGCCATCTCACCATTCAAGTGTGGGAATAACATCGAAATCCCCGTATCCTACCTATGTGCGTTTCTGTGTAAATGCAAATAAAACTTCTACTATTAGGATAAGATGATTGGGAGAAACTTTCCTAATCTATTCTAGGATTTCTGGCGCTTTTTGTTTGATATGTTGGTTCCCATTTCCCATTGGACGAATTCTACAGCTACTTTCATTCTCCCAGTTAGAGCAGGTATATCTTCAGTGCCCTGAGATTTCATGATCTCTTCTATGATTGCTTCATCTTCTGAGAGCATAGTTTTTTCAACAGGACCTTCATTTTCTTCTAGTTCCGGTTCATTATGCGGTCGAATAATATCATCAATCTCGATACTTGGGAAGTAAGCTTCCAAATCTTTTGACTTTCTCTGCATTACATCGTGCTCTGTTGAAATTGGTTTTCTCTTCAACCTCTCTAATTTTCTATTAGCATCCTTCTTGAGCATCATACTGACATATTCATCATCATCAATGTCATTTACTCGTTTACTATCCTCTTCAACATGAACAAAGTCGTCAAACAGCTTTTCCACTGAAACGTCATCAATGGTTTTGGTTTTCTTTCTCCAGCGCATTATATCTTACGACCCTCTAAGACCGGTGTAACCAAGGTTTCCCAACATTACATCAATATTCATTTTCGGGCGAGTGTTAATAAAACACCTATTATTATGGCACAGTTTCTACTGGACTAATTTTGCGCCCTCGTCAAAAGCTACAATGTTTTCAGAGCTAGAATCAAAAATGGATTGAAGTGATTTTCGGATTATCTGTTGGGGCAGAGGGTTCTGAGTCAAGGCTCCCATCGCACCCAGAATATATGAATTCAACATCCTCATTGAACCAATTTTAGTTAGTGTTTCTTCCGCATCTAGGACAATGACTTGCTTGCATAATTTGTTCAGTAATTCTGTGATTTTATCAAGGGACGGATATTCTCTCTCTTCGTTGTTAACATCGACAGTTGGAATTTTCGTCTGACTGGTGATTGCAACAGTTCTGTCACCTGCGAATTCCAATGCCGCTCTTAGTGCTTCTAATGGTTCTAAACCTAGCAGGATGTCAACTTCTCCCTTCGGTATCAATGGTGCCCAATCTGTTTTTCCAATACGAAGATGTGTTAGGACGCTTCCACCTCGTCTGGATGCCCCAAAGGTATCTCCTACAACAGGTCTCAGACCTGATTGTACTGAAGCTTCAGCCAGTACTCTTCCACAAACAAGATTTCCTTGTCCTCCTACTCCTGCCACTAGAATATTGAAGGGGTTGGAAACAGCTACGGAAAACTTACCCAAAGTTGGACACTCCTGAGATTTTCATTTGAGCAGTCCTATAGGTCCTTATATACTATGCACAGGAATCAAAGGATGTAGACAGAGTCTGAGACGAGAGCCAAGTCTGTGGATTCTTCTACCGTCGCCGTCAGTTGGACGGGACGTTAAACGCCCGTGAAGAGGACGTAAGACGGTCTTGTGGGTCTTTCGGGATCTACTGGACGCAGCCTCGATGAAGCAGGAACCGAACATCAGTCATGGGCCTTGATGTCCAAGATTGAGTAAGATTCGGGCAACGGTCTCTCATTGTACTCTTTCCTCCTTAATGGCATCATGAGGGCAGACTGCGACACAAGCTCCACATTGCACGCAGAGCTGATCCAGAATGATTGGGTGATCCATCGTCTTATCCCAACTTATTGCAGGGCATGCAAAGTCTGAAACACAGATGAGACATTTCTCCCCTTTGCACAAGTCTTTGTCTATTCTGAAGTATGTTTCTTTTACAGTAGATTCTCTTCTGGCTTCTTCGAGTATACAGACACTATCAAGAAGTAGCACCTTCAATCCATCCTTGTTTATTGTTGAATGGAGCAAGTCGATAAGTTCGGGGATGTTGTTCGCATCACTTCTTGCATAGAAGTCTGGCGCTATTGCTTTGATAATCTCTTCAATCTTCACACGCTTTAGATTGGATTCTTGATGAAGTGCGCCTGGATGTGTCTGGAATCCTGTCATAGCAGTTGTTTCATTATCTAGAATCACAAATGTAAGATTGGAATTCTTGTGCTTGGCGTTTATGAGTCCTGGAATGCATGCATGAAAGAATGTTGAGTCGCCAGCAACTGCCAACACCTTCGCGTCAAACCCGAATCTCTCTAACTGACCTAGTCCAGTGGCTACACCGATTCCTGACCCCATGGCCTGCATTGTGGTCATTGCCCTATCATAGAACACTCCCAGTGAGTAGCATCCAATGTCTCCTGCAACAACTAATTTGTCGCCAACTCTCTTTCGTACCTTTCTAATAGCCCAATAGAAATTTCGGTGTGTGCAACCAGCGCAGAATGTGAGCGGGCGTGGAATTAGAATATCTGAATCAATTTCCTTTCTTTTATCCAGCTTGATACTTTTCAGTTTAGCAATGGCTCCTCGCATGACATCTGTTGTCATTTCTCCATAGGCCGGGATTGCTCCAGTTCTTTTACCATGGAGCTCTGGGACATTATCTAACTCAACCGAGATCGACCTTATCTCATCTTCCAAGAATGGGTCGATTTCCTCGGAGAACAGAACTCTCTTAGTTTTCTTGAGCGCAGCTACTACGATTTTTCTTGGTATAGGATAAGTAGTAACAAGATTCAGAATACCAATCTCTTTAGCATCCAATAGATGAATAGCTTCTTGCGAGTAGCGTCTGCTAATTCCGCTAGAAATGATCAAGATATCGAGCTCTTTCTTGGAAGGTTTTGTATTCCACTTTGATTCATCGAAAGTCTTAGAGATTTGTTCCATCTTATTGAGAAGATCTCTATGTTTGAAATGGGGTGAGGGAACATTGAACAGATTCTCTTTCAGAGTTCCTGCAGTCCATTCTCTTTTCGGGATATCTCCCTTTGTAACTAGTCCCCTTGAATGACTAAGGCGAGTTGTACATCGAACGAGCACAGGAACCTCATATTCCTGAGATATCTTCAGTGCAAAGGGGACTATGTCCTTTGCCTCCTGGTAGGTTGAAGGTTCAAGCAGAGGGATTTGAGCTGCCTTTGCATAGAATCGTGAATCTTGCTCGTTACTTGAGCTATGACCTTGTGGGTCATCACATACGACAATAACTAGTCCACCTGTACCAGTTCCTGAGAGATTCAAATTTAGAAGAAAATCCGAAGCGACATTCAAACCTAGTGATTTCATCGGGCATATTGCTGGAACACCTGCCCAACTTGCTCCCGCTGCGGCCTCCAATGCTACTTTCTCATTTACACTCCATTCAACATAGATATCAAATTCATCAGCGAAATGTTGTAGAATTGTTGTTATCTCTGTTGAAGGTGTTCCTGGATATGAAGCACAGAAACCAATTCCTGCTTCTAGTGCCCCTCTTGCAATGGCTTCATTGCCTCCCATGATGGCTTCGTGATTTGAGTCTGTCATCCTCCCACAATCTGACAACCTCTCAGAAAACACTTTCGAATTCGATAAACTGAGAGAAAGAGAAAAAAGGGAGACCCCTACTGATTGGTAGTACCAAAATGTCAAAAGAACAAGAAAGCGAGCCTCAAACTGGGAAGAAATTCACTTCACTCCATTCGATATCTCATGACAAAGATGTAGACGGTCTCAACTCCGCTGCGATTGTCTGGAGATATGCAAAATCCAAAGGACTCGATTTCAGTGTCACTCTAACTGATTATGGCTCATTTGAACCCGTTTTTTCAAGCATAGCATCGCGAAGAAATACTATCATTGTTGTTTCTGATCTGGGCATGGATGATACAACACTAGATATTGTAGTTGCCAGTCTTACACGTGCTATTTCTCAAGGTTGCAAGATTGTTTGGCTTGACCATCACCAATGGTCAGAGAAGGCAATCAAATCTATTCGTGCACTTCCTAACAAACCAGTATTGAGAATCAATCACGATTACTGTGCTGCAGAGATTGTGCATAAGTCATTGATGCCTAAAGATGAAATCAGCGCGGAACTTGCTCGAATTGCTCATGATACGGATTTCAATCTACGGGAGCTTGAAGGTGCAATGGCGTTAACCGATGCAGTATCTGTGATTCGCTTTGGTGCAATTGATCGTCGAGAAGACGTTTCTGATGCTCTTTATCCTGTTGTATCAAAACTAGCTGAAAGTGGTTTAGCGGGTGTCTGGGATGAACGTACTAAGAAATTCAATGACCCTGTCTTGAACAAGCGCGTCGATTATTATCGTAAGGACAAGAAGAAGAAGATGCGCAAGGCGCTTGCAGGCCATTGTGACAATGTCATCCATGATAGACTTGTTCGTGTTGTGGAAATTCCAAGCGGTGTAACCTCTACAGATTTGGGGACATTCGCTGCGAAACCGGAAAACCTAGAAATTGATGGAAAACTCCTACAGGTTGCTGACTTGCTCTTTATGCTTAGTCAGGGTGGGATGCTTGGAATCCGAAGAGGGCACGACACAGTTCTATGTAACATGGTCGCAAAACAATTCAACGGGGGCGGTCACCCATTTGCTGCTGGTGGAGAGTACGGTCTCTATGAAGACTTCCAGGCTGTCTGTGATGACCTATTTCTAACATTATCAAAGAACAAGGATTGGCTTGTTGAAGCGTAACTTCATTGATTTCCAGAAAGCGCATGTTTCATTATATCCATGATGTCGATTGCTTCATCGAATATTTTATCAAAAGTCTTGACAGCATCATCAATCAGACCTGGATTATCCTTACGCTGAATTAAAGCTGCCATATCCGATTCTACTGCATGTGTGAGATAGAGTAGCATCTTGTCAGAATTCAGGCTCACCATGCGATATGTTTGGGAATTCTCTTTTGCTATCCTCAGTGAAATATTACCAGTAGAGGCAAGATTAACAAATGCCTCTCCAACGTTTTCGATGTAACTTAATATCAACTCTGTCGTACGTGATTGCTTACCCTCTACTGGCATTAATAGAACAATTATTTTCACATCATCCATTGCTCTTGTCATGAGACTCATTTCCGCCATACCTGATTTTTCCAGGCCTCCTTCAAAAACACTTGCTGGTGCTATTACTCGAATCTCATCTCCTGGGTTAGCCGCTTCTCCAAATTCTCTAATCATTATATTTCTTACACCCTCAACACCCTCGATTACTACTGACCCCTCAATTTTTTCTAATCCAACTAATTGATTATACAGTGTCAAAGCAACATTTTCTGGATTAGTTGTAGCAAGCAAATTCTGTTTAGTAGTTACGTCTTGTCGTTTTGCTTTGATTTCAGAAAGCATCTTCTTTCGTTTTTTTTCCAATGATTTGCCTATTCCTGCTTCCGAAATTGCGAATTCTCGTGGACGTTTAATTGTGTCGACAACAATGAATCCCTCTTTTTCAAGATCTGAAAGACAGCGATAGATGTACGCTTTGGTATATTTTTTCTCCTCCAATTTTTCAAGATGCGTCGTGATTTCTTTGTATGTTACAAACTTAGACGGGCCGCCCGCGGCAGCCATTAATCCCCTCAGTACCATCATCTGACTTGAATTCACATCTATTCCTAATTGGCGTAAATCTTCTCGAGCATCATTTTTTGACATCTTTAGCTACTCCCTATTTCTGCTATGTCGATTCCAGCAGCATAATCTGCATCAAAGGTCTGTATTGCATTGTCAACAAGTTCTGGGTTCGAACTCCTTGGTATCCATGTTGCAGACATCGGATTTTCAGATACGATCAAGACAATAACTTCCTCCCCTCGTCCAACAAATTGGTATGTAGCATCCTGACGTTCACAAATCCTGAATCCTGGAGTGTAGCCTTGTTCACGGAAAAAGATTGTGTACCCCTTTAGTGCTGATTGTTTTTGTTTGTCGAGTTTGTTGTGCTCATGACCATG
>SDBS01007146.1_pt1 | contig 10866 bp, 9 predicted proteins | sample 2277091 | NCBI WGS metagenome assembly SDBS01 (sample SAMN10404972, study PRJNA504765) | marine sediment metagenome | isolation source: marine sediment core GS10_PC15, 163 cmbsf | place: Arctic Ocean: Southern Knipovich Ridge | collected 2010 | reverse complement strand
CTTTTAAGTTTCTTAAGATTCATTCATTTCCTGCCTTGATAAAGGATATATATTTATTGTACTGGGAGTTGATAATCGTCTCAAATGCCTTGCTGCTCATTGTGGCACCTGTAATGCCGTCAACTTCATTTTCATCTTTTGCCCTGCCAGGGGGAACAATCAACAATTCAGGACGGAGCTTTTTATCTTTGAACCTGTCAAGGAACTGCTGCTCCGCAATTCTGCCGCCCAGACCGGGTGTCTCCTCCTGGTAGATTATTGTAACTGCCTTAATTGTCTCAAAATCCGGTTTAATTCCGATCACTCCCTCAATAGGACCCCACAGCCCTGATCCTGAATACTCGAACGCGGTATCACCGCTTTTTGAGATATAAAAGGTCTTATCTTCCTTAATCATTACTTCAATATTATCAGAAAAGACACTTTCAACGTCTTCTTCTGTATACAGGATCTCAAGAGCGTCTAAAACACTCTTGATAATGGAAATCTCGTTATTCTTTTCAATAATGGGAGCAGTAATTGAGTTAACGGCTAACAGAGCGGCGGTTAATACACTACCTAAAATAAGTACAAAAATGATCATTAATATTTTATCTTTCATTTTTCTTAGGCCTGTATTTTATTGTGACTACCATATAGTCTATAAGGGGTGTAAATCCATTCATCAGCACAATGCTGAACATTACTCCTTCGGTATAACCGGAGAACACCCGTATTAAGAACGTAAAGATCCCAGTGGCAATCCCGAAAATAATTTTTCCTGTTTTTGTATAGGGTGATGTTACCGGGTCTGTAGCCATAAACATGGCCCCGAACATCAGACCGCCTGTCAGAATTTGGAATAGAGGCGGTGCTATCTTTAGAGGGAGGAAAATATTTCCAACAGCTGAAAGACAAAAAACAGTACCGATATACGAGACAGGTATCCTCCAGTTGCTCACCTTTGTAAACATTAAAAATAATCCGCCAAGGATTATACCGAGCCTGAAGACTTCTCCCATGCTTCCCGCAGATGTTCCTATGAGCAGGTTCAGAGAGGGAGTTAGGGCTTGTGTTGTTTTGAACATTACCAGTGGAGTCGCCGCAGTAATAGTATCTGTTAATGGCACACGCCAGGCAGTTGTCATTATCTCTGGAAAGGCAATGGTGATAAACAGTCTGCCTACAAGGGCGGGGTTGAAAATATTCCTCCCGGTTCCTCCGAATATTTCTTTTCCAAAAAGAACACCGAACATTACACCGACAGCGACAACCCACAGCGGTACCGTGGGAGGAAGGACCAGTGGAAATATAAGCCCTGTAACAAGAAACCCTTCTTCTATCTCCTTTTTTCGGATTATAGCATTCAGAACCTCGACCGCTCCACCAGCAATATAAGAAACAAGAATAATCTTGACAGCCTGCCATCCAAAGAAATAAATAGCCGCGGCAGTCGTCGGCATAAGAGCCATGATTGCAACGGACATGTATCTTTTAATTTCAATATTATCCAGAAAATGCGGCGCGGCCTCTGTTACCCTGCCAATCCCGAAAAAAATTCCATCAATTGTATTCGTGACTGTTTTAAAATGCATGAGGAACTTTATTTTTGCCAGTCTGTCGTATGTCACTTTTAGGTTCTTCATTCACCCAATCCTTTATATTCTTCAAGCCCTTTAAGCTCAAAATTCCGTAAAACCGGTTCGGAATAATCAATCCCCATTTCTGTTAACTTTTTCTTCCCCTCTTTTATGTACCTGCCAATCTGTATTTTAGACGGGCAGACATACGTACACAGGTTGCAGTCGATACACTTAAATATCCTGTATTTAACCAGAATCTCATCAACCATATCTCTTTCAGTATAGTGGAATAAAAGGTGCGGAATGATCCCTGCAGGGCACACCTGTTCACAGAAACCGCAGAAAATACAGGCTCGCTCTTCACCATGTATATTAGTGTCGGCCATCTTTTTGAAATTGAGAAATGAAGAGACGAATGTGCGGGAATATGAATCTTTTATAAAACCCGGTTTTGCAAAGGCCATCATTTCACCGGTCTTTTTCTCATGAAGAGTGATAATTTTTGAACAGGTTCGGTCGATTGGAAGATCAAGGTCAGGTATGGTTTTTCCCGACAGCGGGCTGTCAGTTATGAATCTGAAATTTTCACCTAATTTTACCTTTCCGACGGTTATGTCTTTAAAGGATGTTCCGACCCTCACCTTGAGGTGAAGATTTTCTGTAAATCCCGGTCCGCAGATAGGAATTATTCTTTCGATGAGCGGTTTTCCCGGAACAACAGCATCATATACATGAAGAATTGTCTGGACACCAAGCACAACAATTCCGATGCTCACCGGTAAAAACCCGTAGGGGTAACTTCTTTTCAAAATGGTCGGAATTAAGACCCCGTCATATTCCTGCGGATATTTTGGTTCAAGCGTGTAAATTTTTATCCAATCATGGCTGGCTGTCAGGCTGTCAATAACATTTACCAGTTTTTTCTGATGCTTATTCAAGGCTATGTGAATTATAGCGGCAGGCATAATGGTTTTCAGGATCCGTATGCCTTCAAGAAAATGATTCAGTCTTTCTCCGCCGATAAGTGTGTTGAGTGATACATTGTATACATCCGAACCGGTGCCCTGTATAATAATGTGTTCGACTTCTTTTGGAAGAATTAAAGAGCTCCTGAACCTTGTTGGGATTCCAGCGCTGTCAAGGGAGGATACACCTGATAAGTAGAGGAGCTGCTCAATCTTTTCTGCTGAAATCTTTTCCCATTCGGATGTATGGTCCTTTAAAGTCTTCCAGCCGACGTTGCTGTTTGATTTAATAACAACAGACTCCGTTTCTATTCCGAAATAATCAATCTTTACTATATCTTCCACTGTACCGTTAACCGATGAATGAACGGGTGTTGAAATAGAATCATCATCTCTTCCTATTATTTGACCTGCCTCCACCCTGTCGCCCATGTTGACGACCGGCTTGACCTCTTTTCCGAACCCCTGCTTTAAAGGGATGATTACCTTTTCAGGGATTCCTATTTCAATGATTTCTCCTCCCGGTTCCCCTTCAAACCTTCTGAATCTGTACCCTCCTGAAAATCTTCTGTTTTTTACTGGCATATCGATTAAACCTGACTTTATAGATAAATTTGAGTCTGTTATGCTATTCTTTTAATACTATTGTTATTGACTGGAAGCGCAAAAATTTATTAAAGCACAGCGTTAAATAAATTATTGTTTTTAATCGAGTGTTTAAATCGGCGCCGTGTTATTACTAATATTATAAATTTAGTATGTTAAATATTTGTCATTTATCTTCATAATTATTCTCACTAATTATGAAGATAGGGTTTTACCTGATTATTCTCACTAATTATGAAGATAGGGTTTTTACCTGATTATTCTCACTAATTATGAAGATAGGGTTTTTACCTGAATCTATAAATAGAAATAATAAAAAAGTAAATTTTAAATGTCAAGGTTTAAATGCAGTAAGTATTTTGATTAATTTCAATATTAAAAGTATTTAGAGACCTTTGCATATTTGTTAAAGGGAATTTATTATATAGGATTAGTAAAATATTTTCTTGACAGAAATATATAAATCAGATATTCTTTTAGATACACCTTGTTAAATATTTATTTATAAGGAGAATGCCAATGAAAAAGAATCAAAAACTAATACCGGTACTGGTAATGCTTGCCGCAATTTTCACGGTCACTTTAACAGCTCAGGTGCTCCCGGGGAAAGATCTTCCTTCTCTTTCCGGGCTTACTGTCAAGGACGAACATCCCAACGGCTGTGTTGACTGCCATGTAAAGGTGAGTGCGGATAAAGATTACCGCCTGAACGCGGAACTTAAAAATGTTGAAAAGCATCCTCCCATCGATAAAATAGTTAAGATAGCGCCCGATAACTGTCTAATATGTCATAAGGAAGGCTCAAAAGCCGGGGCGTTAAGTATCATCGTACATAAGGGTCATTTTAGTAACACTAGAGAGAACCATTTCGTTACTAATTACAACGGGGATTGTCTGAACTGCCACTCTTTAGATGCAAACACATGGCAGATGGGAATGAAATCAGGTCCGGCTAACTGGTAAATAGCACCTGGATTAAGAAGATTAAATATCCCTGGATCCTTTTAAACATACAAGTTTTTCCTAATAGTAATTATGGACACAGGATTTTAAAATCGGGGCAGAGGATCTTTTTATATTAAAGAGATTCCCGTTGTCCCGGTTTTTTTAATTTGATTCGACAATATACATATGATGTGCTATAATGTCCTGTAGAGAATAAGACAAAAAACATATAAAATGTTTAATATATCATATTACTATCATTATTTTGAAAGTCATAGTAGGGTCAAAACAGGGTGATTCGTAATAGTCTGACAGCAAAGATCATCATATCGGTGTCAATTGTTATTACAATAGCAATAGGTATCTTCGCATATATTATTGTGAGAGTTCAGACCAATGAATTAATGGACAGGGCGAAAAGTAATGGGATATTTATTAGCCATCTCATATACCAGCATATCAGCCAGGTAATGCTGACTGGAAACCGTGGAGAAATAAGGGAATTTTTCTTAAACATAGGGAGATCCGAGGAAGTACAGCGTATTTTCTTATTTGACAACAACGGGCGAGTTGTCTTTTCGTCAGAAGCGGAAGAAATCGGAGGGATGGCGGATGACTTTTACCGCCAGCTTTTTATGAGCAATGAAAATCCTGTTAATTTCAAAGTGTATGAGGACCAGAAGATATTTTCCATAGTTACACCGGTTAAGAATAAACAGGAATGTCAGTACTGCCACGGAACTAAACCTCGTACACTCGGAGTACTCGGGTTAGATATATCTCTTATACCCGCGGAAAGAGAGATAGCAAACAATAGAAATTGGATAATCCTTTTTGCATTTATAATACTGGTACTTGTTTCAGCCGTCATATCTGTACTTGTGGTAGTTCTGGTCAGACGCCCTGTGGGGAGCCTGATTAGAACTATGACAGCGGTGGAGCAGGGTGACCTGAAAGTCCGGGTCAATATAAAAAATAAGGACGAGCTGGGCAGGCTGGGCACCTCTTTCAATTCAATGATAATAAGCCTTGAGCAGGCAAAGTCGGAATTACAGAAGCACCATGAGCAGCAGATGCAGCAGGCGGAGAAACTGGCTACAATAGGTGAGCTTGCATCAGGTATAGCTCACGAGATAAAGAACCCCCTGGCAGGGATAAGTGCCGCTATTCAGGTTCTTGCTGAAGAGTGTAACCTGAGGACTACACACCGGGAAGTTGTTGATGAAATCATGCAGCAGCTGGAAAGGTTGAACAAAAACACAAGGGACCTTCTCAGTTTTGCCAGGCCCGCGGAACCTAAATTTCTTGTAAGTGACCTGAATGACATCATCAACAGGGCTGTTTTTTATGTAAAAAAACAGACAGAGAGGCAGAATGTTTGCCTAATAGAAGAGCTGGAACAGGGAATACCCAACATTCTAATAGATCCGGAACAAATTCAGCAGGTTTTTCTAAACATCATGCTTAATGCAATTCAGGCTATGCCTTCAGGTGGATGTTTAAATATAACTACACAACGGGTGACAGACATCAAATTCGGAACACCGGAAACCGTTAAAATATCGTTCACGGATACAGGTAAAGGGATTCCAGGGGACCATCTCCGCAGAATTTTTAATCCTTTTTTTACCACAAAACACCGGGGTACAGGGCTTGGATTATCCATATCCCGAAATATTGTGGAAAAACACGGCGGACGCATTGAGGTGGAGAGCGAACCGGGTAAAGGGACATGTATTACGATTATACTCATACTGGAGAGTGAAAAAAATGGCTAAGGGCAGAGTGCTTGTAGTTGACGATGAAAAGTTAATCCGTTGGTCACTGGAGCACAATCTCAGTCGTGAAGGTTATGAAGTTGTTTGTACCGACTGCGGTGAAAAGGCGGTCAGCACGGTTGATTCTGAAATAGTAGACCTGGTTATACTCGACGTGCGCCTTCCGGACATAACCGGGGTTGAGGTTTTAAAGAAGATAAGGGGATTCAAACGCGACATTCCGGTTGTCATGGTCACTGCAGACGATGCGGTGAAAACAGCCGTTGCCTGTATGAAGGCCGGGGCGTGCGATTATATGATAAAGCCCTTTGATTTTGAGGAATTAAAGGTAATTATAGAAAAGTCTCTTGAGGATGCCAGTCTGAAAAGCGAGTTCAGGCGGATGCGGAATGACCTGGAGGCTGAGAGTCAGTTTGAAAACATAATTGGTGAGAGCGAGCGGATGCGAGAGGTTTTTCGAATAATAACGAGGGTTGCCTGCAGTGATGCCACGACGGTACTGCTGTATGGGGAGAGCGGGACCGGGAAAGATTTGGTAGCCAGGGCCATTCATTACGGCAGTGCCCGTAAGGAGAAGCCATTAATAGAGGTAAACTGCGCGGCTCTTCCGGAGACACTTCTGGAAAGCGAGTTGATGGGGTACGAGAAGGGGGCATTTACAGACGCTAAAGCAGCAAGGAAGGGGTATTTTGAGCTGGCTGATGGTGGAACGATTTATCTTGACGAAATAGGGGAGATGAATGTCTCGATGCAGGCGAAGCTTCTGCGGATCATAGAGAACAAGAGGTTCAAACGTTTGGGCGGGACAGAGGATATTGAGGTGGATGTGAGGATCATAGCCGCTACCAACAGTGATCTAACAGCAGCTGTGAGTGAGGGGAATTTTCGCAAGGATCTGTATTACCGGCTTAAGGTTATACCTGTTGAGCTGCCGCCTCTCAAGGAGCACAGGGATGACATTCCAGCATTAATAGATTTTTTCATAACAAGGTTTAACAGGGAGTTCAAACGGATTATAAGGGGGATCTCGCCCGAGGCACAAAAGCTGCTGGTAGATTATCACTGGCCCGGGAATGTCAGGGAGCTGAAGAATGTGATTGAGCGTGCCATTATTCTGGAGTGTGATGAGCTGATTCTTGCAGAGCACCTGCCTTCAGAGATAAGAGGCGATCAGATATCCCGGGAGACATCTCAGGAAATAGAGTTTAATTTTCCATCCGGAGGTATGTCACTTGATAAACTCGAGACCAGCCTTTTAAAGCGTGCTCTTTCGATGTCAGAGAACAATCAGACCAAGGCCGCTAGACTCCTCGGACTTGGCAGAGACGCTCTCAGATACAGAATGAAGAAGACAGGATTGCTTTAATAGCGTTATTTAACGCATCTTTTGGTAAGTTTTCTTGACTTAAATGTGACGAATAATATATCTTTAGTAAGAAATATTACTTACAGAATTTTCGGAAAATAAAATGTCAGGTTTTTTGTTTTATTTAAGCTCGATCATATCAGGCATCTATTTCATCATCGGTATCCTTTACAACGGCTATTTTTTTACCAATAAAAAGTACCTCCACAGCATTGGAAGAGTTTTGACCTTATTAAACATTGTAATTCACGTCTTTTTTATGATATATTTTGGGAGAATCGAGGGCAGGGTACCGATTACTTCTGTATTTGAAGCGATGACATTTCTGGCGCTGCTTCTGGCAGGCCTTTACGTCTTCATTGAGTTGAGCACAGGAGTAAAGTCCATCGGGGCCTTTGTCTTCCCGTTGATATTTATCTTCCAATTGGCTGCCACTTTTGGAATTACAGTTGTTGAGCTTGATGAAAGTATTTTTAAATCACCGCTTTTTGGAATTCATACCATTACGGCTATGATTGGTTACTCTGCTTTTGTATTTTCAATGATTATTGGAATTATGTATCTAACACTGTTTCATGAGATAAAGGGAAAAAAATTACGGTTTATATACGACAGGCTCCCACCGCTTGAAACAATGGATAAGTTGAATGTCAGGGGTTTTATCGTCGGGTTCATTTTTTTAACAGTTGGTATAATCAGCGGTGTTGTATGGGCACGCAGGGCCTGGGATGATCTTTCCTTTTTTGATCCAAAAATATTTCTTTCATGGGTGTTATGGCTTATTTATCTGGTGGGTATTATATGCAGGGGCGTATTCAGATGGAGCGGCAGAAAGCTGGGGTTTATATCCATTATTGGTTTTGCGGTGATGATATTCACTTTTGTTTTTGTGAACATAATTTTTCCAACGATACATGAGTTTTAAATGTCGAGTTTATATCCAATATTTTTAAAGCTGGAAAATAAAAAATGTCTGGTAGCAGGCGGAGGGCCCGTTGCTGAAAGGAAGGTCATAACCCTGCTTGATGCGGGTGCCCTGGTTACAGTGATTGCGCCTGTTTTATCTGAAAAACTGGAAACACTGAATGCCTGCGGAATGATAATATGCGAAAAGAGAAAGTTCAAAAGGGGAGATCTTAAAGGGTATTATCTCGCTATTGCCTCCACTTCAGTTTCAGAGGTGAATAAGAAAATATACGAAGAGGCAGTTCGTAAAGGGATATTGATAAATTCTGTTGATGATCCGGCAAATTCCAACTTTTTTGTTCCCTCATCAATAAAACGGGGCTGTTTTCAGGTGGCAATATCAACCTCCGGAAAGGTTCCCTATTTTTCAAAAAAGGTGAGGCAGTTTTTAGAGAAGAAGCTATATAAAGAGCTTGGGGACGATGTTGAAATGCTTAATAAATTGAGAAATAAAATTATCGAAGAATCTAAAAATAACCGGGAGCTAAAAGATAAAAAGTTTGAGCAAGTGCTGAAACCGAAAATTGACGGGATCTTAAAAAAAGTAGAAAAAAAATGGTAGGACTTGTTGGCTTAAATCACAAATCTGCTCCTGTTGAGGTAAGGGAGAAATTCGTCTTTAATGAAGAGGATATTGTAAATTTCATATTTCAATTGAAAGAAGAGAATGAATCGACAGAAGCGGTAGTTTTATCAACGTGCAACCGGACCGAGGTTTATTTTAACCTTACAAAGGACTGTGAATTCAGGAATTTCAGCTATATTATGAAAAAAATCGCAGAGTTTAAGCAGGCTGGAAGAGATATAAATCAGTATTTTTACACTTTAAATGAACATGAGGCAGTTGGACATCTTTTAGGAGTTGCGGCAGGCCTGAACTCAATGGTACTTGGTGAAAACCAGGTTCTCGGGCAGGTAAAAGAGGCATACAGGATCAGCTCCAGCAGAGGTTTTACAGGTGCTGTATTGAACAAGCTGTTTCATAAGGCATTTGAGGCGGGGAAGAGGGTCAGAACAGAGACATCCATAAATAAAGGTGCGTCATCGGTAAGTTATGCTGCTGTTGAGCTTGCTTCAAAGATTTTCAGCAATTTAAGCCAGAAGCCTGTACTGCTGGCCGGCGCTGGTGAAACCGGAGAGCTAGTTCTAAAAAGCCTTGTAAAACGGGGCGCCGGCCAGATATTTGTCACCAACAGAACTTTTGAAAGGGCTGAAAATTTAGGAAAGAGGTACAAAGCGGAGCCGGTTAGATTTGAAGAGTTAAAAGACCATCTCATAAATTGTGATATAGTAATAGCCTCTACTTCATCCGCCGAGACGATATTTAACGTAAAATTGATAAGGGAGGTGATGAAAAAGAGGAAAAATCGCACCATTTTTTTTATAGACCTTTCAGTGCCGAGAAATATTGAGGAGAATGTAAAAAACCTGGAAAATGTATTTTTATATGATATTGATGATCTTGAAGTGGTGGTAGCGCACAATTTTGAAAAAAGAAAACATGAAATTAAAAAGGCCGAAAAAATCATCAAAAAAATTACTGATGAATTTTTCAGCTGGGTCAGCACTCTTAATCTGTCACCGACAATTGATTCTCTTAAAAGCAAAATAGAAATCATCACAAGCAGCGGGTTGAAGAGCTTGAAAAACAGTGTAACTGAAGAAGAGTATGACAAACTTCTGGAGTACGGGGATTTTCTTAAGAAAAAATACCTGGGTCTAATTGTTAAAAATTTAAAGATACTATCGAAGAACGGGCAAAAGCCTGAATACATTAATCTTGTGAATAATCTTTTTGAGCTTAAGAAAAAAAACATTGAAGAATAAAATAGTCAAGATCGGGACCAGAGGAAGCAAGTTAGCATTGATACAGGCGGAAAAGGTCAAGAATGTTATAAAAGAAAAATTTTTCGATCTTAACTTTGAGCTGGTTATAATTAAGACTAAAGGTGATAAAATACTTTCCCTCCCTTTATCAAGTATCAATGATAAAGGATTATTTACAAGAGACCTGGAACAGGCGTTAATAAAAAAAGAAATCGATGTGGCAGTTCACAGCTTAAAAGACCTTCCAACTGAATTCCCGGAAGGGCTTTTTCTTGGAGGTGTTTTAAAAAGAGGTGAAGTTAGAGATGTGATTATCAGTAAAGATAACAGAAAATTAGAAGAATTGACCGGGTCAGACGTTATCGGTACATCGAGTCTCAGAAGAAAAGCGCTGCTGCTTCACTATAAAAAAGGACTGAGTATTATCAATATCAGGGGTAATGTAGATACCCGTCTGAGGAAAATGGATGAAGGTTACTGTGATGTTCTCATTCTTGCGGGCGCTGGTATTGAGAGGACAGGATATAGGGGGAAAATTACCGAATATATCGATCCTGAAATCATCATGCCTAGTGTCTGCCAGGGTATAATCGGAATAGAGAACAGAATAGACGATGACTTTACATCAGCCATCCTCAAACAGATCAATCATGAAAATACTTTTATTACGGCATCCGCTGAAAGGACCTTTTTAAAAGTGATTGAAGGGGGCTGCCAGGTTCCCTGTGGATGTATTTCTTCAATCAGGAACACCACATTTTCTATAAAAGGATTAATTTCTGATCTTGACGGTGAGGAGATTATCAAAAGGAGCTTGTCCGGTCCGGTGGAAAAAGCGGATGAAATAGCTG
>SDBS01007144.1_pt1 | contig 10866 bp, 8 predicted proteins | sample 2277091 | NCBI WGS metagenome assembly SDBS01 (sample SAMN10404972, study PRJNA504765) | marine sediment metagenome | isolation source: marine sediment core GS10_PC15, 163 cmbsf | place: Arctic Ocean: Southern Knipovich Ridge | collected 2010 | reverse complement strand
GAGTATACGATTCCAGTGCGCCCGCTACCGCCATGATGAATACGATAACAGCGGCCGCCCGGAACTCGCCGACAGCGATTGTCGCAATAAGGGCAACGGTAACAAAGACATTAACCGTTATTTGCCGGTTATAGATATCCCGAAAGCCCGCAACAAACCTCAGGTACCCGCCAAAGAGTGTGGCAAACAGTGCTAATCCTTTGTTAAGAAAACCCGGCCCAATATCCCACCAGGCTAATGCCCAGCTTGCCAATATCAAGACCCCGACAATGCCGGGAACAATACCAAGCACCGCTATTTCCCTGTATTGTGGAGCCTTGTCGTTTTCGTTTTCAGTCATCGGATTCTTCTGCAGCCTTGTTGGCAACGCTTTCCTTGTCATTTTCATTTGCCGGACCGCAGCAGCTTTCTCCGGGCCCACAGCATCCGCCGGTTTTGGTCATGGATTCCCAGATTGTTGCTAACAGCCCTTTTTTCTTTTTTTCTGTTTCCATTGTCTTTGCTTTCCTAATAGCCGTGTTACTGATAACTGGAGGTCAATCCTTATTAACCATCTTTACAGGTTGCAGTTGATAGTCGTTTCATGTCTGTTTTGACTGTTTCGTGATCTGCCAGACAATCCCTGAAGCACTCCTGTAAGCACTCTTCCAGCCGGTTTCTGGCTCCTGAGAGCTTGTAGTGCATCCATGTGCCTTGGCGTCTGGCCTCGACCAGCCCTGCTGAACGCATAATCCCCAGATGACGCGAAATCCTGTATTCGGGGGCATTCAGGGCCTCGGCAAGCATGCAAACGCAGGTTTCGCCATGTATAGAGAGCAAAACAGCCAATCTCAAACGCGTCGGATCAGCCAAAACCTTAAATAACGCCGCTTCATTTTCCATCTGTATCCCCAGTCAACCTTTCTGTATATCTGCACATATACGCATATACTACAACACAAAATGACCTTGTCAACAGTTTTCTTGTTTTTTCAACGTAAAACGAGGACTTATTCGTTATCCTGCTGAATATGGATTATTTCAGTAACAAGCGCTCCGGGAGGCAGAAAACCGTTGAAAAATCGCTAAAAGTGTGGCAATTTGATAGGGTTGAGGGCTGTAATCTCCAGGGAATTCCGTCTTGAGGAACTTGCCGAAAAAGCTGTTTGCCGTCGACAAGGATGAGTATCCATTTGAGGATCACTGGTTTGAGATAGACGGCGCGGGCGTGCACTATGTGGACGAAGGCGATGGGCCGTGCGTATTGATGCTTCACGGCAATCCGACGTGGTCTTTTGTGTATCGTAAGGTAATCAAGGGATTGGCAGGGCAATGTCGCTGCATCGCCCCGGATTATCCCGGTTTTGGGTATTCCCAACACCCGCCCGCTTATGGCTGCACGCCGCGGGAACACGCCGGCCGGATAACCGCACTGATTAATCATCTGGACCTGGAGCGCTTCATCCTGATCGTGCAGGACTGGGGCGGACCGATCGGTCTGTCGGTCGCCGTCGATCAGCCGGACAGAATTGCAGGCATCGTACTTTGCAACACGTGGTGTTGGCCGCCAACGCTGAATCTCCGCATCTTTTCCTGCATCATGGGCGGACCCGTCGGCAAATATTTGATTCTGCGCCACAATTTCTTTGCAAAGGTGCTTGTGCCGTTCGGCATATCTAAACGCCAAGCCATGGCGCCGTCCGTATTGAAAGCCTATACCGACCCGTTCGGCACGCCTGATTCACGGATACCAACGTGGGTGTTCCCCCGCCAGATTCGCAAGGCGGCCCGCTGGCTCGAAAGTATCGAACAAAGACTGGCTGTCCTGCAGGAAAAGCCCGTGGAGATGGTCTGGGGCATGAAGGATCCCGCCTTCGGCAGCCAGAACTGCATCAGAAAATGGCTGGGACACTTCCCGAACGCAAATCTCGACCGCATCAAAGACGCCTCTCATTATCTCCAGGAAGACAGCCCCGACCGGATTGTCTCCGCCACCGAGCGTCTGCTGGACAGGATCAGAAACGAAGAGTGTTCCCGGCAGGCTTGATTAGCGCGGTTTTCAGGAGTTCAACGATTTCTGTACGTTCCTTCTTCTCTGCAAGGTCCAACGCCGTTTCATTCTCTCTCGTTTGGGCATTCAAGTCGGCGCCATTGGCAATCAGCGCCTCAGCCGCTTCTTTGCGGCCATACTGCGCCGCTAAGTGTAGCGGTGTTTTGCCTGCGCTGTCCTTTGCCTCGATATCGGCGCCCTTGGCGACAAGGATTTCAACCGTACCCTTTTTGTCGCCGACCGCCGCACGATGTAAAGGTGTCCGGCCGTCCTTATCGGCGGCGTTTAGGTTTGCGCCTTTGGCAATAAGAAATCGAATCATCTCGACACGGTCGAAGCTCGCCGCCCAGTGCAGCGGCGCCGTTTCAGTGCCGCCGTGTTGGGCGTTGATCTTTGCACCGTGGGCAAGAAGCAACTCAGCGATATCCACGCGACCCTGCAGGGCCGCCCGGCTAAGCGGAGTTCGACCGCACGCGTCCAGCGAGTCGACATACGCCCCACGCGCCAGAAGCAGCGCAATCACGTCCCGATGGTTGAATGCGAAGACCAGAGGCGTTGCTCTTCTTTCACCGCTGCTGTTGAGCATGGCCATATCGACTTCGGCGCCTTTGGACAGGAGCAGTTCGATCATCTCCCTGTCGCCGCGCCAGGCCAAATCATGCAGTAGCGGGCGATGCCACTTGTCCTTGCATGCCGCAAAATCGGCGCCCTTGTCAAGCAGGTGTTCGACGATCTCCGCGTTGCCCCCCAGCGCGGCAAAGTATAACGGCGTGTAGCCATCCTTGTCGGTCGATTCAATATCGGCGCCCTGCCCGAGGAGTTCCTTTACCTTTGCCGAATCATCCATAAAGGCCGCCATATGCAAAGCGGGAAAACAAATCTCCGAACCGGCTTTGATCAGCAGTCTCGCAATCTCTTTCGAGCCCGCCATGACCGCCTCGTTCAGGGCAATTTTGCCCCTGTGGTCGCGGGCGGCGACGTCGGCGCCTTTTGCAAACAACAATTCAACGATTTCTGCGTGCCCACCCGCAGCCGCATTACACAGCGGCGTTCTGCCGCCGTAGTCTTTGATCTTGATATCGGCGCCTCTTGCGATGAAGAACTCGACCAGCTCTTTGTGTCCTTCCCGGGCGGCCATGTTCAAAGGTGTAAGGCTCTCTCTGTTTCGGGTTGTTATATTCGCGCCTTTGGCGACGAGCAGCCTGGTGAGTCTCTTGTCGCCGTTTTGTGCTGCATAGTGAATCGGCCGACTTCCGTATCGGTCGCGGGCGTTGACGTCGGCGCCGTCGGATATGAATGATTTGGCCAGTCTGATATCGCCGGCGACGACTGCCTCGTGAAGTGTCTCGGGCTTTTTGTCACCGGTTTCGGTCCTGGCTCGGGCGGTCAGGGCAAGACCGGTCGGCACGGTCAGGGCGGCAACAAGGCCCAGGAAAACCGCCACCCGACGGCCTGGCCGTCGGTAGAACGTCTTGCCCGGTTTCATAATGGTTTTTATTCTTTCTTCGATTTTTGCGGCAGGCCCCGCTATTGCTAACGACGGCACAGGATACCCCGATCGGGACCTGTTGCTCAATACTTCGACTATCGCCATGCAGTAATCCTTCGGTACTGACTTCAACCGGGCGATAGCCATCTCATCACAGCATTTTTCGCGTTCGGCGCGTATCTTTCGGTTCGCCCACCAGACGAGAGGATGAAACCAGAACACTGCCTGGCTTATTATCTGCAGCAGGTTGACCGCCGCATCGAATCGAACGACATGACTGATCTCATGGGCAAGAACATTTTGGCGATGCTGCCGGCTGCCTTTCAGGAAATCGGCGGGCAGATAGATGCTGCCTCGCAACAGGCCCCACACAAACGGCTGGTCGGTATCATCCAGCAGCCAGATTCGCGGCATGGGCGCCGGGTAATCGCCGCCGAACAGCTTTTCGATTTGCGCTTGTGCCTCGGAAGGAAGTGCCCTGCGATTGTTCCTGAGCCGCCGATTGCCGCGCAACGCTCTGAGCAGATTGTTCATCAGGCAGGCGCATACGCCGGCAATCCAGACGACAACGAGTACCTGCATGATATGGAATCGGACCCATGTTATTGGCCGGACTTCGGCGGCGGTTTGCGGTTCAACGAGGTCGTTATGCGCCGCCGCTGCCGGGACGCCCTCGTCATAGCTTGCAGGGTTCGGAAAATCCGTTTGCGGGCTCGGCTGTGGCGAGATATCCTCGACGGTTTGCGGCGAGACAATCGCCGACGAGCCCTCCGCCGACGTTCGTTCCGGCAGGATGTTCATGTGCACGTCGTACAGCGGCGGCACAAAGCACTTGGCGAGAACTATCAGCCACAAAAGATAACGAATATGAGCGCTCCTGCTCCGTAGAGCCCATGCCGCCAGAGCAACAACAATAACAAGAATCGCAATCTGCCAGCTCTGAGCCCCAAGATAACGCGCGACGCCGTTGCAGTAAATCCCCATTTCAGTCACTCCACAATCAACAGGCTTCTAAGACTTCTCTATAATCTCCCTGAGCTTTTCAATATCCTCGCTCTCGACATGGCCGTCTTCTGCCAGAAACTGCATCAAAGGCCTGGCATCCCCGCCGAAGAGTCTGTCCACAAAATCCAGCACCGTTCTCTTGACGACATCTCCCTGTTTGGCGGCCGCAAAGAATACATGGGCCTTGCCGCGCCTCTTATGCCTGAGATAACCCTTCTTCTCGAGCCTGCCCAAAAGCGTCAGCACGGTCTTGTAGGCAATGTTCCTGGCGGGAGGCAGGACATCGCAGATCTGCCCGACGGTCGCCTCCTTCAACTTCCAGACTAGGCTCAATATCTCAGTCTCGGCGGGACTCAACTGTTGTAACTTCTTTTTTGGCATCCTAAACTCCTCTTACATTTGTCAGACTATATAATATCCTACATTTGTAGGACATGTCAACAAAAAAATAAAATTTTTTTATCGTCCCGGAGGTTGCATCCAAAACTGCAGGCGAAGGTGCATTTATCGCCTTACATTCGGGCTGCAAAAAGGGGTTGAACAAATGTGGTCGTTTTCGTATAATATGCCGTGGCAGGTGTATTTGGCGTTTTTTTGGAGGGAACGTATTAATTGGAAAAAGTCCGAGAGCAGTTACAGGTCCGTAAAGAGCGGGCTGTGCTTGTGGGAGCCAATTTGCAGCGGAGGGGGGCGTCCGCAAACAACAATCTCACCGAGTTGACCGCGCTTGCCGAGACGGCCGGGGCGGTTATCGTCGATCGGTTTCAGCAGAAACTCCGCCGTATTACACCGGCTACCTACATCGGCAAAGGCAAGGCCGAAGAGCTCTGCGGGCGCGTAGAGCGATTTGGCGCCGATGTCGTCATCTTCGACAACGACCTGTCGCCCGGGCAAATTCGCGAATTAGAGGAAATTGTCAAGGTCAAAGTACTGGACCGCAGCGAACTGATCCTGGATATCTTCGCCACGCGAGCCAAAACCAGGCAGGCCAGGCTCCAGGTCGAACTGGCGCAGCTTCAATATACATACCCTCGTCTTGCTCGCATGTGGGGGCACCTGGACACACTTGCCGGCGCAGCCGGCGGGGCGGGCGCAGTGGGCGCAGTGGGCGGTATCGGGACAAGGGGCACCGGCGAAAAGCAGTTGGAGATCGACCGGCGCCTGGTGAATAAACGCATAACCGAATTGAAGCGGGAGCTTGTGGGGATCGACAAGCGCAAGCTTCGCGAGATCGACGGCAGAAAAAATATGTTCAAAATCTGCCTGGTCGGATACACCAACGCCGGCAAGAGCACACTGATGAACGCGCTGACCGACGCCGGCGTGTTTGTCGAGGACCGGCTCTTTGCGACATTGGACACGCGCACACGCAAGTGGACCATCGAGGCCGGCGGAGAAGTCCTGCTAAGCGATACGGTGGGTTTCGTCAGCCACCTGCCTCACCACCTTGTCGCATCGTTCAAGGCAACGCTTGAAGAGGCGGTCAATGCCGACCTGCTGTTACACGTAATCGACGCGTCAACAGAAGAAGTGTTCGAGCAGATCGACAGTGTCAAGACGGTCCTCGCTGAGATCGGCTGCGGCAAGAAAGACACCGTCCTTCTTCTCAACAAATCCGACGTCATTAAGAGCATGAACATTCTCGAATCGGCACAGACAGTTTATCCCGACGCCATCTGCATATCCGCCAAGACGGGTATGAACCTCGATAAGGTGGCCCAGGCCGTCTCAGGCAGATACGGGGGCGGGGAAGTCCTCGTGCACATCACCAGCAGCGCCGGCAACGGCAAGGTGCACAGCTTCCTGCACGCACACGGCAAAATCCTCAGCGAGCAGTACACCGGCGGCAACGTCCGGTTCGAGGCGAAATTAGGCAGAAGTCAACTCCCGATGCTCAAGCAACTCGATCTCGAAACACTCGAAGTCATCGAGGAGCAATCGGTCATTTGAAAGGAGCAGAAATGAAGAAGGCTTTGTTGTTGTCTGCGGTCTGCGTATTCGTTGTTACGTTTAATGCTTCCGGCTATGACCGCCTTACGGGCAGGTCATTTGCGTCGCGTTCGGAGGTGATTGCCCGCAACGGTGTCGCGGCGACGAGTCAGCCGTTAGCGACCCAGGCTGCTATCGACATCCTCAAGCAGGGCGGCAGTGCCGTCGATGCGGCGATTGCGGCCAATGCAATGCTCTGCCTGGTCGAGCCGGTCAATTGCGGTATCGGCGGAGACCTTTTTGCGATTGTATGGGATGCCAAATCGAAAAAACTCTATGGCCTTAACACAAGCGGCCGATCGCCCTATTCCCTGACGTTGGATCATTTCAAAAAGCGGGGACTGGAGTATATCCCTTCTATTGGACCTTTGCCGGTTTCGGTACCGGGGTGCGTTGACGGCTGGTTCCAGTTGCACGGGCGATTCGGCAAACTGCCTGTAAAGAAGATTCTTGCCCCTGCGATCCGCTATGCAAGGGAGGGTTATGGCGTGACCGAGCTTATCGCATATTACTGGAAGAACAACGTCCGCGGTCTGAAGGACTATCCGGGCTTTGCCGAGGTGTTCATGCCGAACGGAAGGGCGCCGCAAAAGGGGGAGATCTTTCGCAATCGGCGCTTGGCTGATACGTTGGAGGAAATTGCAGACAAGGGCAGAGACGTTTTCTACAAAGGCCACATGGCCCGCAAGATTGCTAAGTATATGAAGGCTAACGGCGGGTTCCTTTCGTATCGCGACATGGCCGATCACAAGAGCCAGTGGGTCCAGCCGGTTTCGACGAATTACCGCCGATACGATATCTGGGAACTGCCGCCAAACGGCCAGGGCATCGCGGCCCTGCAAATGCTCAATATCCTGGAGGGATTCGACCTTCGCAAGGCCGGATTCGGCAGCCCCGAACATGTGCACTGGTTTCTCGAAGCGAAGAAACTGGCGTTCGAGGACAGGGCGAAATTCTATGCCGATCCCGACTTTAACAAACTGCCGGTGAAAGAACTCATCTCGAAGGAATATGCCTTCAAGCGGCGCGGGTTGATCGACCCTGAAAAGGCGGCATTGCGATATGATGCGGGTTCGCCAAAACTTGAGCGGGGCGATACGATCTATCTGACCACCGCCGACAAGGACGGCAATATGGTCTCGCTCATCCAGAGTAATTACTGGGGGATGGGCTCGGGGATGACGCCGGGCGGATTGGGTTTTGTCCTGCAGAATCGCGGCAATCTGTTCGCGCTGAAGAAGGGGCATTTCAATACATACGAACCTCATAAGCGTCCCTTCCACACGATCATACCGGCCTTTATCACCAAAGACGGCAAGCCCCACATGAGTTTTGGCGTAATGGGCGGCGCGATGCAGCCGCAGGGCCATACCCAGATAGTGGTCAATATGATCGACTTCGACATGAATCTCCAGGAAGCGGGCGACGCCCCGCGGATTCGCCATTCCGGCTCATCCCAACCCACAGGCCAGACAATGACCGACGGCGGAAAGGTCCACCTGGAAAGCGGATATCCCGAAGCAACAATCGCGGCACTAAAGAAGATGGGCCACAACATCACCCCCTCCCACGGCGGCTTCGGCGGCTACCAGGCAATCATGTACGACCACAAAAACAAGGTCTATATCGCCGCATCAGAATCAAGAAAAGACGGCTGCGCAATGGGATATTAGCCCAAAAACACCGTTTTCGCCGCCAAGTACTAATCTATTACTAATTTAGTTAAAATTAGTAGATGACGCCACGGGTCCACATGTCAGGATTTCGATTTAGTTTTTACGATTGGCTATTCTGCCAAAGGATGACCTCATCGTAGATGTTTATCGCTCACAGTGCAGAACGATAAGAATAGCCCCGCTGACAAGAAGTGAATTGCCAATTGTACTTGTGTCCCATTGTTCCGCCGAATCCTCAGAATCGTTGTGATCCCACCGGCGCATAGCGGACTTTTTTTACCGGACCGGCGAATACCCTCGAACAAGCAATGCGGGTTCAAGGTACCCCTTCAGTTAAGGAAGGTGATGACTTCATTCATCCTCTTCAAAAGTCACATATCAGACGTTGCTGATGTATCGTCAAAAAAGACAGTTTGGAAAGGAACGAATCGTGATCAGTCGAAGAGATTTTCTAAAAACCGCATCCGCGATGGCCGGCGTGATCGGACTCAAAGCTTCAGGCCTGCTCGAACTCCAGCAAGCTCTCGCAGCCTCCGGTTCGCCGCCGGTTATCTGGCTGCAGGGACAAAGTTGCAGCGGATGCTCTGTGTCATTCCTCAACAGCGTTCATTACGCAACCGCAGACGACATCCTGCTCAACAGCATCGATCTCCAGTACCACCCCACGATCATGGCCGCCGCCGGTGATTTTGCGGTCTCCGCCGCAGGCCTTGTACGCCCTTCGCTGCGCGAACTCGGAGTGATGGCTTCCGAATGGCAAACTTCCGGCGACAATCTTCAATCCGATCTGAATGGAGACGGAGTGGTCGATCTCGACGACCTCAAACAACTCTCCGAACAAAAGTATGTGCTTTCCCGCAAAGGATACATTCTTATCGTCGAAGGCTCAATACCTACTGGCGCCCACGGAGCATACTGTGAGATAGCCGAAGGCCTTACAATGATAGACGCCCTGGACATCTTCGCCGACGGCGCCGATCTCATCATAGCTGTCGGTACATGTGCAACGTTTGGAGGAATACCGGCAGGCAATCCCAATCCCACCGGCGCAAAAAGCGTAAAAGACGCGCTTGCCTGGCTCGGCAAATCCAACAGCGTTGTCAATATCGCCGGCTGTCCGATCCACCCCGACTGGCTGGTCGGAACCCTGGTGTCTGTTCTCACAAATCAACCTGTCGACCTTGACGATCGCGGCAGGCCTTTAGCCTACTTTGCCGAGAAGATACACGATGACGGCAACTGTCCCTTCAAGGAAGAGCCCAAAGTCTTCAGGCTTGGACAGAAGGGCTGTCTCAAGGAACTCGGATGCAAAGGGCCCGACACCAGAAGCGACTGTTTCTCCAGAAAATGGAACAGCCCCGCCCAGGGTCAAAACGGCGTCAACTGGTGCATAGGGGCGGCAAGCCCATGCGTCGGCTGCACCGAGCGGGAATTCCCCGATGGCAAGTTCGCCGGGTTCTACACGATTTACGGACTGGCGCGCAACGACGGAATCACCATATGGACCGCCAAATACAATCCGGAAGACACCAAGCTGACCGTCCGCGCAACATGCGACAACCAGCCCGACGAGACGCTCACCCTTCAGGGATTCTGCCCCATGACCTGGAAACCCGAAAAGGGCTACTACCAATACGCCTCAACGGCGGCGGCAAACCTGACTTCAATAACCGTAACCTCAAGTTCCGGCGGCGCGGTGACGTACCCGCTCGGATAGGACGATGATTAAAATGACCCGCCGGTCGCCATCGAACGATAAGGTGTGGATTTCATTGACAGTGTTTTTCCTTGATTTTAAAATACTAATCCAGTCGGAGGTAATATAAATGTCGAAAACAATCAAAATCGATCCCGTCACAAGAATTGAAGGCCACCTCGCCATCGAGGTAACAGTAGACGCCGTCAACGGCCGTCAACAGGTGGTAGACGCAAAAAGCAGCGGAACGCTTTTTCGCGGCTTCGAGATAATACTGAAAGGAAGGGACCCGCTCGACGCTCCCCGCCTGACGCAGAGAATATGCGGCGTCTGCCCCATATCGCACGGCATGGCCTCGGACAAGGCTATCGAGGATGCTTATAGTATCGTTCCCCCCGACAATGGACGAATACTGCGCAACCTCGTGCTGGGCGCCAACTTTGTTCAGTCGCACATCCTCCACTTCTACCATTTGGCGGCGCTGGACTACATCGACACCAGCGGCCTGGTCGACATGGCGCCCTGGATGCCGCGTTATACCAGAGAAGATATGGTGACCGGCGACACAGCCGCCGCCCTGGTCGGGCATTATGTAAACGCCCTCGAAATGAGAAGAAAAGCCCACCAGATGGGCGCTATCTTCGGCGGCAGAATGCCCTGCAGCCCGGTCTTTGTTCCGGGCGGCTGCACCGAACAGCCAAGCGAGCAGAAAATTGCCGATTTCAGGACGCTGCTCGATGAGTTGCGAGGTTTCATCGACAACATAATGATACCCGACGTGTTGGCGGTAGCGGGGCTGTTTCCCGAGTACTATCAGATAGGCACCGGCTGCGGCAACCTGCTTGCCTACGGTGTTTTCGATCTTGACGCCGGAGGAGCCGAGAAGCTGCTTGCCCGCGGGAGATACACCAAAGGCGAATCATTGACCGTCGATCCCGACGACATAACCGAATACGTAAAGTATTCGCGTTACACCAGCGCC
>SDBS01007143.1_pt1 | contig 10868 bp, 14 predicted proteins | sample 2277091 | NCBI WGS metagenome assembly SDBS01 (sample SAMN10404972, study PRJNA504765) | marine sediment metagenome | isolation source: marine sediment core GS10_PC15, 163 cmbsf | place: Arctic Ocean: Southern Knipovich Ridge | collected 2010 | reverse complement strand
GACGGGCGGCCGTAAGGAGAAGCTGAAAGCGGAACTCGCCGCCATAGACAATCAGCGATCCCAGATGATCGCCGCGGTGAATCAGTTAGACGGGGCGATGCAGGATGTACAGTATTGGCTTAGAAACTGGGTTCCTCAACCTCCCGGCGAAGCGTATGTGGAGTCACCTAACGGAAGGGCGAAGATCGCAGTTCCAACCGAAATGGCGTCTACTCAGAGCATGGAGATCTAATGCCGACACGACTTATAACCCTTTCGACGGGGACCGGAGTACATCCGACCTCCCCCGGTTTCGTCGATTTCGGTGACGCTTACAACACGGCTAGTTTCGCTCTCCATTCCGGGTCGTCCCGGTCTATCGAAGGGGCAGTTGAAGGTACTATCGGAGCGACCACCCATTGGGTGACCGTCATCGCTCTGACCACTTCGAACACGACCGGTAGTCTGTTGACGACGACGGGCGGCAGTTCGGAACGTGTTCTGTTCGACAAGCTCCGCATCAACATCATCGACAACGAAACCACCAGCGCAACAAACGCCTATCTGTCCGCCGGCTGATGGCTGTCCGCTGGTTGACACCGTTCCGCTGGTTGCACAACCGGCTACACGCCGAAGACCGTAAACGTCAATACCCTCATGTGACCGTCCCACCAGTGAAGTCCTATGTGTCGCCGTCTGTCCACTATCTAGGCCGCATCAATGGCGTATAAGGGCAACCCGTCGACCGACAGCAACGACGCGATACGGCTCCTCATAGGAGACATTTCAACGTCTACATCTAACGAGCTATTCGCAGATGGAGAGATCGACTACTTCTCAGCCTCCTACGCCAACAGTGAACTGGCCGCGTCAGCAGCAGTTAAAACACTGATAGGGACGACCAGAGGGCAGACCGCCGCAGGGGTCATATCTAAGAAGGTGGGCGACCTGTCGATCACTTATGGCGGCGGCGGAGCAGAGTCGGCGCTTGCTGCCAAGGCTAAAGCCCTGCGTGTTCTGGGTGTCCGAAAGGTGAAACCGTACGCCGGCGGTATATCAAAATCGGACAAGAAGGCCACCCAATCTGACACAGACTTGGACAATTACCACTTCCGCATCGGCCAGTTCGACCACCCCGGTATCGGCGTCAACTCGACTTCGACGTTCTGATGGCTTACTCGACAGCGTTCGACGCTTTCCTCAACGACACGGTCCTGGTCAACACCCTCGCTTCGGTGTCGACCGACGGTTACGGAACCGACGTGTTCTCAACGTCAGCGTCAACGTTCAAAGCGCGGGTTGTCCGTAAACAGCAGCTTGTTAGGACGTTCGCCGGGACGGAGGAGTTGGCCCACACGGTCGCCTGGATAGCGTCCACATCGACGTTCGCACCATCTGTCCAACTCACGGTGAACGGCTCCACCCTGGGGCCGCTGATGGCTTTGGAGTCGTTCCCTGACGAGGACGGCATCCACCATTTGAAAGCGGCGTGGGGGAACTGATGGGGTTCAGGATTGAAGGTTTGGACGCGTTGCAGGCCCGGTTGAAGAAGTCACCGAAGACAGCGCCGAGACAACTGGCACGCGGGTTGAACGTCGAAGCCGAAAGAATAATGACCGCAGCTAAGAGGATCACCCCGGTAGCGCCTGACGGTGGAACCTTACGGTCGTCGGGTCATGTCAAAAAACCGGTTATCAAACCAAGGTCTGCGTCCGTAGAATTAGGTTTCGGTGGTGCAGCTTCTGACTACGCCCAAGCGGTCCATGAGTTCCCGTCCAAGTTTTCGCCTCCGTCGTGGCAGGGTAAAACATCGTTGAACTGGAATGCAGCCGGCACCGGGCCGAAGTTCTTGGAGAAGCCGGTCAAAGCAGCGAAGAAGGGATTGGGTAGGCGGGTCGCTCGACACTTGGATCTGTTCTGATGCCCCTCCTAGACGACATTGCCACGTTCCTAGACGCACAGTCCACCGCGTTCACCCTCCTATCAGGCACCGAAGGCGACCTGGCGAAAACGATAATGCTCGACCATCCAGCCGTGTCCGACACAATCGCGGTCCTATACGAGACGGGCGGGTCACCCAACACATACACTTTCTCTACGACCACAGGGTCCGCGAGGGTCGCTATTGAGAAGCCGTCGTTGCAGATGCTGTCCCGGTCGTCGGACTACCAGATAGCCAGGAATCGGGCGCAGACCGCTTACACGATCCTCGACGGTTTGGCCGGTCAGAACCTGCCGACCGCTACAGGGACGCTCTACCTCGAAATCACCGCTGTACAAACACCGTTCTCCATCGGCCCTGACGACAACGACCGCCCCGTCATCTCAGTCAACTTCGACGTGTGGAAGCAGGTCTGATGTCTGACAATCTTGCTGTTTCCGCGTCGGACATTGTCGCCCTCGAACAGGCCGAAGGCCCGTTCCGCCGGCTGGCAGCCATGCTTGGACTGTTACGGGAGAAGCTGATAGACGAAGGGTTCACCGAAGAGGGCGCTGAAGAACAGGTTGCCGTGTTCGCCACAGCGGTTCTACGAGAATGACCGCGGACCTCCGATGCACCCTGCCCGCCCACGGCTACCAGACCGGACAATGCCACGGCCTGCTTTTCAAGGTGACCTCGACAGGAGGGTTAGAAGTGAAATGTCATCGGTGCCGGCAGATACAGATGATCCACCGTCCGATGTTGGAACAGTATCGTGTCACCGACCGCTTAGACTACGCAACGAAGGGATGATTTAGATGGCTGAACTATCAGGGAAAGTAGCGAAGGTGCTGTATTCGACCGCGGCGTCGAACAACCTGGATTCTTGGGATCTGACCGCTGACACGAACATGTTGGACATCACCACGTTCTCCACCGGCACCACCCAATGGCGCGACTTCACCGATGGGCTGTCTGGTTGGTCGGGTACTGTCTCAGGCAACTTCGACATCGAATCGACCGGTGCTACCGACATGAGAATCAACGCGCTCACTCCGTCCACCGCCCAAATCGAATTGTATTTGGATAAGGTCGGCGGTGAAAGCTTGCTGGGCTCCTGCTTCCTTAACTCGATGGGGCACACTGTCGCTATCGACGGGAAAGCCGAAGTCACGTTCAGCTTCCAAGGGACCGGAGCCCTCACCTTCTCCACGACCACCTAATGGCCGAACTGTCAGGCAAGACAGCCAAAATCCGGTTCACGTCCATCCTCTGCACGTCGTCCACCGACAATTCCGCCACAAGGTCGACCGGTGTCGCAGCTGGACTGTCGCACACCACGAAGGGTTTCGTCCAGATGGATTCGACCGCCCGCCGGCATTGGGACCGGTCGTCTACAGCCGCGCCGATCCTGGCCGACGCCGGCGTGCCGGTATCGGCGGCTCTCTACACGGTGAACCCGGTGCAAGGCAAGTTCGAATGGGTGACAGGAGATCCGCCGGCGGGGGCTTACACCATCGACTGCCATTTTTTAACGAACAGCTTTCTCACAGGTGGGCAGGAGTGGTCGGTGGACGTCAACGTGGACATGTTGGAAACCACATCGTTTTCAACGTCGACGGGCAATACCCAGTGGCGCACGTTCACCCCTGGGCTGTCAGACGCCGAAGCCTCCATCGGACGTTTGACTTCGACCGGTGACACAGGCCCGGTGTTCTTCGACCGTCTCAACCTGCCGTCCGATCTGATAGTCGAACTTGTCACCGACAACGCCGACCGGTTCGAAGGGTACGCCCGTGTCGCCTCCGACGGTTGGAACGCGAACATCGAAGAGTTGACGGTCGAATCGGTCGACCTCCAAATCGACGGACCCCTCTACTTCTCATCCACCTAATCAAAGGAGCCGAGAGCCCACATGAAAATCAGAGACGCCTTCGCTAAATCAGAACTCACTTCGGAGATAGTCACCGTCGACCTGCCAGGTGTGGGCGAAGTCAAAGTCGAAATGCGGTCTAAAAGCGTCGACGAACAGTACGACCTTCTGGACAAGGTGCCCCGTAAACCCAACGGCGACTTCAACGGGAAGCTGCTTGCAGTAGAAACGATTCTGGCTACCGCCTACGAACCCGGCACCGAAGAACTCGCCTTCGAATCGGCTGACCGGGACATGCTCTTAGGGAAGGATGCGGCAGCGTTTCAAACGTTGCTTACCGCAGCCAACAGAGCCGCCGGGTTGCAGGGTGAGGATGAAGTGGTGTCGGATTTAGACGAAACCCCGGTCGACGCAACCTCCACTTCCTAGCGGAACGGTTGGGCATCCCCGTGTACCAGATCCGCCGGGAGATGCCTGCCACAGAACTCGCCGACTGGTACGCCCATTTCAAACTGGTTGCTGAAGAGCAGAAGAAGGCTGAACAGAAGGCGAAGCGCCGCTGATGGCTACTGATGTTGCTGTTCTGATCGCCCGGCTCGAGGCTGACGTCCGCAAGTTTGACAAGGGGATGAAAACCGCGGAGAAACGGCTGAAGAAGGTCGAAACCCAGACCAAGAAAACGACGAAAGCCACGAAGAAGATGGAGGGGGGGATGGGGAAACTGGGTGGGGTGATGAAAACGGTGTTCGCCGGTGCCGCAGCCATCGCCGTTTTCAAGTTTTTCAAGGGTGCGTTCGACCGGGCGGAAGCTCTCAACTCGGCGTATGCGATCACCGAACAGGTCATCGAACAGACCGGCGGCGCTGCCAACGTCACCGCAGAGCAGATCAAGAAGCTGTCGTTGGAGCAGGCCAAGCTGACTGGTATCGACAAGGAGTTGGTCACCCAGTCGAACAACATTCTCCTCACGTTCAAAAACGTCGCGAATCAGGTCGGCGAAAACAACGACATATTCAGTCAGGGGTCCGGCCTCATATTGGACATGGCGACCGTCATGGGAACCGACGCCAAATCAGGGGCCATCCAACTGGGTAAGGCGTTGAACGACCCGATCCTGGGTGTGACAGCTCTTAACCGAGTGGGTATCCAGTTCACCGACACGCAGAAAGAGCAGATCAAAAACTTTCAAGAGTCGGGGGATCTGATGTCCGCTCAGAAGATCATCCTCAAAGAACTGGAAGGCCAGTTGGGAGGCACCGCAGAAGCCGCCGCTGACACCAGCCAGAAAATCAAGGTGGCCGCTGACGAACTGAAGGAGATGGCCGGCCGTCAGATCATGGGCCTGCTGGATGACAACCTCGAGGCGATCCTCAAAGGATTCCGAGTCGCCGGGTTAGCGATGGTGGACATAGCCGGGCTTATTTTCACTGTTACCAACTTGTTGGACACGGAGGCGGTGGCTTTGGGTGAGGTCGACCGGGCGTTCATCAAAGTAGCCATTGTCGGCGACGGGTTTGTCGACACCGCTGAGGAGGTCTTACTCAGCCTCAAGTTCATCAACCAGGAAACGTTCACAATTGACGGGGCTATGCAACGGTGGATTGGCACCATAGATCTGACTGACCAGGAACTGGCTCGGCTTGCCGGCGTAAGCGACGATGTGTTGGCCTCGCTTGGACTTCAACCAGCAGAGATCGAAGCGATGCAGTCGGCGTTGGATGACAAGTTGAACGTGGCAGTTGAGAAGTCCGCAGGGAAACTCGAAGACGATCTGAAAAGGGCGTTGTTCGGGGTTGAAGAGCAAGCCGACGACACGGCCGGGGCCATTAAGAACACCGCCGACGAAATCCTCGCTTTGACCAGCCCTTTGTTCGCTGCGGCCAAAGCGACAAGAGACGCGGACGAAGCAGAAGCCAACTACACATCTACTGTTGCCGAGTTCGGTCCTGGGACAGCGGAATCACTCGTAGCTGCCGAAGATCTGGTGCTGGCTCGTCTCAAAGAAAAGGCAGCGTTGGAGAAACTCTCTGGTGAGAGCATCCCTGAAGCGGTAAGAGAATATGGGATTTTAGAGGAGGAACAGGGGATTTTTGCGGCTGATCGTCAAGGGTTGGACGATCTGATGGCCGGCGGCTTGCCTTCCCTGTTCACTCCACAAGGGCTACTCGACATGAAACATGCTAAAGACGATATCGAAGACATTCTGGCTGCTGCGCGGGGGCTCAAAGATTTGGGTCCGATCAGGGTTGTTGGCGGCGGTGCAGCAGCGATCATCCGAGAAGCCGAGAAAGCCGCAGCCGAGTCACCCATGTCACCCAACTTCGGACCCCGCGCCCACCAGGGCGGTATCATCCCCGGTCCCGCCGGTGCGGACGTACCGATCGTCGCTCAGGCCGGTGAACGAATCATTCCAGCAGCCCAAGTATCACAGGGAGCGGCCAGTGGCGGCGGGGATATGATCATTAACATCGGTGAACTGACCGAACCCGTATTCGAAGATCTGCAACGTGAACTGATCCTCGAATCCATCGGAAGGTTCGTCGAAACCCGATGAGCGTCACGTCCATCACCGTCGGAGGGACAGCCATATCGACGTGGACGACCACCGCCCGTCTGGTACGCCGCGGGGCAGGGTCAAAACGTGGCCGCAACTTTCTGATCCCATACCGCCACGGCGAATACTCCAACCCGGACAAATGGTTCAAACCGACCGACGTCATGTTGGAAACTACCATTTCGAACAACCGGGAAACCAACCTGTCCGCGTTGCTCGCCGCCCTGTCAGACCCGGCTGGGCTGGTCACGTTGACCGGGGTCAACTCCCTCGCCGGGACGATGCGGGTCGACGTCGAACTGCTCGCGGAACCACGGCAGAGCCGACGTAGTCCGCACCTGTTCCTGTTCGCTCTCCGCGCCCCGGCAGGAGCGTGGGAGGACAACGCCGCCTCATCGAACGCTGGCAACCCGCCCTCAGTGACGACAACAGGTGACAGGCCGATAGACGACCAGCTGCTCACGTTCACCCATGTCAACGGGGTCGGCAGTTTTCTGGAACACACCGACTCGAACAGTGTCGTCTCGCGGGTGACTATCGACTCGGGTGGGACCACCGGCACCTACATTGTCGACTGCGGAGCCCGGACTGTCACTCGAGCCAGTGCCGACCAGGACGCCTTCCTGACCGTCACGCAACCCTGGTGGATGCGGTTCGAACCTAACCTGGCACAATCGTTCACGTCTAACGTGTCTGTCACCGTCGAATGGCGGGACAAATGGGCGGTTTAAGGTTCGAAGCGTGGACGCTTCCCTGGTCGGCTTCCTTCGACCGGGTTGTAGCGGACATTCCTGTTGTCACCGGTTCGGGGCTCCGTAAGTTCGGGGCGTTTGGTTCAGCGTCGATAAACGTTCCGGCCGACTACGACCGGATCACCGACATAGTCTCACCGACGGTCGGATCGCTGATCAGATGTTATGATGGAGTGACGATCGTTCATGAGTTTCTGGCGGAACGGGTCGACCACCGTCTCGCCGACAACGGCCTCGCTACGATCGCCGGCGACGACCTGGCGTCAGCTTTCCAACGGGCGGTCATCTACCCGTTCGACTACCCGGACCAGCCGACCACTTTTCCGAACCATGTTTGGGCGGGCCGCAACCTGCTGACTAATCCGGGGTTTGAATCCTTTGGGGTGACACCGGAAACGTGGGAGCTGTTCAACGACCAGACCGGAGGAGGTCAGTTCACCCTTTCAGACGGTGTCGACACCACATCACTCATCAACTTTGATGCGGGTGCGTCAACGGTCGAAGCTCGGATTGAAGACGACCTCGGATTGGTAAACGACTGTCTTGTCACTGGTACTGGCGAGTTCGACCCGGGTGTAACAGAAGACCCGTGGGTGATAGAAATAGCCGATGAACCCGTCCCGTTCGTCGGGTTAGCTCTGACGGTTGCGGATACAGGGTTGACGTCCACACTTACCAAAGTGCAGGTCGGGTTTCTTACACCTACCGGATGGACGAAAAGCCAGACCACATCCCGCGGCACGTCGCAGCGTGTGTTCGGGACATACGACAACTTCGAACTGGTCACCGGGACTGTAGACACTGGCACTTACGCGCTTCTCGTCAACCCTGGAGCCATCCCCGAACACGACTTCGCCCAACCGAATTACGAACGGTTCGCCGGGGTGCAGCAGGTCATCCGGGTTCAACCCGGCGGCACCTATCAGGCGTCCATACGGGTCAACCCGGTGTCAGGGACCGACAGCTACCGGTTCGTCATCCGTTCTGTCGACGGCGATTTTATAGCCTCCGATACGGGCGGGTTGGGTTCGTCCACTCATACGGCGGCGACATGGTCGACCGTGTCCATAGTGAACGTGGTGATACCCGACAACGTCACCCAAATTGTCTACCGGTTCTCCAACACCAACGACACGGGCAACCCGTCAGGGTTCCGACTGGACACCGCCACCTTCCTTGAAGGAGAAGCAGCAGCCACCGTCGGAACCATCGTCACGTCGCTGATGGACGACGCGTCAACTGACCATTCAGGTGACACCCGCGGAACGATCCTCGACTGGGTTGATTACACCGGGTTCGACGGGACCAACGATTCGACGACGACCGCCTGGGACGATTCTTCCTTGTCGTTCACCGCCCACCGGGGGAAACCCTACGCCAACGTGTTCGACGATCTGACCGGCCTCGGCTACGAGTGGACGCTAACCCCTAAAGCGACACCGGCGGCAGGGCTCACCCACGACCTCGACTGGTTCAACAAGGACGCGGCGGGAACCGACCACACCACCGCGGCGACACCGGCGATCAACGCCGGCCAGTCCACCCTCTCAGGCCCGGTCGTCCAACGTATCCCCAGGTATACGGCGATCCTGGTGGAAGGCGAAGGCGGCGCATACACGGAAGACAAGGACGGCACCGCCGAAACCAACTTCGGACGGTTGGAGTTGTATGAAGGCGACACCACCCTCGGAGACACGGCCACCCGTACCGCCCTGTCAGACGAGTTGCTTTCGTTGGAGGCGACCAACCGGACAGCCGTCGAAGTGGTCGTCGTCCGCAACAACGACCACCCGATACCGCTCGTCGACTACCTACCCGGCGACAACATCCTCTTTCAGATACCGCCGACCTTGGCGAAGACGGCCCGTCGTATCCAACAGATCGCATGGCGTACCGGCGAACCGTCTGTTTACACGGTCACCGGCTCGAGGGTTTTCGGTGGTGAGGCGGCAGCGTGGGAAGGGCTCAACCGTCTGCTCAACAAGTTCACACCGTTGGAAGTTCCTGAAGGTCGCGGCGACGACGTCAACCTGGGCGGTGCGGAACCGGGCGGAACTTTCACTATTACGGTTGCTGCGTCGGACGCTCTCACAACGTCCATTGACAGGGCCGACCGTGTCTGCGGCGGGGTCAACGATCAGATAACCATACAGAACGCCCTGAACGATCTCCCGACCGCTGGCGGAAGAATCCTGTTGTCCGAAGGCACTTTCAAAGTCAATTTTAACGGGACCGCCAACGTGATAAACAGTCCATCTACGGCAAGAACCACGTTGCAGGGAATGGGACGGGGAACGATCATCAGTGTCCAAGATTCGTTCGCTGGGGTGGAAGACAGCGTCGACGTGACGGCCATAGTGTTCGACGACGACTTCTGCACCATCAGAAACCTGAGCATCATCGGCGGTGACGGAGTAAGCGCTGCGACCCTCGGCGCTCATGTCAGCGACTATGGAATAATCCACAACGTCTACATCGCCACAGACGGGGCGGGCATAAACCTTCAGTCTTCCCAGTACGCCATCATCACCAACAACGTTCTCGAATCGACCCGCAGCGGGATTCTTCTAGCCGAAACCGACGACAGCATCATCAGAGGGAACGTCATCAACTTTGTGGGACGCCACGGCATCCAAGTAGCCGGGGTGACAGGGTCGGATCGTAATGTGATAACCGGGAACACGATCATCAACCCGTCGCAGACGACCGACGACACCTACGACGGAATCTTCGTAGAAACGTCAGACAACAATCTGATTGCTGACAACCAGATCACCGGTACGTCAGGCACACCCGCTCCTCGATACGGAATCAACATTTCTAATTCGTCGTGTGACAACAACCGGATCGGTGATAACCATTTTGGACCGGCCGCTGACTACGCCACTTTCGTTCTCAACGACGCCGGCACCGGCACCAAATATCCGACGGCTCGCACTGCGGACATGTCTCAGGGTGGCACTCTGGTTATCGGCGTGGGAGTGGCACGCTATCCGATAGCCGAAGACTCCATCATTATCGACGCTCACGCCACAGTCGGAACCGCTCCGTCGGGTGGGCCGGTAACTCTCGACATCAACAAGAACGGGACGACCATGTACGCCACCGCCACCAACCCTTCCATCGCCGTAGGAACAAACGTGGGGAACAAGGCACCCGCAGACCAGACATCCTTCGTAGCGAACGACTACATCACCCTCGACCTCGACGCGGTGAACAGCGCCGCCGACCTGACCTGTGTGGTTCGGTTCCTGGTTATATGATGTTTTTGTAATGAGCATTCTCCATTTCGATTCGTTTGATGGCGACGGTCACGCCATCGGCAAATATACGACTTTCAGCGGGGCCAACGATTTCGTTTCTGCCCGTAACGGTACGGGTTTACGCCTCGATGGAAACTCAACCCAGCTACTCCGAGTCGATTTCTCCGCTAACCCGACCATGTTCATTGGCTTCACATTCCGCAGGGAACAGGCCACCACTAGCACAACCGATAATATCGAGTTTCGGGAAGGTTCAACCGTCCACCTGTTGTTTTCATTGTATCGGCTCTCAGTCTGTTTCTTGCCGTGACCTACAATTTGCAGGCGGCACAGAACTCAACAATTTCATTGGTTACGGACATACAAATGGGTCCCGCTGCACGCCATGGATTGAGCAAGGTCAAGCTGGCTCTGCAAGACAAGGGGGTCCGCTTCGAACAGATCGCCTCGGCTAAACGTGCAAAAGGCGGGATTCTGATCGTTTGTGGGATCGCCGACGGGACGGGGGCCGCCGACAAGCTGGATG
>SDBS01007142.1_pt1 | contig 10868 bp, 11 predicted proteins | sample 2277091 | NCBI WGS metagenome assembly SDBS01 (sample SAMN10404972, study PRJNA504765) | marine sediment metagenome | isolation source: marine sediment core GS10_PC15, 163 cmbsf | place: Arctic Ocean: Southern Knipovich Ridge | collected 2010 | reverse complement strand
CCCTCTCTCGGGCCAAAGGAAAACAGTATAATTGTATCTTTTTCAACTTTATAAATGAGACTTCTGCTCTGACCTTTAACCGAATAACTGAACGATAAAAGTTCTCTTAATTCGCCCTTGAGTTTTTTCCCGGAATATGTATCTTCTACAATACTTTTTATGGCGTTTTTAAGCTCTACCCTCTCCTGTTCCTGTTTTAGCTTCTTTCTAAGCCTCTTAAACTTAGAGGTTTCAACCAATCTCATCTAGAAATCCTTCAAATTCAATTCTGAGACATTACCCATTTCATAATCAACCATAGCTTCTAAGATATCCTTGATTTCCTGGACGGTCAGTTCCGGATTCTCAATGGCGAGAAGTCCGATTTTCAGGGCATATCTCATTGCTCCCGAGAAATCTCTCTGTTCTTTTCGGGCAAAATGATCCAAATCCTTGGCTAAATCATCATCAATCATAATAGTTTTTCTTACCATTAGTACTCTCCGCATATAATATATGGTAATATCATATATGAGTCAACCTACAATACTGAAAAATTCCTCTCTCTCTGGAAAGACGCCGATCCCGGCATTGCTCAAATCGTCCAGATAATCTGCTCTCTGTCTTCCCTTTTCTTTTTTACTCCTTTGGCCATTTTCTGAAGCTCTATAAGAATTTCAATCTTTTTCTTGAAAGGTAGTCGAGCGAGCTCTTTCCTTCGCAGGCTTTTTGCCCTGAAAATATTTTCCATAACCTTATCGTGATTCAAAATACATCTCCTTGAATCTTGTATATCTATCTAAAAGGTTGTATTTCTTAAGTATTCTCTTTAAAAATCGAAGGTTGACTTTTACGTCTTCGAAAATTTTTACCAGCCGTTCCCTGTCTTTAGGTCTGTTTGTTTGAAGCATGATAGCTACAAGATACTCTAGCCCTAAGATTTTTGTATTTATTCTTCCATATTTTACTTCAGCCGTGTCTGCAACAGCCTCTCGAATGAGCTCATTATACACGGGTATAAACTGTACCGGGACACCCTCGATAACTATATGTTCTTTCTGAGTCTTGAAACCTTTTCCCTTTAAATAATCATAAATTGGGGAAAGAACATCGATGCGCTCTTCTGCTGGAATAAAAAAGATAGCTAAATCATACGTCAAAAGGGATTCGACATAATACAAAACAGCAATTCCTCCGCCGATCGAAAAATCTTGAATGATTTTCCTATTCTTGAGTTCGTTGATGATCTTGAGGGTTTTGTCCACTACTTTTTTTATATCATAGTGACAGACTCCGTTCAACAGAGCGCGTTAATTTCAAAATTCTGCAGTTCCTGCTGGCTTGGAGTAGAAACACACATATCCTTCTGGAAAGACGGCGATCCCGGGATTGCTGAGGTTGATGATGCGAGAAAGAGGCTTAAAGATTTAAGCATTCATTGATATTTCGCTGTGAAATAGATATTTAGATATTGGTCTTTTTGTTTTTATTCAAGTAAAATATAAATAACAAATGAATAACAATGGAATCAATCTTTAATAAAGCAAAAACATTCGAGGAGGCTGATCTCTGGGACATACAGCAGCATATTTCTATGACTTTTGCTGAAAGACAGGCTGCAGCAAAAAAATTGAAAGGGAGAGTCTTCGGAAAAAATCCCCCCGACATTCGAGCCTACCACAACATAAAATGAATGCGTCCCATTTTTCTTCAGATACTCTGGAATTTCTTAGACTGCTGGCTCTTAATAAAGTCCAATACGTGATTGTGGGAGGAGAAGCCGTTATCTACTATGGTTATGCGAGGCTTACAGGCGATGTCGATTTTTTTTATGATTCTACTTCAGGGAACTCACAAAGACTCTTTAATGCTCTTCATGAGTTTTGGGAGGGAAATATTCCTGGAGTAAAATCTTTCATAGAATTACAGAGTGAAGGTACAATTCTTCAATTCGGCCAGCCACCAAACCGCATAGACCTCATCAACAGGATAGATGGTGTCACATTTGATGAAGCCTGGAAATCACGAATAGAAAATGAGATTGAATGGGAAAATCAGCGTATTTCGGTTTTTTATATCGGGCTAAGTGAGCTTATAAAAAATAAAGAGTCGATCCGGCGAGGCAAAGATCTTGAAGACTTGAAATACTTAAAATCATCGAAAGAAAATCTGAAGAAATAAATTATGGGGAACACACAATGTCCCAAATGCCAGACCGATAATACTCCCGGTTCAAAATTCTGCAGTTCGTGGAAGAGTTACGCCTCTCCTAATCCGGGGCGGACTTTCAATACACTCTCTTTGCGGATCTGGACCGTACCGGGTTTGGCGCCCCGGGGTTTTGTTACGTAGCGCCCACGGGTACAGGAGACCGCCACAACTCCGCCTGTCCGGGCTTTACTGTAGTAGGCCGCAATGGAGGCTGCCATTTTAAGGATATTCCTGTTTGGATCTTCCCCTGCCGGGACCTTGAGGACCACGTGGCTGCCCGGCATTCCGCGGACATGGAACCACCAGTCGTTGGCCTTGGCAATCTTAAGGCTGAGGGTGTCGTTGTCCTTTTCGGTGCGTCCGACCAGGACCTTCCATTTGCCTTCCAGGGTGTATTCGATCGGCCGCGTCTCTTTGACGTCTGACGATGGCTCTTTAATTATTGTTTTAATTTTATTCTTCGATCGACTGCTTTTTTTCCTTTTTCGCCCTTCTCTTTTCTTTTAGGGTTCTTTTTGGCTCTTTTTTACCCTGAGCTTTTTGCTTGTCCTTGCTCTTTCCCATAAGAGGCCTCCTCTATCAGCGTGAATTTATCACCGTTTTTCGTATTCTCTAACTTTCCACTATTTTATCATTTCCACGCCCGGATGCCTAGACACATAAATCCGGGCAGAATGTCCTTCTCGACTAATTCGCGAAATACCCCTGGCGGTGTGTGATTCTGTAATTTTTGTTTTTGACTTTCACCTCTATATTTTTAAACTTCCCATCCATGGTGTATCCCTTTGGGGTGTAATAGAGGAGGTAATAGTTTTCAGTCGCATCCGAGGCCTTTTTAAACATAGAGGCGACATTGGCGGAACTCTCGGTGAGACCGCCTGTGGCTTGTGCAATCCCGTTTAAGATTCCAAATATATTCGAGGAGATATCCTGCATGGTCATGTCTGAAATTCCTCTGCTTTCGATATCTCTCAGAGAGTTCCTATTTCTGGTGACATATAAAAAATGGAGGGAAATTGAGGAATCGGAAAAGGTTTGTTTGATCTTTCCCGGATCAAAGGACACAAAGCTCATTATTTCACTGATAAATTCAAAGTATTTCGTATCTCCAACGTCAAAAGGCGGGATAGGGAGGTTTTCGTTCTGGTAGAAATAAAACACAAATTTTTGACCGGCCATGTTTTCGAGGTAATTGGCGAAGTCCTCCATTCTCTTTTCCGGTAAATATCTGTTGCTCTGAAGTTCCCTGATCTTATCCTGCATCATGAAGATCTTTAAATCCTCTTCCAGTTCGGAACGGTAGAGTCTCATGTAGTCTCTGATTAAAGACTTGTATTCTATGCTTCCGAGCAGGATATCTTTTCTGACTATTTCTTTTAATCGTTCGGCAATTTCCTGCTTGGGTAAGAGTGACAGGGCCTCTTTTTTAAAATTATAAGTCTTGACCGGAGTCATCACTATGAGCGTATCTCCGGGGGAGAGGAAATTTTCGAAAAACTGATCCAGCGTCTCATCTATTTTTGGAAGATAATCTTTCATGTCAAAGTTTAGAATAATGTTTCTTGAAACGTCGGGAGAGAATGTTGGCTGTGCTTCTTCTGCCTTTGTTTCTGTCTCTTCTCTTTCAATCTCGGTCTTTCTGATAAGATAAACCGCATCGACTTCCTGGGGTATTCCATCTTCAAAGATGAGGAAGTCGTTTTTGGTGAGGTCATCGATGAATTTCGCACCCCTAAACACACGAACCTGAACCTCAATGTTTACGACCACAGCCTCGTGGGTGATCTGCTGAGCAAATATGAAGAGGGCCGCGCTCATAAGTGCCGTGCATAGAATGATTTTTTTTGCCACTTTTTCCTTTCTCTTCATGTCTAAAGATTAGTACTATACATGGAGAAAGACTGCAAGTTTTATGCCGAAAACTCTATCGAGACAAATTCGTTTATCGGGAGGTTGATAGGCCAAAAATGGGGACACATGTAGTAATTAAAGGGACACGCCGGATTAACGGGTCCTGGGCTTGGCAAGGTAAATATTCCCGGTAAATTCATCCACTCCGAAGATGATCTTATCCTCAGCAACGCCGATAATTCCATTGCCCTTTGGGAAGTTTAGGTGGAATCGGCTGTCCGAGGAGAAGAAGACCTCGCGCGCTTCTTCGGCGGGTTCTTTAGTCAGAGGATCGAGCTTCTGGGCATAGAGTGAGCAGCGGCCGTTTTTTTCGGAGAGGAAATAGAGATAAAGACCGTTGGGAGACCATTTGGGTGCGCTGAGATAACGGTCGTCTTCGATGATTTGGATTGCGCTTTTTCCTGGAACTGAAGGTCTATCCACAGGGGCGATCCGGATCACCGCCCGGCCGTCAGGTTCACCGGTGAGATAGGCGATCCATTTCCCGTTGGGAGAAAGGCTCGCGTTGCTGATGAATCCCGTTTCCAGGATTAAAACCGGCGATCTTTCCCCGGTCTGGAGGTTCATTTTTTCGAGTTCATCGGGCCTGTCCTTAACCAGGGCAAAATCGGTATCCGGGAAAAAGTCGAGGATGATACAGGACTCGCAGACCTCCCGGCCGGTTGTGCCGCCCACCGGGATGACAAATGTGCGCCATTTGCCGGAGACCTGATCCCGGTAAGCAAGGACCGATCCGTCGGGGCTCAGCCGCGGCCTCAAACTCAGGCTCAATCCCTGCGTCGGGACTGTCGTTTCCTGTCCGGTTATTAAATCTTTCAACCGCAGCTCGAATCGGCCCGCCTGGGCTCCGCCGAAAGCGAGAAACGCAACTTTACTCCCATCACGGCAAATCGAAGGGGAGAATTTCTGCATGAGATCCTGGGTGAGATTGTGGGGATCCGAGGAGACGACGGCCTCGTCCGGCCTGGCATCAATACTCCAGGCACCGATAACGGCAGTCATGCCGGTAAAAAAAACCCGTCCATCGCCTGCAACGGAAGGATTCAGCTTCATGCCGGGTCCCGTCGTTAGGGGCTCGGCGGCACCCGAAATCGCCCAGGTTGCGGTGTCGATGGGAACCCGAAAGATATTGATCCCCTCGATCGTCGTCCCCGAGACGAAATAGATGTGGTTCTCGGACCAGGCAACCGGATACTGTACAATAGCTCTCTGGAGCAGGTTTTCCATGGCCTGGGTTCGGACCGGCGCCCCTCCATCGATCGGTGCTACCCAAAAGTCTGTGGGCCCCGGATCACCGATGCGCCGGCCGCGGAACATCAGATATTTTCCGTCGGGAGACCAGACCGGTGCTGCGCCTTGATCGGCGAAGCTGACGAAAAACTCGGGTTGAAACGGGCTCGGCGATCCCCCTTTGGACGATACAAGATATATTTTTTGCAGCTCCTGATCACCCGAGGCGGGGATGACGACATAGGAGATAAGGGTTCCGTCCGGAGAAAACATGGGATTATACCCTTTGTCAACGATCTTGCGTTCTCGACCGACCAGGGCATCGATGATGTAAATCCCGCCGCCGTCCCGTTCTGAGCGGAAAACGATCTTGAGCCCGTCGGGGGATAACGACGGGAACCAGTCGTCGGCCGGGTGGTCGGTCCGCCGGAGAGGCTCCCCACCCTCTACCTGCTGGACCCAGATGTCAAATGTCCGGCTCCCTTCCCGGTCGGAGGCATAGGCCAAAAGGTTTCCATCGGACGAAACAGAAGGCGATCCCGTGAATCCGGAATCGAAAGTCAGGGGAATGATATCGAATCCCTCTGATACCTTAGGTTTGAAGACAACGAGCATAAAAAGAATGGCTGCGGCCGCGAAGGCAAGAACCGCCACCGCCGCGAGAAGAAAGGTTCGCCTTTTTCCAAGGCCAGAGGGGGCAGTGGCTGCTTGAAGTTTGCCCGATTCCGAATCTTCCTTCAGATCCAGGAGAGCGACTCTGAGGTCGGACATCGTCTGCCAGCGCCGCTGGGGGTCCTTACGGAGGCAGCGGTTCAGGAGACGTTCTGCCTCCCGGGGGATCTCTTCGTTGACAATGTCGGACGGTTTAGGATTCTCGTTGAGAACGGCGGCCAGCGTTTTAATACGGCTCTCACGGACGAAAGCCTTCTGGCCGGTGAACATCTCGTAAAGGACCGTCCCGAAGGAGAAGGCATCCGACCGTGCGTCGACCTTTTTTCCCTCCGCCTGCTCGGGAGACATGTAGGCCGCCGTGCCGACGATGAATCCCTCTTCAGTCTGCAGCTTCTCGTCGCGTCCCACAGTCATCGTCCTCCCGTCCGCCACTTCCGGTTCCTCCTCCATGAGCTTGGCCAGCCCGAAGTCGAGGATTTTAACCAGGCCATCGTCTGTGACCATGATGTTTGTAGGCTTGAGGTCGCGGTGGACGATTCCCGCGGCGTGGGCCTTGGCCAGGCCGTCGGCGATCTGGACGGCATAGCCGAGTGCCTGTGAAAGCCTTAACCCTTTTCGTCCGATCAGGCGGTCGAGAGATTGGCCGTCGACAAGCTCCATGACGATAAAATCGAGGCCGCGGTCAGAGGCGATGTCGTGGATGACGACGATGTTCGGATGGCGGAGGGCTGAGGCGGATTTGGCCTCCTGGACAAACCGCTGCTTGCGTTCGGGATCCGTGACTTTTTCAGGCGGGAGGACCTTGATGGCCACAGGGCGGTCGAGGTGTGTGTCGTGGGCCCTGTAGACAATGCCCATCCCTCCCTCTCCGATTTTTTCGGTGATCCGGTAATGGAGAAGATTCTGACCGATCATTTCAGGAATTCCCATACTCCTCGTTTATCTTATAATCCCGAAGGCAGGTAGATGTCAAACGAATAACCCACCTATATTTTTATGAGCAGTAATTAATTCTGTCCTAATTTGGATTTCAGTGGAACCTTCCTGAAAACTACTACGTCTATACAATATAAGAGATTCGATGGACGTTCAAAAAACGAAGGATTTACATGTTTAAAAATTACTTTCTGGTCACTGTGAGAAATCTGAAGAAAAACAGAACATATTCGCTGATCAATATAATAGGCCTTGCCGTCGGGATGACGGCCTTTATCCTCATAGCCGCATACGTTCAATATGAGTTAAGCTTTGACAAACACTTTGAAAACGCCGATCGAATATACAGAGTCGTAAGGGAAGGGCGGGCCTTCACTCCGTCTCCATTAGGGGCAGCTTTGAATGAAGATATTCCTGAAGTCGAAGTGGCAGCCCGGTTTATGCGCAGGGACGACACACTTGTTTCTCTGGAACAAAACAATTTTCTTGAAGCCGAATTCTTTTGGGCTGATCCTGAGGTGTTTGAGATATTTTCGATTCCTTTTATCAGCGGTGACCCAAAAACGGCATTAAACGATCCTTCCTCAGTTGTCCTGTCCAAGAGAACAGCCGTAAAATATTTTGGGCGCACGGATCCGATGGGGAAGACATTAACGGTAAGTGAAAATTTTGAATTTACAGTATCAGGCGTTTTTAGTGACATGCCTGACAATTCTCATTTCATTATGGATGTCGTTGTCCCCTACGAAACGTTTTTCCAAACAACAAATAATGACATCACCAGTTGGAGTAGTAATTTTTCCTATACTTATTTTTTACTGCGTGAAGGGGCTTCCCCGCAGGTCCTGGAAAATAAAATCACTTCTCTTATAACAGATCCCTTGTTTGAAGCAGAAGGATTCAAGAAACCTTACCCAAAAATGTATTTTGTCCAACCCATAACGGAAGTTCACCTTCTTTCCCATAGAATGCAGGAAATAAGAGTGAATAATGATATGAAATTCATCATTCTTTTTTCATCGATCGCTGTTCTGATTCTATTGATCGCATGTATCAACTACATGAATCTGTCGACCGCCCGATCCCTCCGGCGAGGCAGGGAAGTGGGAATGAGGAAAGTGGTTGGCGCTCAGAAGGGACAATTGATCACACAATTTTTAGGAGAATCTGTGGCTGTGGCCGTGGTGGCGATGAGTTTTTCCATAATGATGGTCCTAATGGCTTTGCCGTTTTTTAACAACCTGGTGGAAAGACAGCTCAGTTTAAATCCATTTCAAAATCCTCAGATCTTTTTAGGGCTGGTCTTTATCACTTTGTTTGTCGGTTTGATTGCCGGCAGCTATCCGGCGATGAGAATGTCCGGATTCAAGCCGATCACTGTCTTGAGCGGGACTTTCACCAGGAGCCACAAAGGTTCAACTCTGCGTAATGCTCTTGTTTTAGTCCAGTTCTCGATCACGATTATTCTTATCATATGTACCATCGCAGTCCGGGATCAGCTGAAATTCATCAAAACTTTGGACATGGGCTACGAGAAGGAACAGATTCTCACATTTCCGGCCCGTGGGAGTTCTGTCCGCCAGAACATACAATCGATTAAGGCAGAATTGCTTCAGTCTTCATATATTACCGCTGTAACAACTTCAGGCAGTCTGCCCAACAATATTGATACGTTCACATCGAGAAATTGGACCGGCCGGAATCCTGATGTGCCCATCGCTATATACTATAATACAGCGGACTATGATTTTATCGATCTCTTTGGTTTGGAAATCGTTCAAGGAAGAAATTTTTCAAGGGATTTTACTTCCGATGAAACGGGTGCGTTTCTCGTAAACGAAACCGCGGTCAAAGTTGCCGAATGGAAATCTCCCATTGGGCGAAAACTCACTCATTGGACGGGTGCGACCGGAAATATTGTCGGAGTCCTTAAAGATTTTCATCTGCAATCTCTGCACAGTCCAATCGAGCCGCTGTATGTATTTTTGGATTTCCAGAGCTTTTTCAATATCTCGATAAAAATTAAATCAGCCAACATTCCACAAACAATCGGTTATGTGGAGGGTGTTATGAAAAAATTTGCACCCAGCTACCCTTTTTCCTACTCCTTTTTTGATGAGGTGTTCGAACGGGCCTATTTTACGGAACAACGAATGGGACGGATTTTTGGTTCTTTTGCGATCCTGGCTATTTTTATCGCATGCCTGGGACTCTTTGGCTTAACTACATTCGCAGCTGTTCAGCGGACAAAAGAGTTAGGAATCCGGAAAGTGCTGGGTGCATCCGGCTCAAAAATATTTCTGCTGCTTTCCAAAGAATTTTTGAGGTGGGTGCTGTTGGCCAACCTTTTTGCCTGGCCCATTGCCTATTTTGTAATGAATAAATGGCTGCAAAATTTTGCGTATCGAATACACATTGGGATCGTTAGCTTTTTAATATCGGGCGGCACGGCATTATTGATCGCCTATCTTACGGTGAGCTATCAATCGATCAAATCCGCAAGGGCAAATCCGGTGGATTCCTTAAGATACGAGTAGCCCTTTTTGATCTTAATGCCGATAATGTTCATCCCCGCGATTTCATTAATGACATGACACTTGGTGTACTCACCCGTGTCATCCTTAATGAACTTGATTTCATACGTTCCTCCTTCCGGGTCTCCGATATTGAATTCGAATTTCTTTCCTTCGACCGCAATCATCTCTCCTGGACTATCTGAGTTATCAGGAAAAGCCCAGAGTGCGCCGTATTCCACATAGACGTTGACCGTTAAAACACCCATACCAAAATCCGTCATATCAAATTCATAATTGCCGAGGATAAGTGCGTATTTCTTTTTGAGTTCTTCATCTGTCTGAAAAGTAAAGGCGATTGTCCCAAAAAGCAAAACGGCAAGAGATAGGCTTACAATTGTTTTTCCAATTTTGGTGTTTTTGTGTTTAAACATAGAGGCCTTCCTTTAAAATTGGCATTCTTGCTTATTTACGGAATTCTAACCGAATGAGTTCATTTTGGCAAAAAAACGATGCCTCCTCAGGGCAGGGGAGCGCTATCATGGGGAAATCGACCGGAGTTTGCATTAGAGACCTTTTAAGCGCTTCAAAATTTTCTGCTCGTCCCACTCTGCCCATTCCCCCTATCCCTTCCACGACTTGACGGATCGCCTGACGGTCTGTGGTTAAGTATTCATGAAGTGTCAACTGCTTTAAAACAGAGTAGGAAATTATCCCGACCTCGTCTGAAGGCTGTAGTTGAGTGTTGACAAAGTGCAGAGCGGCTTGCTGGGATTTTAAAAATCCTTTTGTGTTATTATTAGCAAGATCAAAGAAGAAAAAGAACTTTCGGCTCATAATGTCGGTCGTTTCTTCTGCTGGGATATTGATTATCCTGGGAGGCTGGGTTTCAGCCTTGTCTTTTTGGGGAATAAGAGCATATCTTTCGAATTCCGTTATCTTCTGCAGCTTTTTCTTGTCGTAGATTTTAAAATCATCTTTATTTAGGTCAGTGACCGGATTCCCCGCTTTGTCCGTCACATAGACTTGGATAAGCTTCAGAGTAACCGCCACCTCGTGCTTGAGTTCCCGGGCCTTTTTTTCCTGGATTGGAACTAATTGGGCCACTGCCTGGATAGAGAAAAAAAATAGGAATATCCAGGGAACCATAATTATTAAAATTTTATTTGATTGGGATCTCATGAGTTTCCATTCCTTTAAAAATCATATTTCACCTTTGTTTCAACAGTAAAATATTTATAATCTCGGTAGAAAATATTCGTTTCAGAGTGGATCGTTTTTTTGCCCCTTTTATTTTATTTCCACCTCGACCGTGAAAAATTTAAAATCCTTATATTCAACGGTTGTTTTTGACCTTACAAAGGCTCGCCCAGATTTAGTGACGTAGGCCTCCTCGAGGAACAATTTGGACGGAAA
>SDBS01007141.1_pt1 | contig 10869 bp, 9 predicted proteins | sample 2277091 | NCBI WGS metagenome assembly SDBS01 (sample SAMN10404972, study PRJNA504765) | marine sediment metagenome | isolation source: marine sediment core GS10_PC15, 163 cmbsf | place: Arctic Ocean: Southern Knipovich Ridge | collected 2010 | reverse complement strand
GGATATGCCGAACCTGTATGGGCTGGCAGGTGGCCCGCAGATGAGTGATAAGGCGCGAATACTGATATTCACCGGCGACGGCAAGGGCAAGACAACCGCGGCCCTCGGCATGGCCCTTCGCGCGAGCGGGCGGGGCATGCGCGTTCGTATTATCCAGTTTGTGAAGAACGATTCGTCCACGGGCGAGATCGCGGCCATCGAAAAGCTGCCCAATATTGAAATCGTCCAGATGGGCCTGGGCTTTGTGCCCCCGTCGGAAGATGAGTGTTTCGCCGAGCACCGGGCGGCGGCAGAGGCCGCGATCGCACATGCCCGCGACGTGATCGCTTCGGGAGATTATGAGCTGGTCGTGCTGGATGAAGTATGCTTCGCCGTGTCGAGCGGCCTGCTGGATGAGCAGAAAGTGCTTGATGCCGTCAAGTCTGTCCCGCCGCAGGTATGCCTCGTCCTGACCGGGCGCGGCGCAGGCGAGAGACTCGTCGCCGCCGCCGACACCGTAACCGAAATGCGCGGCATAAAGCACGCCTTCGCCACCGGCCGGGCGGCACAAAAGGGCGTGGAGATGTGACAGGCCGCTCCGGCAGAGCATTTGCCGTCCCCCCAGCAGGCCGGTTGACGAATGAAGGGGAACAATGGCACGAGGTGAACCGCTATTCCGGCAGTGGCGATTATTGAAGACGCTGCAGGCGCATCGTTTCGGCATCGGTGCGGATGATCTGGCTGGGCGGCTGGGCTGCACCAAGCGGACCGTCCAGCGCGATCTGAACGTGCTTCAGGATGTTGGCTTTCCCATCAGCTTCGAGCAGCGCGACTTCGGCAAGAAGTTCTGGAAACTCGCCTACGGCTTCATCGAGTCAGAGAAGCTGGCCCTGTCCATGACCGAGATGCTGAGCCTCTTCCTGAGCGAGCAACTACTCCATCCGCTCGCCGGCACGCAGTTCGGCGACGGCCTTGCTACCGCGCTGCAGAAGATCAAAGGGCTGCTGCCGCAGAAGGCTCTGGGCTACTTCCTGGACCTGGAAGGGGCTGTCCTTGTCAAGAGCCTCGGCCACCACGACTACTCTGGCCAGGACAAGGAAATCCGCATCCTGAACGATGCAATCGTCAATGAGCGCGTCGTGCAGATTACCTACCGTTCCGGCAGCCAGGATAGAGAGATCGCCTCCGACTTCCACCCGTACGGCATTGTTCTGCTCGGGGCGGCCCTGTACTGCATCGGCCTGCTGGAGGAATACGGCGAGGTCCGCACCCTGAGAGTCTCCCGCATTCAGGGCATCCAGCGGACGGGCAAGACGTTCGAGCGGCCGGCCAACTTCTCGCTCGCCGCTCACACGCGTGGGGCGTTCGGTGTGTTCGGCCCCGGCAAGTACCAGACGATCCAGGTGAAGTTCACCGGCTGGGCCGCTACCAATGTGCGTGAGCAACAGTGGCATCACAGCCAGAGGATCGTCAAAGACGACGGCAAGACGCTGGTGGCTGAGTTTCGTCTGAGCAGTACGATTGAGTTCAAGCGATGGCTGCTCGGTTTCGGCCGCCATGCGGTAGTCTTGAAGCCGAAGAAACTCGCCAAGGAAATCGCCGAAGAGTTGGCGGCAGCGGGTCAGGCATACCGGCTGGGCCCCAGTCATGGAGATAACACGCGATGAATTACTGGCGTATGGCTTTTCGGGAAGGCCCCGGTGGCTACGATATGTGGCCAGCCTGTTTCAGCAAGGGCATTGCTGCCATCGGGTACACGGACGAGGATTATATCCCCATCGTCAAAGACTGTCGGCACCTCACCAGAGAGCAGTTCCGCGAGATATGGCGAGAGAAATGCCCTCGAAGTGGTTCGGCTCAAGCAAGCCTGGCCATGTTTGCATACGAGATGGAAGAGAGGGATGTCATCTACGCTAAGGACGGAAAAGAAATCGTCGGAAGAGGCACAGTGGGCAAGTACCGGTACGATCCAGGTTGCCTAGGGAGGCAAGGATGGGAGCATGTGAGGAAAGTCAAGTGGGAGCAGGATTTTCCTCGCTTCGAATGTGATCTGGGGGCATGGCAGTGGACCGTATTGAGGCTGGATGAGGCCCGCCTTGCCATGATCAGACAAGCCGAGGGAAAGGCTGGTTGGAAACGACGTGGCGCAAGGCCGCAGTCAAGCGTCAAGTTACCGACGGACGCTCTTCCGGAAGAACTGACTCTGACAGAAGGGAAGACTCGGCAATTCCTGGTGAAGCATCGCGTCCGCGAACGAAGATTGCGGAAGGCTAAGATTCTAAAGGTGCTAGCTGAGCATTGCGGGAAGCTGCGTTGTGAAGTCCCTGGCTGCGAGTTCGACTTCCATGAGGCCTATGGCGACCTCGGCGAGGGATATGCGCACGTACATCATCGCAAGCCGCTAGGTCGTTCAAAGGGGACAGTGAAAACCTCTCTGGATGACTTGGCCATCGTGTGCGCGAACTGCCATGCAATGATTCACAAGAATGGCAAGTGCCGAGACTTCAAGGGGCTGATCAAACGCCCTCGAAAGGGAAGGTAGGCCGGGCCGGAGCAAGTTCACGAGAGCATGCATCCATAGGTATGACCATACCTGTCACAGGGGTCACGTACACTTACATTGGTGAAAGCAGGGACCGGCAGTGCTGGGGCAGACTCCCCCACAGCCTATCTGGGTCACCCGATTGATATGCCGCAGAGAAGCCGACAAGGGAAAGGATACGCCCATGGCAACGATTTCTGAGATCATCCATGAGTTCCTCGAAGACGCCGGTTGGGACTGTAAAGACGCTGGACTTCGCAGCGTTCGATCCGTAGTGAGCGGGGAAAGCGGCCGATGGCTTTGGTCGGCACGGTGGGACGAGGATGATACCCTCGTGGTTTGCTATTCGATCTGTCCGGCATATATCCCCGAGCCAAGAAGGCAGGAGGCCAGCGAGTATCTAACGCGGGCAAATTACAACCTCCGTCACGGCAACTTCGAAATGGACCTGGCGGATGGTGAGGTCCGGTTCAAGACAAGCCTCCTGCTTAGGCAGGATCCGCTCACAAGGACCATGTTTAGCGATTTGGCCCACTGGAACTGTCAGATGATGGAGTATTACATGCCGGGGCTCTTGGCCGTTGGTTTTGGGAACATCAGCGCCGAGCGGGTTATCGCTGCTCTCGAAGAGTCAGATGCCGACGATATTGAGGACAATGCAGAGAAGGCGGATAAGGCTGACAGTGAAGATGAGCAGGCGCCTCCTTCGGGATTCTTCCGGCGACTGATGGGACAAGAGAACTGGAACTGACGCCGACAGGACCCTAAGAGCGCCGCATGGGCGGCATGTTTGGAAAGGGATAGAACATGACAGAGAAACAGACATCCAGGACGTTGCAGCAATTCGTCGAGACGCTTGAAATCGGGGAGGCAATCGGGCATCAGAATCTTACGCTCGTGCCCCTGCGGGGGGAGGGGCGCGAGCAGCTTGACTACATCCTCGGGGCAGAAGCCATCGAAGCCGGAACCCTTACGATCATGGAGGTGGACGAATCTGGCAGTGTGCCGGAACTGCTGGCTGTGAACGAGACCGATCAGATGATCCTGCTGCTGGACGGCGAAGAGCTTGTGGGCGCCAAACAGAATCGCATTCTGAACACGAGCCTGCTGTTGCGGCCGAGGTCAAAGACGAAGATACCGGTGTCCTGCGTAGAGGAGGGCAGGTGGCACGATACCTCGGCTCACTTCTGTGTTGGCCACTACTCTCCATCAAGCCTGCGTGCCCGCAAGAGCAGGGATGTGAGCCAGCACCTGCGTGAAGCTGGCGAGGCCCGCAGCGACCAGGGGGCGGTATGGGACAGTGTCAAGGAGGAGGTCGCAGCTTGTGGGGCTGCACCCCCGCCAACAATGGCAATGCATGATGTGTTCGAGCAGCGACAAGAATCCTTCGATGCGTATGTAGATGCTCTGGAGTATCCAAAGGGTGCCTGCGGCGTGATAGCGGCCATCAATGGCCGGTTTGCAGCGACCGATGTGTTCGACAAAGCGGAGACACTCCAGCAGATCTGGCGTCGGCTTATAACGGGCTACGCCATGGATGCTCTGGCCAGGAAACGGGTCGACTCAAAGGCCGACACGAAATCCTTTACAGCCAAGGGGGCGAAGGCCCTGCTCGAACACATGGGCGAAATTGAGTGTGAGCCATGCCCAAGCGTGGGCGTGGGCAGGGATTGGCGATTCGAGGCTGAGGACATCGTCGGCCAGTCGCTCGTGGCCAAACGGGTCTGCGTACATCTGAGCGTCTTCCCCAATGAAGATGATGACAGGGTTCGCCGGTCGTGTAGCCCTCGGATCATGCCACCATCACGCCGAGGACGACGTAGTGACTCGTCGCCAGAAGATGTCGTCTAGTGACCGATCAGCGGACGCTTGTCCTGGTCGTCGGCAAGGGCGGGCCGGTTAGTCGGCGGCACTGCCGGCTGAGCTGCACCTGCAGCAGCACTTGCAGATCAGGCGGTAGAGCCAGATTATGATCAGCGTGCCGATGAAGGCGTCGGCACACCCCCATGCCAGGCCTATGAAAGCCGCACCGTAGCCCGGCCCATAGCCGTAGTAGATGCCGCCAAAGACCTGGACGAAGTCATGGCCGTACTGGTCGGTATGGGCCGTTACGATACCCATAAGCAACATCGCCGCGCCCCAGACGATACCAATCGCCAACGCCAGCGGAAGGGCACGGACTCCGCCGGTGTTCCTGCTCTGGATGTCAGCCATGGTCTTCTCCGGTCTTCAAGAATAGCGGCGGACAGTCGGTGGCTCGTGAATTACTGTTGTTATGTCTCTGCGCACGGCCTGAGGCGACCGGCTGCGAGGTTCAGACATAAAGTATACCCCCTGGGCCAGGCGGGAAAGTTGCGGCACCGGGACCCGGTTCAGTTCAGAAACAGGCCTCAGCGCTCGATATAGTCCGGAATGGCCTCAAAGCAACAAGGCCCCGGCAGAGGGGCTAGCCGCCTGCGTATGTCCTGCGCGGAAGCCCAAACCCTCGCTCGCGGACTAAGCGCCGCAAACGGAGCCTACAACCGTCGGGGCCTGAGGCTTGTCAGCCGTGTCAGACCATGTCCTTGAGGTTCTTCAGCGCGCGGACCTTCACCACGTTGCGGGCCGGCTTGGCCTTTATCATGATCTCTTCTTTGGTGAAGGGGTTTATCCCCGGCCTCGCCTCGGTAGCGGGCTTGTGCACTGCGCTGATCTTCATCATGCCGTAAACGCTGATGACGCCGGCGCCGCTGCTGCTGAGGCTCTCTTTGATCAGGCATCCCAGGGCGTCGAAAACACTGGCTACCTGCTTTTTCGTCAGTTCAGTGCTCTCGGCAATACTGGCGAGCATCTCGCTCTTGGTAATCGGCTTCTTTCCGGTGTCGCCCATTGTAATGATTCCTTTCATTGCCAAAAAAGACGAATGAAGATGTCCGGCCCAATGCCGGGCACCTCAGATTAATACAACGGCTCCAGGCCATGTTCAAACGAAAAATCTCTATGTTTTGCAGGTTTTTCTGAGATTGTCGGTGGGCGTGATTACGGCTGATTTGGGCCGCGGGCACACTTGCTGCACCTGAGGCCCGGACTCTTGCTAAAGCGGACACGCCGATGGCCGATACGTGACAATGGGGCCGATGTCCGGTGACGATAGCCCCAGAGGCAGGAGCAGGGCACAATGGCACGGCAAAGTTCACCATTTCCCGATCGCGGGAACCGCGGGCAAGAGCGAACGGGCGCTTGCGGGGAGGCTGAGTTCGCCGATGTGATAAGGGCCGTCCTCGCCGAGGCCGACATGGCCCGCGCACAACGGGAGCGCAGAACAGACGCGAAAGACTCAGACGCTTCGCGGCAGAGGGGGGCCAGATCGGCAAACGTGACTCTGAGGGACCTCGCCGCCGAAGAGGCGGATCACCTGCTGGATCGGGAAGAAGAGAACTTGCCGTGATCAGCGTGCGGCCCGGCTGAGTCACCGGGTGATCACGTGATAGACGGCGTCCGGCGTCAGTTCGACGGTTGTTGCCGCAGGCCAATCACGAGGAATGACTCTCACGGGCTTGTTCGTCCGGTAGCCATTTTCGTCCAGTGCAACAACGTTCAGCCGCTTGGCGCCCTTGGACCGGACGGCGATTCTTGCGGCGATTCTCTCCACGCCGATCGGAGCGCTGCCGAGGTTCGTGATGCGCCCCCCGGCGGCCTTGAATCCGTAGGGCCGCTCGACAGTAATCGCCTGGACGAGAATCTTTTGAGAATCCGCCAGTGGCCTGTCATCCAGCGAGATGACCATGATCGAAGCAAACTCGTTCGACGTGGTGATCGTCACGTCCGCAAGCTTTATCGGTCCCGCTTTGGCGACCAGCCCTGCGACGCCCTGGCTGCGGGGCGTGTTGACCGTAGCAATACCGCGGCCGTAGTCCAGGCGAAGCTGCCCCGTGATGCTCGTGACGGTTTTCTCTTTCGCGTTGATATACTTGCGCAAGTCCTGTCGGACAGGCTTGGCCTTGGCATCATCGAAGCTCCGCGTGACAGCTCCCACATAGAAGCTCAACGGGTCAGGCCCGGCGGCAGGGGCCCCGGTTGCGGCACCTTTGGGAATGTCAGCCTGACGAAGCTTGTCGTAAGCCTGGGCGGACGCCCCGGATCCCTTCAGGGCATACAGGTCCTCGATCTTCAGCGCCTCGTGATAGACGGTGGGGGCCTGGCGGACGTCTCCGCGACGGTACTGGAGGGCCGCTGCGGGAAACGTTCCGACGACGGTCGGGCAGCTTGCCGCGAACTTATTCATGGTCTTGTCGCACAGGGAATTGCTCCCGATCGCGAACCAAAACAACCCGTCGATGCCTTGCAGCGACGCATAGGCCGAGGTCAGAAACGTCGCGTCTGCACGGTACCGGTTGGGGTTCGGCCAGCCGATCTCCGAGATGATGTGTGGATATCCTTTGACGCGGTTTACCTGGAACGGAAGACGCTGCGGGGCGGTCACGGCCGCTAGATTCGAGAACGTGTGGCCCACACGCACCGAGTAGTTCGCCCCTTCGCCTTTGTGCGTTCCGCTGAAGTACCCGTGATGGTCGATAACGTCGCCGGCAGTGTAGGTATAGCGTTCCAGGCCGTCGAGCAGCGCTGCGTCGGCCGTCTTCCAGTTGCCCGCGGAGACCAGCCCGCCGTAACCGAGGTCCTTATGGAAGTACCGGGCCATATCGGCGAAGAACGCGCGCTGGTGCTCGGTGAGAAAACGGATTTGGTCGGATATGTGCTTCCGTGTTTCCCCCGAGGCCTGTTTCAGGCCGCCGCGCGTCATGTTCCACGCGTCAACCAGTTTTCCCTTTCGAGCAACGTTCCGCCGGGCAAGTGACTTGCTGTATAGTTCCTCGAGCCGCTGCCAATGGACCGCCGGGATACTCTTCTTGTTGAACGTCCAGAAGAAGTAATTGTCCTCGTTGACGATTTCGACGATGGCTACGGCTGGCTCCTTTGCCAGCGAGGTTCCCGTGTAGGGGTTTTTCGTGGTCAGAATACCTTTTGCCCATGACCTGTAGATCTGCTGCATGCGCGGGTCGAAGAACAGCAGCGCAAACGGTTTCTTGTTCTGGATTGTGTCGTACCCGGGGATCCCATAGCCGGGCTTTATGTCGAACCACAGGGGGAAGTAGAAGCTGATCTTCGTGTAGATTCCCTGCTTTTTCATCGCGGCTACGAGATAGTGAAGGTTGTCGAGGGCCTTGGGATCGACCTTCGCGGGGTCGCCTCCGGGCAGAAACATCCTGCTGTGGTAGCGAACGATGTTCACCCCGGACTTGGCCAGGCGGCGGGCGAGATAGTCCACCGAGGCGCGATCCTGGGCGGCGTTGTTGGCGCTGACGTTCACGCCCCAGAAACGCACGGGCTTTCCGCTGCCGAGAACGAAGCTGCCGCCTTTGCTCGTGACGAAGCCATCCCGTCCGGCGGACCCTTCGTTGAGATGACGCAGGTCCAGCAGCGCATCGGGGGCGAAGTTATCCGTTGCGGGCTCGTAGGCGAAGAAGCCTTCGTCGGCCTGGCCGGATCGCTCCCCCGGTTTGAGCTTACCATTGGGGGTGAAGGTCTTACGCGAGAGCACGAAGCAATCGAACGCGGCCGTGAGGCTCTCGCCCTTGGCGGCCAGCAATCGGAGCTCGAACACATGCTCGCCCTTGGGGAGCTTCACCTTGCCGAGATACACCCAGTTGGCGCAGGTGTGCTGTTTCAAGGTGACCGAGTCCGCCAGTGCGATGTCGCGGCCGCAGGTCTGCCATACTTCGCGGTCGAACCGCCAGCGAAAGGGCCCGTGCTTCCAGAACTTACGCGTCCAGAAGTGGTACTCCGCCGCCGCGGGAACGTTCAGGCGATAGGTGGCGAACGCCTCATCCCCTGTACGCTTTCCGCTGTTGGAAAGCCACTTTCCGCCGGAAAGCAGATGCGCCCGTGCCTGAAACGTGGATTCCGAGAACCAGCTTCTGGCGGAGAAGTTCGTCTTGGCGGCTGATTCGCCTTCCCACCAGACGAAATCGGTCGCCGCCGCCGCTGCGCCGCACGACGCCGCCATTACCAGGATCATCCCCCGCGCAACCATGCAAGTTCGTGCGATCATTTCTGCCGTACCTCCAAAACGGCCATGAAGGCCTTTTGCGGGACCTCTACGTTGCCGATCATCTTCATGCGTTTCTTGCCGGCCTTCTGCTTTTTCAGGAGTTTTTGCTTGCGCGTTACGTCGCCGCCGTACAACTTGGCGATTACGTTCTTGCGGACCGGCTTAATCGTCTCTCGCGCGATAACGCGCTTACCGATGGCGGCCTGGATGGGTATCTCGAACTGATGCCGGGCGATTTCCTTCTTGAGCCGCAGAATGAGCTTTCGCCCTCGCCTCTCGGCCTTCGCGCGGTGAACGATGAACGATAATGCGTCCACCGGTTGGTTGTTCACGAGGATGTCTATCTTGACCAGGTCGCCCGCGAGGAAACCGGTCATCTCGTAGTCCATTGTCCCGTAGCCGTGCGTCGCGCTCTTGAGCTTGTCGTAGAAGTCGTAGATGATCTCCGCCAGAGGAAAGTCATACGTCAGGAGGACCCGCTCGGACGAGAGGTAGTTTGTCTGTTTGTAAGTCGCGCGCCGCTCCTCTGCCAGCTTCATCACCGTGCCGATTGACTCGCTCGGAACGATCAGGTCCACTCTTACGATCGGCTCGCGAATCTCCTCGATGCGATCACCGTCGGGAAGCGCGCCGGCCGATTCCACCTCGATTATCTTTCCGTTTGTTTGCAGCACCTGGTACGGCACGGTAGGGGCGGTCTGGACCATCTCAACGCCATGCTCGCGTTCCAGCCGCTCCTGAACGATCTCTATATGCAGCATGCCCAGGAACCCACAGCGAAAGCCGAAGCCCATTGCCTCGCTGGTGATCGGCTGGAACGTCAGGGCTGCATCGTTCAGTTGCAGCTTCTCCATCGCATCTCGCAATTGCCCGGACTGCGTGCCGGGCCCCGGGTAAAAATCGCAGAAGACCATGTGTTGCGGGGGGTGATAGCCGGGAAGGGCCACGATGGCGGGTTCTGCGGCAAGGGTTATCGTGTCGCCGACGTGCACAGCCGAGATCGAGCGGATGCCGGCTGAGATGTATCCAACCTCTCCGGCGGACATGGAGTCAACCCGGGTTGGCTGCGGGCGGAATTTTCCCATTTCGATAATCTGATATGTGTCGCCGGTGCCCATCATGCGGATTTTGTCGCCCGTGGAGAGGTGCCCCTCAAAGATGCGGATGTACGCGATAATGCCGCGATAGTCGTCAAAGGTGCTGTCGAATATGAGGGCCTTGGTGGGTGCATCGCACTCGCCCGTCGGTGGGGGAAGCTGCTGCACGACAGCCTCCAGCATCTCCTCGACCCCCTGCCCGGTCTTTGCCGAGATGAAGATGCATTCCTCCGCCGGTATGCCCATGAGTGTCTCCACCTCCATGGCCGTGTCTTCGGGCCGGGCTGTGGCCAGGTCTATCTTGTTGATCACGGGCATGGTCACCAGGCCACCGCTCCGGGCAAGATGAACGTTGGCAACCGTCTGTGCCTCAACTCCCTGGGCCGCGTCAATAACCAGCAGGGCGCCTTCGCAGGCGGCGAGAGACCGGCTGACCTCGTAGTGGAAGTCCACGTGGCCCGGCGTGTCGATGATATTGAACATGTATTTCCGCCCGTCCAGTTCATAGTCAAGCGTGACGGCGGAGGCCTTGATTGTGATGCCGCGCTCTCGCTCCAGGTCCATGTCGTCCAGCAACTGCTCGCGGAACTCCCTCTCGGTAATGGCGCTGGCCAGCAGGAGCATCCTGTCGGCCAGCGTGCTCTTGCCGTGGTCTATGTGCGCAATAATGCTGAAGTTGCGAATAAACTGCTGGTCCATTGAATCAATTGTATCGACTGAAGTGAATCTGGCAAGTGGCGCCGCTGGTGGTGAGTCTGTGCGCCCCCGGGCAATCGGGTTGTTGGGATCACCCCGGGTGCTAACCGCCGGTGCCGGCAATCATTTTCTTAAACGATTCCGTCGCCGACAGTTCCTGAATCGTCTGCTTGGCATATCGGTATCCGACTTCAACGATCTCGTCGATCGCATTGAACTCCAGGAGGCTGTAGTTGCTCACCGGTGGATGGAAGTAGACGTCGGCGTCCCTTATGACGGCGTTCGTCCGGGCTTGGCTGGAGAGCATTGTCGAGGCCATCAGGATGTCCAGAATGCCGGGAACATTGATCCGTTCCCTGAAAGGAAGGATTCTGCTGCAGAGGATGTCCCAGGAGGAGGGGATTTCATCACGGTCAATGGACAAGTTCTGTTCTGAGCTGACGTTTACGACGATTACGGAACCGGCC
>SDBS01007140.1_pt1 | contig 10869 bp, 14 predicted proteins | sample 2277091 | NCBI WGS metagenome assembly SDBS01 (sample SAMN10404972, study PRJNA504765) | marine sediment metagenome | isolation source: marine sediment core GS10_PC15, 163 cmbsf | place: Arctic Ocean: Southern Knipovich Ridge | collected 2010 | reverse complement strand
GATAAGGATCCTTAGATTGAAACTAATTGGTTAGTGTATAGGATAGGAAATTATACAATTTACTCATTTCACATTGAGGAGAAATGGAAGATGAGGGTTGATAAGATTTAACATGGAAAAGATGTTTTACTGCAAGCACTAAAATATGTCGGAAAAATACTCGAACGATAAGGAGAGAAAATTTTTAAAAAAAGGTTAACTTATGAACTCAAGAAATTAGAAATAAATCGAAATTTAATTATATTTGTATTTCGGTTTTTTTAATTATCCATACTTTTTTTTATAATAATTCAAAAAATTGACTCTCTATTATCTTCGTGAAACGGTTATTGGAGGAATTACGACAAATTACGACAAATATACTAAATAAATTAGAAAATTGGATGTGTATTTTTATATTTTAAAAATAGAAATTATTTTATAATTACTATGAATGAAAATGATAAAGTGTCTTGTCCTGAATGTAATTATGAAATTGAAGAATTTAATCGGGAAATCATTAGAGGGATTTTTTTTTATAATTACTGTAAAGTTTGCAATGAATTCATTAAGATTGAAGATACAAATCAAATGAATGAAAAAGAGGATGAAAAAAGAAGAAGGAGGGAAAGCATAGAATTTTATAAGGAAGGTATGAGAAAGAGAGCCTCGTTATTCGGAAGAGTTAATAATATCGATATTAATGATGTTTTATCTAATCAAATTTCTAATAGTGAAGAAAAATTTCTAAGAAAACACGGTATTTATGATGATAAAAATTTTAGATCTCGATGGGATTGGGTGTTAAAATATCCTCACTTAATAGTTGATTTTTTTAAAGACGTAATTTATCCTAAATTAGGTGAGAATTTGAGTATTAAGAAAGTTAGAGACTCTCCTTCTAAAGGGGGATTAGGCTTTAGTGCATTTTTAAAACAAATAAAAAAATTAGGTATTTCTTATACTGATTTAATTGAAAAAGCAGGTTTAAAAAAAGATTTTTTAAATTTTGTTAAAGTTATTGTTACTTTCATAAAAAAACAAACAAGAATTGAACATAATAACTTTAAAGATTATTTACTGGATTTGAAATTGGAGGGTATCGATAATATTAAAATTCTTAAGATGATAATAAATAAAAAAACTTTTGATATTCTTTTTAAAATAGCGAAACTAAAAGATGGTAAGAAGAATCGAATAACAGCTAAGAAATGTTTGTGGGTGATTAGCTTTGCACTCCTTAAATGTCAAAATTACAATTGTATTTTTGAGAGTTTAACAAATTATTCACAATCTAAAGCTTCAATTTGGAAAGCTGTTCACGATTTTATTCCATTTCTTAAGCAGATTAATCCTAATACTGATATTGATGTTTGGTTACCTCAAAAGATGTTATCATTAACTTATAACGATTGTATTATATTGGCAGATAAAAGAGATGATGTTGAGTTCGATATGACGAAAGATGAATTTGAAGAAAAGATGAAAAACAGAGGTAAAACTTATCCTGGTGGTGTTAAATTAAATTGGAAATGTAATAAAAATCATAATTTTAATCCATCCTATGAACAACTCAAGAGATCAGATTCTAAATGTCCTCATTGTTATGGAAATGCTCCAATATCAGATAACGATTGTATTATATTATCAGATAAAAGAGACGATATTAAGTTCGATATGACTAAGGACGAATTTGACGAAACGATGAAAAACAGAGGTAAAACTATTCCTAGTGAAGTCAAATTAAAATGGATATGTGAAAGAAATATTCATCACTTTCAGTCTAACTATAAAAATTTAAAACAAGGTCATGGTTGTCCTTATTGTAGTGGAAGAACAAGGGCAATAGGTCTTTTGATTCACCCAATATTAGAATAGTATTGTTTACTTTTATTTAATTTGAGAAATTGTCACATTGAGCATGAATATTTTGTGTCTTCAACTAGAAAATTTCAAATTGATTTAAGTATTATTAGAAATGATAATTTTAAAGATAATATAGAAGTACGACAGAGAATTGTAGTATTCTCACTTCAAATTGAAGAGATTTCAATTGATTTTACTCTTTCCGTTAAGCCAGACGTATTTTTAGATAAGTGTAATAAAGAATATCATAGTAAAACACAATTTTTAATGATTGTCTCAATATTAAAAGATAATAATGATTTAATTCCAATATTAAATCAAATTATAAAAGATAAAAAAAATATTAGCTTCAAAGAAAATATTAAGATCTTATCATTGGAGCAATTTTTAGAGTTCTTAGGTCTCACGGGAAAAAGAAAAAGCCTATCTAAAGAAGAAGTAGAAATTCTTTCAAACATTAATGAATATGTAGATTTAGCTAATGAGGCACTAAGTTCGGATAAAATACTTAATAAACTAGTTGAGTTAGAAAAGGACTATCGAGAATTATTAAAAAATTTTAATTAAGAAAGAGAATTATTTTTTAAAACCACAAATTTTTAATCATATCTCTTTATATATATATTGAAAATATATAATAATTTAGGCGTTTAAGATTGTATTCCGATAAAGTTCTCGAACATTTTAAGAATCCGAGAAATATGGGTGACATGAAAGATGCCGATGCAGTTGGTGAAGTAGGTAATCCTGTTTGTGGAGATCTTATGGCAATCTACATAAAAGTAGGGGAAAAAGATGGAAGCGAAATAATCGAAGATATTTCATTTCAAACTTTTGGGTGCGCTGCAGCCATTGCGACCTCATCCATGGTTACAGAGTTAGCTAAAGGGAAGACATTAGATAAAGCATTAGAAATTACTAGAAATGATGTGGCTGAGTCTTTAGATGGGTTACCACCGATAAAGATGCATTGTAGCAATCTAGCTGCTGACGCTCTAATAGACTCAATTAAAAATTATCGAGAGAAAAAAAAAAAATAAAAAACGTTCCATAACAAAATTTTTAGAAAGAAAACCTCTATTTTATTGAAAAATGAGTCGATAAACCTGTTGACAATTCTTCCCAGTATTGTTTTATATCCCAGTCTTCTTTTCTTTTGATTTTAGAGGATATATCAACAAAAATTTCTTTTATTTTTAATGAATCAAAATAATTTATTTTGGAGGCTACTAATCCAAGCATATATCGTCTTTCTCCTCCCCGCACATTTGTATCGGGAAAAGAATCAAAAAAGATATACCCGTTTTTTCTGTAATTTTCAATATTAAGTAAGATTCCCTCAGCTTTAGTTATATTTTCATACCCATAAAGAGAAACAATAGAATGAAATAATTGCTGTCCTACTTTGTCACTTGAAAAGGGAGTATTTTCATCATTGGGAAAACTAGAAACTAGTCTCGGACCAGCCGTATCATCCCAAATAACTAATAATAAAACGACGTGGCTTTTTTCCTCTTCTGAAATTGAGGGATTTATGTTTAGTTTAAGAGAAGAAAGCAAAACCTCAATTTTTTCGTTTATATCTTTTGTTTTTTTTTTTCGAGAGATTTTTCCTGCTATAATTGCGAGTAAATCTTCTATCTTAAATGGTTTGGTAAGATAATCATCGACACCTAACATTTTCCCAAACCTAACATCTTCAGGTTTATTTCGACCAGATAAAAATATAAATGGTATATGATTGAGAATAGGGTTATTCGAAACTATTTTAAAAAAATCATATCCATCTATTTCAGGCATTAATATGTCGCTTATTATAATTTCAGGAATTCTATCAATCGTAGACATTAAACTCAACGCTTCCTTTCCATTAGGAGCAACAATAACGTCGAAATTGTTAACTTCTAATACGCGTCTTAAATTTTGTAATAAAACCAAATCGTCATCTACAATAAATATTAAGGAATTCAAGGTCTAATGCTTGATTTTTATTATTTTTTTATTTTAAGCATTGTGCTTAGTCTTAAAGGAAAAAATTTTCCCATAATATAACAAAAACTTCTTATTTTTATTTTTAACGGAAAGGAAAATTTTATTAAGCTGAAAAAGGCAAAAACGTTTTTTGTAAGTTCAACTAATTTATAAGAAATAATCTATAAAAAGTTCAAGTTTCAATTTCTTATTCTTCAAAAAACCAGTTATATAGTAAGGTGGGTGTTGTTATCTTTTAAAATGCAGTAATCGTACAGTTGACACTTTGATAGATTCAATAAAATAGTATTAAGAGAAATAAACATAACTAAAAAAATGTTTTATACCAAATTTTTTGAAAGAAAGCCTCTATTTTATTGAAAAATGAGTCCATAGCCCGGCTGACAAATCTTCCCAGTATTGTTTTATATCCCAATCCTCTTTTTGTTTGATTTTAGAGGATATTTCACTAAAAGTTTCTTTTATTTTTAATGAATCAAAATAATTTATCTTAGGAGCAATTAATCCAAGCATATATCGCTTTGTTCCTCCCCGCATATCCATATCAGGAAATGAATCAAAAAAAATATACCCCTCTTTTTGTATATTTTCAATATTAAGTAAAACTCCTTCTGGTTTTGTTATTTTATCTTGCCCATATAGAGAAAGCATGGAATTAAATAACTGTTGCCCTATTTTTTCACTCGAAATTGAAGTATTTTCATCATCAGGAAAACTTGATATTAGTGTCGGGCCAGCCATATCCTCCCAAAACACCAATAATAAAACGACGCTACTTTTCTCTTTTTCCGAAATTGAAGGAACTATGTTTACATTAAGAGAGGTAAGTAATACTTCAACTTTTTCATTTATACCTTTAATCTTTTTATTCCGAGAAATTTTTCCGGCAATTATAGCGAGTAAATCCTCTTCTTTAAACGGCTTAGTAAGATAATCATCAACACCTAGCATTTTTCCAAATCTAACATCTTCAGGTGTATTCCGACCAGATAAAAATACAAAAGGGACATGATTCAAAATTGGATTATTCGAAACTGCCTTAAAAAAATCATAACCATCCAATTCAGGCATTAAAATATCGCTTATGATAATTTCAGGAACTTTATCAATTGTAGACAATAAAGTTAAAGCTTTTTTTCCATCAGGTGACGTTATAACTTGATAATTATTAAGTTCTAATACAATTTTTAAATTAATCAAGATATCTAGATTATCATCAACAATAAATATCAACGGTTTCAGCTTTTTTCACTCGATATTTTTTCTTTTTTTTTAAGCTTTTTATTTAGTTTTAGATGATTTACTTCTACTATAAATAACAAAAACTTCTTATTTTTATTTTTAATGGAAAAGAAAATCACAAAAAGATGAAAATAAATTAGGTTAGGAAAAAAACATACTTACAAAAAAATATTCCTAAGTATTTGTCAAGAACGGGTCATAATAATTAAATATAAAACAACAATAATACTTTGCTTTCTCGCTTAGCCCTTCAGCGAGTAATCAACAACCACGGCGCATCATAAAAGAAGCAGATAAGAATATCCTCCATTTCTATACAGTCTACTCTAGAACTGCTAATACATAGGCTTATAATATATTTAGGAGGCTTGATATTGTGATAGCAGTGAGCCATTTTAATCTCAGTGCTCAATAATTAGGAATTCAAGGGAACTAGTTTATTGATAAACCTGATATTTTAGGATCTGAGAAATTTTTATATATTATTTCTTGAAAAGGAGATAATTAAAGTATAGTAATTTTTATTCTCTCACGGTAAGAGTCGTGATATGCTTTTGTACAATGTTATAAGCAAAAATTCATTCTAAAATCTCAAGAAAAAGGATTTAAGCTCAATTTTGTAACATGATTATATGTAAGAATCTGTAATTATCAAGCTTCCTCAAGCAAGATTATAAAATATATTTATCCTCTTTTAACTTCTTCAAAAAATCATACTAAAAAAAAAAAAAAATTTTAGTGAAAACACTTTTCATTAATTTGAAGCTTATCTTTCTCTTAATTGTTTAGATACCATTTTACTATCTTCTTTTTGACCTGATTTTCCACTTTCACTCGTTTTTTTCGTGTTTTCCCTGTACGTATTAAAATTTACATTTCCTCTACTACCACCACAACAACTCATTATTTATCCTCCATTTTTTCAATATGTTCCAAAACAGCATCTTGAACAAAATCTTTGGGATTAAATTCAAATCAATACTGTTTAGTATATATCAAATAATATAGAATTAAGTTTTGTTATTATCATTGATAGGTCATTTAATACCCAATTCATTTATTTGTGACTTAAAAATGAAGGATAAAAGGTTTAAAATTAAAAAAAATATGAAAAAAAATTAAATGAAATGTAAGAAAATGTTGATTTTTACGACTTTTTTTTCCACATTTTAAACTGTCTTCAATTTTTTCATCGTAAAGTGTGGATTAGAATCTTCTATTATGGTAAAGAAGAATTATATGTAAAATTCAGAGAATTACAAGGACATGGGTTTGGCCGAGAGTCTTTAGCCAAGTATTTCAACATACCATGGCATATTGCAATGTCATCAACTCTTAATGCGATGATAAAAGAGGTTATAGGTACCATTTTTTCCGTGGCAAGTATAGATCTAATAGAGAGCAAATATTTCGTTTAATTAAAACAGAAATCCTGTTAACAATTCGTCTTTCTCCCTTAATTTAACATATTTTTTTTTGAAAAATAATATCTCATCCCTAATTAAAATCCAAATATTCTCAATATTCTTCCGTAATCATTATGATATTACGTATGAAAAAAAAGTTTCCAATAAAAAATATCTCACATCACATTCGGTTGTGACACTTCAGCAGAGTGGAACCTATACCTTGAGATCAAAGATAGATAATCTTTAAATACTTATTTTTATATATATACCGTAAAGTAATATTTTTTTTATTTAATAAATAATTTCTAACTAGAAAATATAGACGATGAATTTAATGGAAGAACATTCAATGCAAATTAATTATGATCTTGGCGCAGGAATATTTAGAATAGATGATATTGACAAAAAGATAATTACATTAATTCAAGAAGATCCCAGCATGACTCATTCTAATATTGCTAAAGTGATTAAGAAAAGCCAACCAACTGTTGGTATAAGAATAAAAAAATTAAGGGATTCTGGAATATTAAAAATTCAATCAGGAATTAATTTTAAAAACGCTGATATTTCTTTAGTTGTAGTACATTTGAAAACAAAAAATCCACAAAATCTTTTTGAAATGGTAAAACGTTGCCCTTTTATGTTAAATGCCTTTAATTTAAGTGGAGAATATAATGTTTCAATTTTTTTAGCTAGCTCAGACATCAGGCAACTTTATGATGTTGTAAATAATCATTTTAGGGCAAATTCAGAGGTTCAAAGAGTTTCAATGGATATCATTACCAATATTGCACAAGATTTTATTTTACCAATGGATATTTATTCTAAAGCATTTATTTTACCACTTGAAAGTAGAAGTGATGCTTACTGTGAATATTGTAAGAAAGCAATAATGAATTAATTTACAGCAGTAAGAATAGCCTTTCTTATCAATGAAAAGGGCTATTTTCTAATATATCTCTCCATACATCCTAAATAAAGGATAATCATTTTTTTATCATTAGTATATTTGCTCTAATCTACAAGTTTAGGTGTACAAATTAAAAATGTCAAGTTTAAAGAAAGGATTCCATTTAAAAAAATTCTTAGATTTTGATAAAAACGATAAAATTTTTTATGTAAACTACTATCTTGATGAATATAAGGTGGTGTTAAAAGAATCTCTGTTAAAAAAAGATTTACAAAGTTGTGATTATATAATTGACAGATTTGACTTAGAAAAATATACATATTTAACCCATTTTAACTAGTGGGAGTTTTTCTTCTCTATAAAATGATTAAATTATACTAATTAGGGATCTTTTTTTGCCACCTTCTTTATTTTTTATAAAAATTTGTAGTAATCCAATTTGCTTGTCTATTTCATCGTTAAAGGCAAGCTTTCAAGAAGTTATCAATGAAAAGAATAATTATTATATATTACGTTTAAATATATATTCTTAAGCTTAAATAGAAACTTTTAAATATATATTTTAAAAACAAAAATGAGAAGTTAAGTAAAAATGAAAGAAGAAAGCATAGAAGTAAAAAACAAAAAAGAGAAGTTAAGTAAAAGTGATAGAAGAAAGCATAGAAGTAAAAAACAAAAAAGAAGAATTAAAATCGAGGGCTTATCTAGTTGGTAGTAGGAAATTGATGAAAAAAAATGGTATAGACTATAATGACGACTTAGAATCTAATCAATTGCAGATGCGATTAAAGAAGATTCTATTCTAGTGATAAAAGAACTGGAAAGGTAAAATATAATGTCAAAATTGAAATGTGGAAATTGTGGAACTGAAATACCAATGCCAGGATGTTGTGGTCAACCCATGAGCAAGGGAGGAGATAAACTCTTTTGCCATAAAGGTGGTATGTGTATGTGTGGAAATGCCAATGGGAAACCCATACCTACACATTGTGACCAACCAATGGATGTGGTTTAAACAAAGTTTTTAGATCATACTCCTCTAAATTTTTTTTTTTTAAAAAAATAAATAAAAAGTTATATGTACAGAAGGAGGATTTTGCTTTTGATGGAGAAATTATGTCCAATTTGTATGAAAATCGTGAGGTCTGATGCCAAAATTAACACTTATTGTGAATTATGTGGTATGGGAATCCCTGTATCCTTATCTATTGCAAAAATTTCGAGCCGGAGTGAAGAAATCCTATATTTCTGCTGCATAAGATGTCTATCAATTTATGAAACAGAAATTGATTTCAAATCTAAAGAATAAATGTATGTAAAGTACGAGGAATAAAATAATGGAAAGTTTTACAACAATAATATTAATCGCAACCATAATTGCTAATATTCTAATTATTGGAGGTATTGTCATAACTATTTTTAAACCAAAGTATAGACTTTGGACTCCCCCTGGCAAAAATTCATTGCAATTTTGGACTGTATGGATTTTTTCAATCAAAATAACAACAAGGTAAATTAAAATGAATATAGTTAGTGTATTAAATAAATTGGATGAGAAATTAACGAATTTTGAAGGATCTGTTGATAGATGTATTAATTTAGCTAAAAAATTACAAAGAGTTTTCTTAATTGAAAGAAAAATTTTGAATTTTATGCAAAATAAGGGGAACTGGGTATAGGATCATTATTTAGGTAGAGCTACTCAATTAAATTTGTTAAAAACTGATTTTAATAGATTTAATTGTTTTGAAACACTTGATTCTGGAATTAAACGTAGTTGGGATAGGTTCATGGGAAAATATATCTATGAGATCAATAATAAGTTATATCTGGCTTATAACCTTAAATTTTTAAGGGAATTAATTTAATTTTTTTTTTTTTATCTTTTAATTGTTTCTACTCATAATATAATGTATTTTAGGAATTATCTTTTATTATAATATGTTTATTCTTCTTCATTTTCTGAAAAAAGTTTTTTGAATAACTTTGTTATCAATGGTCTATTGAAGTTTTTAATATTGGATTATATATTTTTATTCTAACATTTATACAAAAATAAAGTTGAGCAAACAATTAAATCTAATTCACTTCTAACATTAATAGCGGGGTTTTTAGGGATTTTATGGAATCTCCTAACTCTTTTTACTGAGGAACCGTGGTTAAAGAAACAATTCAAAGAAATTTATGATGAATATTTTAAGAAAGTACGGAGATTTATCTGAAGAGTCAGAACTGATTATTAAACTCCTTAATAATTTTAAACAATTTCTTCATAGATTCTTCGATTCACTGTTTTTAATTTCGTTCTTGACTTCTAATACCATAATATAACAAACATCTAAGAAATTTTAATCAAAACCGGAATCGATTGTCTTTAATCTTTTTCAATGATAATCAGTATGTTTAAATATATACTTTTATATATATACTTAGAAGTAAGATAATTAAAAACAAAGGTTATAACAAAATGTCAAAAGCTTATAAAGCTTACAATGCAATGAAAATTTATGATAAAAGAGCAACTGTATATGAAGGTCAGAGTTTAAAAAGAGAACAGCTTATCTCTGATGCAAGAAAAATTTTTAGCCTATTGAGGGGAAATATACTTGAGGTGGGAGTAGGAACTGGTATAAACTTGCCGTATTACAATTCATCTGCTAAAGTAACAGCGTTAGATTGGAGTTCCCAAATGGTTGAACAAACCAGGGCAAAAGTTAGAAAATACAATCTCTCTCATGTTAAAAAAATAATGAGAGGATATATTATGAAACTGAGCCAATATTTCAAGCCAAAATCTTTTAATTATGTCACATCTACTTGTGTATTTTGTTCAGTTCCAGATCCTATAATTGGTCTCCAAGAAATTGCTAAAATACTTAAGCCATCAGGATTTCTAATCCAAATTGAACACGGTGCCAGTGATTTCAGAATTCTTAATCTTTTTATGACACCAGTAGATCGGCTAACAACTAAATGGCGTGGATATCATATAACAAGGAATACATTAAAATATCTTGAGATAGTTGGATTTAAAACAATTTATCACTGTACACTTGATCCCGCAAAAACTATTCGTTTGATTGTTTCTAAACTACAATAATTAAGAAAAGTTTAGCAAGTTTTAAGAAATAATAACCGTATTATTGATGTTAATCTCAATACGACCACCTTTCAATGAAAAGAAGAATATTTAAATATATATTTTCACGTATATATTTAAGGATACATATACAAAAAAAAAAAAAAAAAAAAAAAAAATTTCTAAGAAGGATAAAAATATAAAATTTTACCCAGATTGTGAAAATTTTTTAATTTCAAGAAATGGAAATTTGTTATTTGAAATTTGAAAAAAAAAATTTAATTTTAAAAAAAAAAAAAATAATAAAATAATTGGAAAAAAAATTAAGATATATTAAAAAAAATTTAAATAAATAAAATATAAAAAAACTCAAAAATAAAATAAAAATTATA
>SDBS01007138.1_pt1 | contig 10870 bp, 11 predicted proteins | sample 2277091 | NCBI WGS metagenome assembly SDBS01 (sample SAMN10404972, study PRJNA504765) | marine sediment metagenome | isolation source: marine sediment core GS10_PC15, 163 cmbsf | place: Arctic Ocean: Southern Knipovich Ridge | collected 2010 | reverse complement strand
GCTTCAGGGAGTGCGGTCTCCCCTGCGGCCTACATGGTTCCCTGGGTACGCTTCACACGGCTCGTTCGGCCTCAGGCCTCCTCCCCGTGCGCAACCCTCGGTACGGGTGGCTGGTTAGGCCTTACCCGGCCGGGACTTCCACCCGGCAAGAGACGCCAAGCTTCGCTTGGCGCACTAACGTCAGCTTCAGCTGCGAGCTCCCCTGGCGCGGGCCCTGCTCCCGAAGAGGCCGTGACAGCCAAGACCGTCAGCTGCAAGCAGAGTTAGGCGTCACATGCAGTTCACTTCATAGTTTTTGAGTATCTATACACTGCTTCTCTGACTAGATCGAAATCTCTAACTCTCCAATAAGGCTGACGGGACTTTGGATTCTTTTTATTACGATGTTTGAAATCATCACAATCTCTTCCACAAAGCCTTTTCATAAAGGGATACATTTCTTCTACAAGAGAAATTCCCGACAACGAAACATCAATTTCTTCGCTCAATGGCTGAATGAACAAGCGACCGTTCCGCCCGTAAATATACAGATTGCCCTTTGTTATCTTTTGTTGTCCAAGAAAAACATCCTCGGAATCGATCTCGTCGACCAGTTCTGCAAGTAGTTTTTTAAGTTCCTCGACAGTCATGTTATCTCCATATTTTCATGACGCCTAACGTAATGTATCTTGAACTAGCATATCCGATATCGCTGCAAGGTTGGCAGCGTATCTAATATCACGTCAAATACATCCTATCTTACTCCCACATAAATCAAGCCGTTACAGGAGATCCGGCCATCGTCCCTATCGATAGACTGAAAAGAACCGCCCATATATCTGTGTATCATATGCTTCGCCTGTTGTCCAGTGGTCTGCTATTAAAAAACTGCACAATACAAAGGGTCATAAATATCGTATAGCTCTGGGGCTCTTGCCCCCCTATCTCCTTAAGAAGATGCCTTCCCCCGTTGTGGTGCCCCCCCGGTGCCCCCAGCGCATAATCCGCCATTGGCTCGAATGGCATAATCCGCTATCCCTATGATTTCTTTGAGATAAAATGGTGGGCGATACGGATATTGAGGGTGTGGTGTCCAGGGTGTTGACTCACTCCAGCGATGCCATATCACAGATAATATCAGGCTCTGCCCCACGAGCCCAGACATCTGACCTGCCCAGCCACTGGGATCCCCCCGGCGCTCGATTGGGTGGGATCGCGTCGGCTGGGGATGCGTCGGAATCTGCATTTATTAGCTCCTGGAGTGTTGGGTTCTGTTTGGTTGGAATTAATAGGAGGCACAGGGCGCCTCAGCGGCCGCCGTGACAAAGACCATCTGAGCGAAAGGCCGAAGGCCTGCAGCCGCGAACACTCTGTTATACGCCGGTTGGATCTCCTTCTATTTCCCAACCATTCTTTAGCAATACTTCTCCAACTAATTTTTCCCCAATGCTGGCAAATTCCATAGCCAATCTTACAGTTTGTTGAATCACCTTACCTATGGCTTCCTCTTCAAGAACTTTACCTTTCTTATCCATGAATAGGAAATGTAATGATATGTGATCTGCTAAATGGAAATATAATTGTTTTGAAGACTTTCCATATCCTTCAGAAAATGAATATTCAGGTGGTATAAATGAATTTAGTGCTCGTGATGCAATTGTCGGATCATGATGAAAGACAATTCTGTTTCTGATCTTGTCTATATATGGATTGATTTCAGCCATTTCATCTGAATTAAGGAAACTCTCTAATTTCTCATGCGTTTCATATTCATTCAGTGGACTGTCTGTTCTTCTCACACTTTTCTTTGCCTCATAAAGTGCTGCACCTGTAAAAAGAAATGTATTAGTTCTGAAACGTTTATATGATGGAGTCCCATCATCTTCTGATTCAGCAAAGGCAACCTGAAGAAACCTAATAGTATTTAATATTCGGGCAAACCTCACAACTTCCAAAAAAGAGGCATCATTCCTAATAGAGTTAAAATTCTCTTCTGAGCATGTGATTTTCCATTTTCCTTTGTCCATATTATCCCCCAACTGGCGTATAACATTGGTCGTGTTCGCGAAGTGGCCGTTCGGACCACCAGGTCCAGTGTCCCCCGTGCAAACGAGTTAACCGCCTCAGGGCTGACATTGGCGCATTACTCTCTGAATGCCCGAATGACCGTCTGCTATAAAAGCATACTGTCCAAATACAGCAACGCCTAAACTCTCATCTAGTGTATTCATTGATCCTATGATCCTTGGTAATGCAGGGGTGCTGATATCTATAACATGAAAACCAGTACCTCTATCTGTTAAATAGGCATACACTCCATCTATACTTACGCGAAACGTGCGAACCGGGAGGTTGGCGGATCCTATGATCGCAGGCGACGAGGGAATACTTGTATCTATCACCAGAAGACCAGGAAACTCGCATGCTAAAAAGACATAGGATCCAGATACTGCGACACCTAAAGCACTACCCCACGTTTGAATAAACCCAATGATCGTCGGTGATGTTGGCGTGCTTATATCTATTACTCGAAGACCTGAAATCTCCACTAAGCTGCTCATATCTGTTATAGTGCTGGGATTCCGAACCGCTACATAGGCATAGTCTCCAGAAACAGCTACGCTCACGGCAGTTGCCCGTTTGTTGACAGACCCGATTATACTAGGTATTGAGGGTGTGCTGATATCTACCACCTGGAGACCAAATTCAATGTCAGCAATATAGGCATAATCTCCAGACACAACTACATCTACGAAGCCGCTCAGTGCCTCAACAGATCCTATTATTGTTGGTGATTGAGGCTTGCTAATATCAACTACCTGAAGACCCGAAAAACCATCTGCTATAAAGGCATAGTCTCCAGATACCGCCACACACCACGCCTCACCAGGCGTATTGATAGATCCAATGATATTGTGCCGCCAAGGCCTACTGACATCAACTACCTGAAGACCGGAACCACCGTCAGCGATATAAGCATAGTCACCCGAAACAGTTATACTACGAGCCTCACCTGGTGTATCGATCGCTCTAATGGTAGGTGGAAATGTTATTGTACTGATATTAACAACTTGAAGGCTGGAACCACTGCTAGTGATAAAGGCATAATCCTCAGATAGAGTTACATACCAATCCAACCCTGGTGTGCTAACAGATCCCATAATCGATGGCGATACTGGCGAGCTAATATCTATCACCTGAAGGTCGGAACGAAAATCGGTAATAAAAGCGAAGTCACCTGATACGGCCACGCAGTTGGCCTCACTAGGTGTATCGACAGATCCGATAATCACCGGTGCTGTAGGTGTGCTTATATCAGCCACCTGAAGGCCAGATTGCCCATCCGATATATAAATATAGTCTCCAGAGATGGTCACGCCGATAGCCTGTCCAGGTGTATCAATCGATCCAACGATTTCAGGTGATTCTGGTATGCTAATATCTACTACGTGGAGCCCGGAAAGGTCATCCACCACATAACCATAATCTCCCCGTACTACAACATCATGGGCATCGTCAGGCGTATCAATCGATCCCACGATAACTGGAGATTCTGGTATGCTAATGTCTATTATCTGCAGACCAGAAAACCTATCCGCTACATATGCATAACTTCCTGATACTGTAACACGTCGAGCGATGCTTGGTGTGTCAATGAAGCCCACAATCGCAGGTGAATTTGGCGTTTGAATATTTATAACCTGAAGACCTGAATATCCGTCCGCTACGTAGGCATAATCTCCCGAGATCGCAACTCCATGAGCTCTATCTGGTGTGTCGACCGATCCCACGATAACTGGTGAATCCGGCAAACTAATATCAACCACCTGAAGACCGGATTGCCCGCACCCAATATAGATATAATCTCCTGATATAGCTGTGGCATTGGCAACGTCCGGCATAATGCAGGATCCAGTAACATGTAAATAATCTTCATAGTTAATGCAGTTATGGTACCTTCCAGTGGGAGATACGGGACTTGATTCATCGCTGCACGAAGCAATCAGGAGCAGAATAGTCGCTGAAAGACAAGATAACAGTCCTATGACTGTCCTGGCAGTGGACGATCTGAGAATTCCGGACTTATTATTCATCGCCATTCTTTCCATATCGTGCTAGATATAGAGCGTCGGATTCTTTCTCTCTGTAATATTCCTTGCCAATGAACTAACTAACTTAGTGCTGACATTGGCGCATTACTATTTGAAGGCCGAACTCCCTGTCAGCAATATAAATGTAGTCTCCGCATACGATCAAACCATAGGCGTTGCCTGGTGTATCAATAGATCCTACATTTACGGGTACCCTGGGTCTTCCTATGTCTATCACCTGAAGACCGCTTCCAAAGGCTGCTACGTATGCATAGTTACCAGATACGGCCACGCCCAAGGCACGGTCCACTGTACCAACAGATCCAATGATCATTGGTGATCCAGGTCTGCTTATGTCTACCACCTGGAGACCGGAATGATAGTCAGCTATATAGGCGTAGTCTCGATATACAACCACGCCCCAGGCACTGCCCGGCGTATCGACAGATCCGATGAGCACTGGTGATGAGGGTTTACGTATATCAACAACCTGAAGGCCGGAATCCATATCCGCTATATAGGCGTAGTTTCCATATACAACCACATTAATAGCTTCGCCTGGTGTATCGATAGATCCTATGATCGATGGTGATGAAGGCGAAGTGATGTCCACCACCTGAAAACCTGAATCCCAGTCTGCTATATAGGCGTAGTCTCCAAGTATGGCTACGCCATGTGCATCGCCCGGCGTATCGACAGATCCTATTATCGTTGGCGATGAAGGTGAAGTGATATCTACTACCTGAAGACCGGAACTCACATCCGCTATATATGCATAGTCTCCAGATACAGCCACGTCTGTAGCCCAGTCTGGTGTATCCACAGATCCGATAAGCAGCGGTGATGAGGGCATAGTGACATCTATTACATGAAGACCAGAGCCTCCATCCACAATATAGGCATAGTCTCCAGACAGGGCCACATTACGGGCCCAATCCAGTGTATTGACAGATCCTGTGATTGGGGGTGAAACAGGGTTGCGCACATCAATCACCTGAAGACCGGATTCCACGTCCGCAATATAGGCATAGTCTCCAGATATTGCTACATCCCAGGCCTTAGCTGGTGTATCGACAGAGCCAATGATCACCGGCGATGCGGGTGAGCTTATATCTATCATCTGAAGGCCGTATATTCTATCAGCAATATAGGCATAGTCTCCCGATACAGCTACGCCTCGAGCATCGCCCGGCGTATCGACAGATCCGATGAGCACTGGTGATGAGGGAATACGTATATCCACAACCTGAAGGCCGGAATCCATATCCGCTATATAGGCGTTGTCTCGATTTACAACCACGCCCCAGGCACTGCCCGGCGTATCGACAGATCCGATGAGCACTGGTGATGAGGGATTTGATACTTCTACTACTTGAAGGCCGGAATTCCCATCAGCTATATAGGCATAGTCTCCCGATACAGCTACGCCCCGAGCTGAGCCCGGCGTATCGACAGATCCTATGATCGTTGGCGATGAAGGTGAAGTGATATCTATTACATGAAGACCAGAGCCTCCGTCCACTATATAGGCATAGTCTCCAGATACAGCCACGTCTCTAGCCCAGTCTGGTGTTTCCACTGATCCGACAATCACCGGTGATGAGGGATTTGATACTTCTACTACTTGAAGGCCGGAATCCATATCCGCTATGTATGCATAGTCTCCCGATACATCTACGCCCCGAGCTGAGCCTGGCGTATCGACAGATCCAATGATCGTTGGCGATGAAGGTGAAGTGATATCTACTACCTGAAGACCGGAATACACATCCGCTATATATGCATAGTCTCCAGATACAGCCACGTCTGTAGCCCAGTTCGGTGTATCACAGGATCCAACAATTCTAGGATAATCCTCATAGTTGATGCAATTCCCGCTCCATCCGTTGGGGGAGACAGGATTTGATTCATCAGTGCACGATGCAGTCAAGAGTAGGAATAGAATAGCCGCAAGTAAAAGAGATAGTTGTCGTGTGACTGACATGTTGAGAACCATAGGCTTTGCCGCTCCGCTAATCATTCTATAAGATACGAACACCAATAACAGAAAACCACCACTTTCCTACCGATAAAGAGACTTAATCGCCCCCCAGCTCTTAGACTCTGTTCCATGCCAAGGCCAATGACATGTGCCATTTGGAGTCGTGAACCAAAAGCCGAGGACGGCCTGTTTTGTTCTGTCTTCGTCGCACAGTGCAACCCTGACCCCGGCGGGCGGATCTTCTGGGACTACATCTTCTGCAGCAACTATTCTCAAGGTCATAATTTCGTTAACTAAAGAAAGCACCGTGACCGAACCGAGGAAGAGGCATCCAATGTCGACACCCGTACAAGAGGGGAATTCTAACAATATTCCGACGCCTATGTTTCCCGTTGTTGCCGATACTTCGGGACTAGCAAAAAATTCCTGGATTAACAGGTTGGCTGTAGAAACCTGTAACTTGAACTGAGCGGCGGTGATTCCATTAGGACCGGAATCGCTTTTGACGTACAGGATCGAGAGGGTGTTTGAGAGAAACGGCACGAAAGTCGCGTCGCAGTCGGTCCCGCTATTATCGGTGTACAGGCCAATCCAACCTTCGTTAGCTACAGCTCCCGTTGTCAGTCTGATAAGCAGCAGCGCAATCAATGACAATCTCTTCATCTTTCCTCCCCCATACTCGAGACTGTTTCTGTCTCTCCCTACTTATACATTCCTTTTATCGCCCCCCAGCTGGTTTTCCCCGTGGCCGGGCACGTATTACATGGGGATGAATAGTACCAATAGGTAATCGCACTCTGATACGAGTCGGGCTCAGAACAGGTGGTGGCTCGGACATCGCCGCTGATCTCATGCTCGATAATTTCAAATGGAGAACAATATCCTGGCCCTGTGGTACAATGAAACTTAACTGTCCATACGGGGTCCATCTGACAGTTCTGGAAACAGATTGTCATTCCCGGTGGCCCTTCGAGTGTGCCGTCGATAGCAGAGTAGATAGGATTTATCTCTGTTGTAAGGACTATCAAGTAGTCTGGAAGTATGAACTGATATTCGGCGCATACGATACCGGCTGTATCGGGGTATAGCCAGACGTATACATCGTACTGATCTTCATAACCATCACAAAACCAGTGTTGATATTCATCGAGGACTGCCAGCCACGCCTGAGCAAATGCATCAGTTGGACCAATGCTCAGGCACAGACTGATACACAGCGCGCAGACAATGATCCTGTATAACATCATATCGAGGTCTCCAAATTTTAGATGAGATTAATTAGCTATTAACCGATATGCCCCTCCTTGCCTCAGGTTCTATACATAATATACCACAGGTTGCGCCGGATTCCTACCCTGTCCCTCCCATTTATTCCGTCCGCGTTGCAATGTTTGCACTTACCCTAGTCCACATACTATTCAGCGCTGTGATTATCAGTCTCAACTGGCCTATCGAAACCATGAATATAGGGTCGGATGACATTAATGGAAGGCATGGCTGTATAAATATTGCCGAGGGATAGCCGTATCAAAATTCTGCACCGGTCTTGCAAGGTATTAATCCGCAAAGGTTCTTGCTAGCACGATGTTCTGCTGTCGGTTATAATTCCAGTATAGAGGGCACGGGCCTGCGGGGACCACCGGCCCGTTAAGGAGAGATTCCGCTACAGCGAGAGGGGTATCCCATGCGTACGGTCACGGCGGCTGTTCTGACGACCATGTTGCTGGCTGGGGCGGCGTTTGCCCAGGCACCGGTCATCGTCGATCACGAGGTCATCAGCCTGAGGAGGATCTATTTCGTCTTCTCCGTGCCGATGAGCGGCAATTCGGTCGAGGAGACCGATAATTCAGCGATATATCCGACAGGCTTTCCCGGCCAGGCGATCGAGCCGTGGGCGATCTTTCGCGACGCCGACGGCGTGACGATGAAGGTACTCCTTAACGACCCGATGGTCGCCGGAGGGTCATATACTCTGGCCCTTGACGGCATCCTGTCAGCGGCATCAGTGCCAACAGAGGCAGGGTATGAATACGTATTCACCGCGACGGATCTCGTCCCCCCCGGCCTGCACTCTGTCGCCTTCCTCGAGCCTGATGCGATCGACCTCGTCTTCACCGAGGATATAGTCGAAGCCGAAGGGGAAAACCTGGCGAACTACGTCCTGTACGAGACGGCCGTCCAGTCGAACATCATCGGATTCGTCGATGTGAGGATGCGGGGAGTCCGCGACCGCGTCTTCCTGCGTCTCGAGTCCGACCTGTCCGCGGGTACGCAGTACACTATAGAAGCGACGGGACTACACGACCCGTCGGGCAATCCGCTCCCCGCCACCAGCGCCCTGACCTTTACCTTCAGCGGGAGCAATGACAATGCGCTCGCCGGACTCTATATCGACGACCTGCGTCACAACACCGCGATAGATGGCCTCGGTTTCTATTCGGTCGACATGTATATCTGGGTGCGTTCCACTTCAATAGGCTCCAAGACTGTGTTGTTCTCGATCGATTATCCCCCGAACATCATACCACAGGATCTCGAATTACCGCCCCCTCTGTTCGTGCTCGACGGCGATGTCTTCAACGGAATAGCCATCGCCTCGACTGGCTGCATGAGCGGCTGGACCATCGTCGGCAGGCAACGGCTGACCGTAACCGATCATGACCCTTCGATCGTTGCTCTCTGTTCGTTCCCGTCCACACCTGTTAATGCGGCAAGCCCGTACGCGCTGCTGTGCACTGCAGGATTTCCATACAGTCCCATGCGGATCAGCTCGAACATCGAGATCAACGCCACCGACGCGAGGCCGGTCCCGGTAGACGCCGAGTTTTCGGGTTACACGGTGATCGACATCATATTCAACGTGCCTATGGACGGGACGACGGCAGAGACGCTGTCGAACTATGAGGTCTTCGAGACCACCGCCCCGGGGAACACGGTCGCGCTCTCGTCCGCAGAACTCCAGTCCGACGCGAGAACCGTGCGACTCATCTCATCGGCCGATCTGATGCAGGGGATCGATTACACCGCCCGTATTACCGGCATGGAGAACGCCACCGGAACAGCGGTATATTCGGGGAGTGAGATCACCTTCTACGCCGTGGACAATGAACCGCCGCATCTGCTGTCTGCCTCCATGTCCGGGGAGCATACGGTCGACCTTCTCTTCAACGAACCTGTCACCGAGCTCACAGCGTCTTCAATGACTTATTACGAGATAGCCGAATCAGCCCAGCCGTCGAACCGACTGTTGCTCTATTCGGCCGAACTGCTCGGTGATGGAGTGACGACGAGACTGACGGTAAGCGGCTCGTTCGTCGACGGTATGAATTACACGGTGGATGCTATGAGTGTAACCGACCTGAGGGGAAACAGGATGCCGGCAGCCGAAACGGTGGAGTTCACGGCCGATGACGTCTATGCGCCCCGGATCCTGCGCGTGAGTTCTCTTCCCGATAACTGCGTCAGGGTGCATTTCGACCAGGGGGTAGACGAGGCTACCTCGGAATTTCCCGGCAACCTCTATTTCAACAACTCATCCGTCAGCATCACTTCCGTGACCTGTGAAGGAAGCTCTGTCCTGATCCAGGCAGCCAACCTTACTGAAGGATCGGTTTTCCGTATTTATGCAAGAAACATAGAAGATACGGAGGGCAACGAGATGCCCGAGGTGGTATGGTCGAGTTTCTACTATTCGTCCCAAGGCACTGCGTATCAGATAGGTCTGTGGTCCGACCTTGACAGGAACGAGAGTTTCGTGCAGGCAAACCCCTTTCAGCCGTTCGAGTTCTATGTATGGTGCAGGCCCGGCCCGGACGGAACACATGGTGTAGAGTATGCCCTTGCCGAACGGTCGATCGTCGAATTCGAATACGGGATCATCAATGTCGTGAACGATCCTGATGTCAGCGTCACTCTCGGCCATCCCTTGACCGGCTTCACGATAGGCTTTTACAGCTGCAAGACGGACTGGTTCTGGGTCTCCAAATGCACCGCCTACCTCCTGGGGGGAGACGGGTATCTCGAGGTCGTACCCCATCCAACGATGGGCGGACCGAACGGCGCCCTGTGTAACAGCGAGCATACGTTGGTACCGATGGAGATAACCAACATGCTCTCGTTCCAGACAGTAGTCGGTACGCTTCTGCAGAGCTCCTCGGCAGAATTCACCGGAGAGGGGATCACCGTCAGGTGGACGCTATCCGAGGTCGACGAAGGAGTTGACTTCACCGTACTGAGAAGGACCGGCGACGACGAGTTCCATATCGCGCCTTCGCAGACAATCTCGCGCGACGGGCTCGCATTCGAGTATCTCGATTCCGAGATCGAGCGGGGTGTTTCGTACACGTATCGCATCGAGTACCTCGACGGCGATGAGACGCGCACCCTCTTTGAGACCGACGCGATCGAGACCCCGACGCTGCCGCTCGTCCTCGATCAGAACCGGCCCAATCCGTTCAACCCATCGACCGAGATCGGGTTCTCGCTGCCGCACCGGAGCACGGTGCGCCTCGATGTCTTCGACACAGCTGGCAGGCTGATCAGAGTCCTGCATGACGGCACGCTGGAACCGGGCGGGCACTCGATAGTCTGGGACGGCACGAACAACGCGGGTAGGGCAGTCGGATCGGGGGTGTACTTCTATCGCCTCCGCGCCGGCAAGGAGACTATCTCGAAGAAGATGGTGCTGCTGAGATAATACGTGTCTCTTTTGAGAAAATAGCTTTAAAAGGGTGACCCGGCCCTGGAGTGATCCGAGACTTCAGGGCCGGGTTTTTCTTTGCTTTGAAAATGGTGGGGAATATGGTCCCGGGTAGGGGAC
>SDBS01007137.1_pt1 | contig 10872 bp, 7 predicted proteins | sample 2277091 | NCBI WGS metagenome assembly SDBS01 (sample SAMN10404972, study PRJNA504765) | marine sediment metagenome | isolation source: marine sediment core GS10_PC15, 163 cmbsf | place: Arctic Ocean: Southern Knipovich Ridge | collected 2010 | reverse complement strand
GGGGTTCTAGGGCTGATTAAGCGCACATTACTTTTCATCTTCGGGTGAAAAAAGAGTTAGGAATACATGCATAAGTGGTACGTCATTCAAGCCGTTTCCGGCCAAGAAAAAAAAGTGAAGAGGTCTCTTGAGGAAAATCGAGAGACGAAAGGGATGACTGAGCTCGTTGAAGAAGTCTTAGTTCCCTCGGAAAATGTTGCAGAAGTGAAACGTGGCGAGCAACGCATCTCTGAAAAGAGAATGTGGCCCGGCTACATCATGATTAAAATGACGCTCACAGATGATTCTTGGATGTATGTCAAAAATACAAATGGAGTCCTCGGATTTTTAGGCGGTGACCCCCCTACTCCTCTTTCCGAAAAGGAAATCGAGGAAATTTTGAGAGAGCTCGAAGGGAAAAAAGGCGATGTTGTCCAGAAACACAAGATCAATCCGGGAGACCGGGTCAAGATTATCGATGGAGTGTTTATCAACTTTATCGGCAATGTGATCGAAGTGTTCCACGAAAAAGGACGCCTATCGGTCATGGTATCGATTTTTGGACGGGAAACCCGTGTAGATGACTTAGAATTCTGGCAAGTGGAACAGGTCTCAGCCGAATCAGAAATTAGTTAAGAAGGTGTAACCAAAAATGGCAAAAAAGCTCGTTAAACAGATTAAGCTTCAAATTCCTGCCGGAAAGGCCAACCCAGCTCCTCCTATTGGACCAGCACTGGGTGCTGCTCAGGTTAACATCATGGCTTTTTGTAAGGAATTTAACGCAAAAACCCAAAATCAAGCAGGCGATATTCTCCCTGTCGTGATATCGGTGTATCAAGACAAATCGTTCACCTTTATTACGAAGCAGCCTCCTATGTCTCGAATGATCCTAAAAATGGCGGACATTGAAACGGGATCAGGCGTTCCAAATCGCGACAAAGTGGGCAAGTTGACTAAGAAACAGGTATTGGAAATTGTGAAGAAAAAATATCCTGATTTACGGGTGAATTCTGAAGAGGCTGCAATGCGCGTCGTTATGGGGACAGCGCGTTCTATGGGTGTGGATATCGTTGAGGAATAAAATTATGGCCAAAAAAAGTAAAAGATTTCAACAAATAGACGAATTATTTTTCCCTGATAGGCTCTACTCCCTGAATGAGGCGGTCGAAGTCTTGAAAAAATGCCCTCCAGTGAAATTTGATCAATCGATCGAAATTTCCTTGAAGTCGGGCATTGATGTGAAAAAATCGGATCAGCAAGTGCGTGGCACAGTGGCTCTTCCTCATGGAATTGGAAAGAAAATCAAAGTCTTGGTTTTTGCACGTGGTGACAAAGTCAAAGAAGCAGAGGAAGCGGGTGCGGATTTTGCTGGAAATGATGATCTCTTCGAAAAAATCAAAGGGGGATGGACAGATTTTGATGCCATCGTTGCAACTCCAGACATGATGCGTGATGTCGGTAAGCTCGGTAGAGTGCTAGGCCCTCGCGGGTTGATGCCAACACCAAAAGCGGGGACTGTGACCACCGATGTTGCGAAGGCTGTCACCGAATTGAAAGCGGGTAAAGTGGAATTCAAGAATGACAAAAGCGGCAACATCAACAATATGGTAGGCAGGCTTTCTTTTGAGGATGACAAGTTAATCGAAAATATTGTGGCTTTCCTTATCGCGGTGTCCAAAGCAAAACCCTCGAGCGCCAAGGGAAATTTCATGCAATCTTTGGCGATTTCTTCGAGCATGGGTCCCGGACTTAAAATCGATCTAAACTCTGTTGAAGGAATTTAAAAATGAGAGAAGAAAAACAACTGCTTTTAGATGAAATTAAAGAGAAAATCGATAGCGCAAATGCCATAGTACTGACCAAGTACCGGAGTTTGTCGCCCGAGGTATCTGCAGATTTTCGGAAGTCTCTTGCCGATGCGGGAGGCTCCTTTGCAGTCGTGAGGAAGCGGGTGTTGATTAAAGCCGCTGAGGCCGTAGGCATTGCGCTCGATCCTGAGATGTTGCAAGGGCACATCGGAGTGATGTTTGCACATGAAGATCCGGTTTCTCCTACTAAGGCACTATTTGAGTTTTCCAAGGAGAACGATGAAATTTTTGAAGTTCTTGCAGGGCAATTTGAAGGACGCCTTTGCACTGCTGAAGATGTCAAAACCATCTCTAAGCTTCCACCACAGGATGAGATGAGAGCCCAATTTATTGGTCTTCTCGAAGCGCCGATGTCACAGACATTGTCTGTCATGGAAGCCCTTCTTACAAGCGTGATGCACTGCTTGGAAAATAAGAGTCAACAAGAAGGATCTGAATAATTTTTTTAACTTTTGTGAGGTAAAGACGTGAGTACCCAAGAAAAAGATATTGAACAACTCGTAGAAACTTTGAGCAAGCTTAGCGTTCTTGATATGTCTAAGTTAAAAGGTGCGCTTGAAGACAAGTGGGGAGTCAAAGCCGCAGCAGCAGCTCCAATGATGGCGGCTGCACCTGCAGCAGCTGCTGCTGAAGAGAAAGAAGCAACTGACTTCAAGGTCACTCTTCAAGAAGCCCCTCTTGATAAGAAAATCAGCATCATTAAGGTTGTTCGCGAAGTGACAGGACTTGGTCTAAAAGAAGCGAAAGATCTCGTTGAAGGAGCTCCAAAGGTCTTGAAAGAGAGCGCACCTAAGGCAGAAGCAGACGAAATTTCTAAGAAAGTTTCCGATGCTGGTGGAAAGGTGACGCTTGCAGGTCTTTAATAGATCTAAGATACGGGTTTTATGAGCAGAAGCTAGAAAACTAGCTTCTGTTCGTTGCTATTTTATCAAAAAAATAATTTTATCTGAGGAGTCAAGTAGATGTTAAAAAGACCACCTAAACGGGTGAGTTTTCAAGAGAAAAAAGAGATTCTCGCTCTTCCCAACCTCATCGAAATTCAAATTAAATCGTATCGTCAGTTTCTTCAGACTGATGTACTCCCTCATGAGCGTAAATGCATGGGTATACAAGAAGTATTTGCCGAGATTTTTCCTATCAAATCTTACGATGAGAAAACGATTCTTGAATTCCTTTCCTACAATCTGGGTATTCCTAAATACACGCCTGAAGAATGTATCCGTAGAGGGATCACCAATAACGTCACTCTGAAAGTCAAATTTCGCCTAACAGACGAAACGGGGATCAAGGAAGAAGAGGTCTACATGGGAACCCTCCCTATAATGACCGATAAGGGAACGTTCATCATCAATGGTGCTGAGCGTGCAATCGTCTCCCAGCTCCATCGCTCTCCTGGAATCTCATTTGAATCAGAACGCCATGCAAAAGGAAACGTCCTCTACTCATTCCGGGTAATCCCTTACCGTGGAAGCTGGCTCGAAGGGGCTTTTGACATCAACGACTTGATTTATATTTACATCGACCGGAAAAAACGCCGTCGCAAGATTCTCGCGACCTCCTTCATCCGGACGCTGGGATATTCCACAGATGCAGACATCATTGAAGAATTCTTCAGCACCGTTCGCGTCAAAATTCGCTCTAACAAAGACTTTTCAAGATTGGTTGGAAAGATCTTGGCAGAGGACGTAGTTGACGAGCAGACTGGAGTGGTCTTTGGAAAGGCAGCCGAGAAATTAACAACAGCTATGCTCAAACGGATGCTCGACTCTGACATCGGAGCTGTGCGTGTGGCAGAAGATGCGGATGAGACCAATCCGATCATCAAAATGCTTGCAAAGGATCCGACCGATTCCTATGAATCTGCCCTGAAAGATTTTTATCGCAAGATCCGTCCCGGCGAACCGGCTACCCTGTCCAATGCGCGCTCGGCAATCATGCGTCTATTTTTCGATCCTAAACGCTATAACTTGGGGCGCGTGGGCCGTTACAAGCTCAACCGTAAGCTTGGTTTTGAAGTAAACGATGAAGAACTCAATTTTGTCACCCTGAAAAAAGAAGATGTCATTGGGGCTCTGAAATACCTCATTCGGTTAAAGAGCAGTGATCCGACGGTCAATGTCGACGATATTGATCACTTGGGGAATAGACGTGTCCGTTCGGTGGGAGAATTGGTTCAAAACCAATGCCGTATTGGCTTGGCACGGATGGAAAAAATCATCCGCGAGCGGATGAATCTTTTCGATTTCTCTTCCGATACGCTCACTCCTGGAAAGATTATTTCTGCAAAAGGATTGGCAGGTGTCTTGAAAGACTTCTTCGGACGGTCTCAGCTCTCGCAATTCATGGATCAAACGAACCCTGTAGCAGAACTGACACACAAACGTCGCCTATCTTCACTTGGGCCTGGGGGATTAAACCGCGAGCGTGCCGGATTTGAAGTGCGTGACGTGCATTCGAGCCACTATGGAAGGATCTGTCCAATTGAAACACCTGAAGGTCCCAACATCGGTTTGATCACATCGCTTTGCTCTTATGCTAAAATCAACGAGTTCGGCTTCATTGAGACACCCTATCGCATCGTACGCGATGGAGTGGTGACCGATGAAATCGAGTACATGACAGCGGACCAAGAGGAAAAAAACGTAATCGCACAGGCGTCGGCATCTCTTGATAACCTCAACATGTTTGTCGAATCAACTTGTTGGGCCCGTTTCAACGGAGAATCCCTCAAAATTGAAACAGAGAAAGTCACCCACATGGATGTCTCATCCAAGCAGCTTGTTTCGATTGTCGCAGGATTGATCCCTTTCCTTGAGCATGATGATGCGAACCGTGCCTTGATGGGATCGAACATGCAACGCCAAGGAGTCCCTCTGCTCAAAACAGATGCTCCTATTGTGGGCACCGGTCTTGAACTGCGCGCAGCGCGCGATTCAGGCGCTGTTGTGATTGCCGAAGAGAACGGAAAAGTGGAATACGTTGACGGGCACAAAGTCGTCATAGCTCCCGTTGATAATCCCACACTGAAGAAGACTTACGAATTGAAAAAGTTCATGCGTTCGAATGCGGGGACTTCAATCAACCAGACGCCCCTTTGCAGTGTCGGAGATGAAATCAAACTCGGAGACGTGATCGCAGATGGTCCTGCCACAGATAAAGGGGAGGCAGCGCTTGGGAAGAATGTCCTTGTCGCTTTCATGCCTTGGTGTGGATATAACTTCGAGGATGCAATCATCATCTCGGAAAAACTCGCCAAAGAAGATGCCTATACATCGATCTATTTGGAAGAGTTTGAGGTGACCGCTCGTGATACGAAGCTTGGAAAAGAAGAAATCACGCGCGATATTCCCAATGTTTCCGAAGAGGCCCTTGCTAACTTGGGAGAAGACGGAATCATCCGCGTTGGAGCTGAGGTCGAGCCCGGAGACATCTTAGTCGGGAAAATCACGCCAAAGTCAGAAACAGAATTGGCTCCTGAAGAACGCCTACTCAGAGCGATTTTCGGAGAAAAAGCTGCGGATGTGAAAGACGCCTCTTTGATCGTTTCTCCAGGAACAGAAGGGGTGGTCATGGATGTGAAGGTCTTTAGCCGTCGCGATCGCCTTTCTAAAACCGATGATGAACTCGTTGAAGAAGCGACGCGCATTAAAGACATTCACCATGAATTCAAGGATAAAGAAGCGGAAATTGTCATCCAATTCCATGAGAAACTCGGGGCCCTGATGCTCGGAGAGCCAGCTCCAGGTCCGATCATGCATCGCAAGACCGGAGATGTCCTCATCAAAGAAGGGGATGTGATTACTCAAGACATGCTAGAGATGCTTGAGAATGAAAAAGCCGAAGACCTCCTCATGGCAGAGAATGATACATTCAACGCGCTGAAGGAAATTTTGCGCGAATTTGACCGGGAAATGCAAGCTCTCTACTCGCAACATAAAACAGAAGTGGAGTTCACCCGAAAAGGGGATGCCGAACTCGATCCCGGTGTCATTCGCCAAGTGAAAGTCTATATCGCTACCAAGCGTAAGCTGGAAGTGGGAGATAAGATGGCTGGGCGCCACGGAAACAAGGGGGTCGTCTCTCAGATTGTTCCCGAATCCGATATGCCCTATCTCGATAACGGCGAGACCATCGAGATCATCCTAAATCCGCTCGGGGTTCCGTCGCGGATGAATATGGGGCAGCTTCTCGAAACCCACCTCGGTTATGCCGCTAAAAAAGCGGGAATCTATGTCAAGAGTCCCGTATTTGAAGGGTTTCCTGAAGAGCGTATTTGGCAAATGATGAGCGAGCAAGGCCTCTCATCTGATGGTAAGACGCATCTCTACGATGGACGAACGGGTGAGCGCTTTGATAACCGCGTTGTCGTAGGTTACATCTACATGCTGAAGTTGGGCCACTTGGTTGCCGACAAAATTCACGCCCGTTCGATTGGGCCGTACTCCCTAGTGACGCAGCAGCCCCTCGGTGGTAAAGCGCAAAGAGGTGGACAGCGTTTCGGAGAGATGGAAGTGTGGGCACTTGAAGCGTATGGTGCCGCTCACCTCTTGCAAGAGATGCTCACGGTAAAATCGGATGATGTGGCTGGACGTACCCGCATTTATGAATCGATTGTCAAAGGGGAGAACACCCTTTGTGCGGGAACACCCGAATCTTTCAATGTACTAGTAAAAGAGATGCAAGGCCTGTGTCTAGACGTGCGTGCGATGGGCGCCGCAACAGAATAACCCTAGGAGAATATTAGATGGTAGATCAAGAGAATCAAAAATCTTTTGACAAGTTGGTCATTCAGATTGCATCCGATGATGTGATCCGCAATGATTGGTCGAGGGGGGAAATCAAAAAACCCGAGACTATCAACTACCGCACATTCAAACCAGAAAAAGGGGGATTGTTCTGCGAGAAGATCTTTGGTCCAACACGCGATTGGGAGTGTGCATGCGGAAAGTACAAAAAGATCAAACACAAAGGCATTATCTGTGACCGCTGCGGTGTTGAAGTCACCCTTTCTAAAGTGCGTCGCGAACGGATGGCCCATATTGAGCTTGCCGTTCCTGTCGTCCACATCTGGTTTTTCAAATCGATGCCCTCGCGTATTGGAAATATCCTCGGAATGACTGCCAATGATCTCGAGCGGGTGATTTACTATGAAGAGTATGTCATCACCGACTCTGGTCGTACAACTCTTGAGCTCAAGCAACTGCTCAACGACACCGAATTCAGAGAAGCCCAAGAAAAATGGGGTCCTGAAAGCTTCGTCGCCAAAATGGGAGGATCAGCGATTGCAGAACTTCTCGAAAAAGAAGACCTCAGCCTTCTCGTTGCAGAATTGAAAGAAAAGCTACGCAAAACCAAATCGATGCAAGCGCGGATGAAAATTGCCAAACGGCTCAAAATTGTAGAGAGCTTTGGCTCATCTCCTAACCGTCCAGACTGGATGGTGATGTCTTGCGTCCCTGTGATTCCTCCCGATTTGCGCCCTCTTGTTCCTCTCGATGGCGGAAGATTTGCGACATCGGATTTGAACGATCTGTATCGCCGCGTGATCAACCGTAACAACCGTTTGAAAGCCATTTTGCGCCTAAAAACACCCGATGTGATCATCCGCAACGAAAAAAGGATGTTGCAAGAGGCTGTCGATGCCCTTTTTGACAATGGACGTCATGGACATCCGGTCATGGGTGCGGGAAATCGCCCTCTGAAAGCACTTTCCGAAATGCTCAAAGGAAAAACGGGTCGTTTCCGTCAAAATCTCCTTGGAAAACGGGTCGACTATTCAGGTCGAAGTGTGATCATTGTTGGACCCGAGTTGAAATTCAATCAGTGCGGTCTTCCAAAGCAAATGGCTCTAGAGCTTTTTGAACCGTTTATTGTGAAGAAACTCAAAGACCTTGGATATGTGTACACCATCCGCTCGGCAAAAAAGATGATTCAACGCCAAGCCCCCGAAGTTTGGGATGTGCTCGAAGATATCATTAGAGGCCATCCGGTCCTTCTCAACCGTGCGCCTACCTTGCACCGCCTTGGGATTCAAGCGTTCGAGCCGATATTGATCGAAGGAAAAGCCATCCGGATCCATCCTCTCGTCTGTTCGGGCTTCAACGCCGACTTTGACGGGGACACAATGTCTGTTCACGTGCCCCTTTCGATCGAAGCGCAGCTCGAAGCAAAACTCTTGATGATGGCGCCGGACAATATTTTCTTGCCCTCTTCAGGAAAACCTTCCGCTGTTCCTTCTCAGGACATGATTTTGGGATTGTATTACTTGATGCACGACCCTCTCTACATTCCTGAAGAGCATGGTAGAAAAACCAAAATCTTCTCAAATCCCAATGAAGTCCGTTTAGCTATGCAAGCTGCTGAAAATTACAATTGGGACGAGGAGATAAAAGAGGGAGAGCGTCGTGACGAACTCGGACGTGGCTTGCATGTGCATGAAAAAATCAAACTCCAGCTTCCCGAAGGGATTATCGAAACGACACCTGGTCGTGTGATTTTCAACACGATTGTGCCCAAAGAGCTCGGCTTCCAAAACTATGCTCTGCGCAAGAAAAAGATGAGCGAGCTTGTTTTAGAGACCTATAAAAACGTGGGACTGGAAGCAACCGTCAAATTCCTCGATGATTTGAAAAATTTGGGCTTCGCAGAAGCGACCAAATCGTCATTATCGATTGGAATTTGTGACGTGCGGATTCCAGAAAGCAAGCAACAGGTGATGGAAGAAGCTCATAAACGGATCGCCGTTGTGCAGAAGCAGTACGAAGACGGAATCATTACCGACGGGGAACGCCAGTCGAAGATCATCAGTATCTGGACAGAAGTCTCTGACGATCTCTCTGAGGAACTCTTCAAATTGATCAGTCAACCCAAAGGCGAGGAACTCAATCCGATTTATGTCATGATGGACTCTGGAGCGCGGGGAACCCGTTCTCAGGTCAAGCAGCTGGGTGCGATGCGTGGTTTGATGGCGAAACCTTCTGGAGAGATTATGGAGTCTCCGATTACGGCGAACTTCCGTGAAGGTTTGAGCGTTCTCGAGTACTCGATTTCCACACACGGTGCCCGTAAAGGTCTTGCAGATACCGCCTTGAAAACAGCCGATTCGGGTTACTTGACCCGTCGTCTCGTTGACGTGGCGCAAGATGTGATCATCATCGAAGATGACTGTGGAACCCTAAACGGCATTGAGACATCTGCCATTAAACAAGGGCAAGAAGAACTTCTTCCCCTCAAAGACCGGATCTATGGAAGATGCGTTGTCGAAGACATCTACCAGCCAGGTGACAGGACCAAAATTCTCGCCAATGCAGGTACCACCCTCTCCCTCCCACAGGCCGAAGCGATCGATGACTCGGGGATCGAGACGATTCGCATCCGCTCAGCCCTCACCTGTGAATCAGGCCGCGGGATCTGCTGCAAATGCTATGGAACGAACCTCGCCAATGGCCGCATTGTCGGTCACGGAGAAGCCGTCGGAATCATCGCCGCTCAGTCGATTGGGGAACCGGGAACACAGCTCACGATGAGAACCTTCCACTTAGGGGGGATTGGAGCCTTGCACGCCAGCCCAGAGCTCGATGCCGAAAAAGATGGAATTCTCGTTTACATGGATCTACGCACCGTCCAAAACCAAGACGGAGAGTGGCTCGCTCTCAACAAAAACGGAATGCTGCACATTGTCCGCGATGAAGGACGTGCCCTAGAAGAGACGAAAAAGCTTCTCAGCACAAAGTCTCTCGAGCCTTTGCAGAGCTTCCAGGTTGAACTCGGAACACGCATTCTTCTCGAAGATGGCTCGAAAGTCAAAAAAGGTAAGCAAATTGCCGTTTGGGAACAGCACAATATCCCGATTATTTGTGAGCGCCCTGGATATGTGAAGTACGAAGATCTCGTCGAAGGGATCTCCACACAGCGTGAGATCAACAAGCAAACAGGGCAAACAGAGCTCACCGTGAAACAACACCGTGGAGAGCTTCATCCGCAAATCGCCATTTACGGCGATACCGAGTACACACAACTTGTCGGAACCTATTCCATTCCATCAGGTGCGTTTATTTCAGTAGATGAAGGGGAGAACGTCCAAGCGGGAATGTTGCTCGCGAGATTGCCTCGCGGGGCGATCAAAACCAAGGATATTACCGGTGGTCTTCCTCGTGTTGCAGAGCTTGTCGAAGCGCGCAAACCTAAAGATGCGGCAGAGATTGCCAAAATCGACGGTGTTGTTGACTTCCGCGGCGTCCAAAAGAGCAAGCGGATCGTCGTCGTGCTCGATGAAGATTCTGGCATGGAAGAAGAACACCTTATTCCTCTCACTAAGCACTTGATCGTCCAAAAAGGAGACCACGTCGTCAAAGGCCAGCAATTAACCGATGGACTCGTCGTTCCACACGAGATCCTCGATATTTGTGGCGTACGCGAGCTCCAAAAATATCTCGTGAACCAAGTGCAAGAAGTGTATCGACTCCAAGGGGTGGACATCAACGACAAGCATATTGAGATCATTGTGCGTCAGATGCTCCAAAAAGTACGCGTCATCGATCCTGGTGATACCACTTACCTCTACGGGGAAGATGTCGACAAGAAAGAGTTCCACAATCAGAACCGCAAGGTTCTCGATGAAGGAGGAAGAGCCGCACAAGCCGCTCCTGTTCTGCTCGGAATCACAAAAGCGTCGCTCTCCACCGAGTCGTGGATATCGGCCGCGTCGTTCCAAGAAACGACCCGCGTTCTTACAGACGCTGCGTGCGAAGGGAAAACCGATTACCTGCTCGACTTCAAATCGAACTTGATCATGGGACACATGATCCCTGGGGGAACCGGTTTCAATGAGTACAGAGATCGCGTGAAACGCCACGTTGACCATGAAGGCGATGAAGAACTCCTCTTTGCATTTACGGATTAAGGGCCCTAAGACATAAAGGGGGCTTGAATAAGCCCCCCATGTTTACCCGATTTGCGATCTACTTTTTTTGCTATGCTAGGCAAATAAATCGCCGACCGGACCTTTGGACATCCTCTGAAATTC
>SDBS01007136.1_pt1 | contig 10872 bp, 8 predicted proteins | sample 2277091 | NCBI WGS metagenome assembly SDBS01 (sample SAMN10404972, study PRJNA504765) | marine sediment metagenome | isolation source: marine sediment core GS10_PC15, 163 cmbsf | place: Arctic Ocean: Southern Knipovich Ridge | collected 2010 | reverse complement strand
GCCGCCGCCTTGGTCATGACCACAACGTCGCCCGCCTTGGCCCCGCCGCTGCTGATCAGGTCCCCAGCCTTGGTCAGCCCCATCATCTGGCCCACCACGATGGGCCGGTCCAGCCCCGCCGTCACCTCGGTATGCCCACCGACCACAGCCACATGCAGCTCGCCGCACGCCTGGGCGATGTCCTCAAATATTCGCTCCGCCGGCTGAGCTCCGCGATCCGGCAGCAGCAGGCAGACACTGAACCACCGAGGCCTGGCCCCACAGGTCGCCACGTCGTTGGCGTTGATTTGCACCGCATACCACCCGATCCGCTCGGCTGCGAACGTAACCGGATCGGTCGCCACCACCAGCGCCCGCCCGCCGGGCAGGCGTATGGCGGCGGCATCTTCACCCACGCCGGGCCCCAGCAACAACCGCCCCGTCGGCAGCCGCCCCAGCAGTCGCCGCAAATGCGCATGTGGAAGTTTGCCTACACCGTAGCGAGGCACGTATGGCAATCCTCTGCTACACCGCTGAGCAGCTAGGCCCGGCCTCGGGCAAGCGATTCCTTGCCCGTCAGCTCCACCAGCTCATATTTCCGCGAGCCCAGCCCTATTCCTTCGCCGTAAGACAGGATCACTGTCGGATCGATTTGCGGGTGAAATCTGCGACCCTTGCCCTGCGAACACTGCTTTTCTATCAGATCCAGCGCCGCCTGATCGACAGCCACCGGATCGAAACTGGCCAGAATGCCGATATCCGGCACCACCACCTCCAGCTCGCGCCCGAAGCAGTCACACTCGTCGGTAATGTTAACCAGATACGAAACATACACCATTCGCCCGCGCTTCTGCCGATGCAGCCCGAACGTGTGGTCGGCCATCTTCCGCTGCATGTCGGCCGACTCGACACCCCAGTTGAACCGCACCGAACCGAAGCGGCACACCGCCAGACATTCACCACATCCGATGCAGATTTCCTGATCGATCACGACCGCAGTTAGCTGCGAATCCTCCGAAATGGCATTGGCCGGGCACCACTCCATGCACACCCGGCAGAGCGTGCACTTTTCCGGATCGATCGACGGCTTGATGTTTGAATGCTGCTGCAGCTTACCCTTGCGCGACGCGCAGCCCATGCCCACATTCTTGATGGTCCCGCCCAGCCCGGCGCCGCAGTGCCCGGTTATATGCGTGACCACAACCACGCCCTGAGCCCTCACCAGCTCCGACGCTATCGCCACCGTCTCCCGCTCGCCGCCCGGCGTGGGCACCTCGATGTCGCTATTGCCGAACAACCCGTCGGCCATCACCAGCGGCGCACCGGCCCGTTCGATCGTAAAACCGTGTTCGACCGCCAGCACCACATGATCCGCCGCGTTCGATCTCTGGCCCACGTACAGAGTGGCCGTATCGGTCAGGAACGGCTTGGCACCCAGCTCCTTGACACACTCGGCGAATCCCCGCACGTGCTGCGGCTGTAGGTGCGTGACGTTGCCGCTCTCCCCGAAGTGCAGCTTGATGGCAATCAGGTCCTTCTCGCCCACCACCTTCGCCATGCCCGCCTGCTCGAATAGCACCCGCTGCTTGCCTACTAATTGGTCATGATCTTCGTCAAACCGAGCCGGAATCAAGTAAACCTTCGACGACACCGTTATACTCCCTCAGCAAAACGCGTCCGTGTCAAAACACATCCGATTCCAACACAACAGCCGCCACTATCACAATCGCCGGCCGAGCTCAGCCCACGGGCTCCTCGCCCCGGCTGACCCGGCCCAGCCCTTCGACATACAACGCCTGGTCGCGCCTCGCTTTGTGGCAGCCGGACTCGTAATTATCATGGCTCGGCAGCAGCGCCGCCAGCAGCGGCAACTGCCGCCCGAACAGCCCGAACAGCGCCCTGGCCGGCATGGTCACCCCCGGCCCGACGCCCAGAATCTTCATCGCCGACTGATCACGTCGCTCAACCCATTCCTGTTTGGTGACCCTCGGCGTCCAGTCCAGCCCGTCCGTGCAGCGTCCGTCGTGGTTGTACTTGCACGGACCGCAGATATCATCCTCGCCCAAGACTAACACGATCGGTTCGTCCAGATTGTCCGACAGCGCCGCCAGCACCGCCGAACCGCCATGCTGCCGCTCGGCATCGCGGCCATCGCCCCGGTAAAGGTATTTCAAGACCCAGATAACGTGATCCGGCCGCAGCTTCACAGCCGCACCTCCTAAAGCAAAACGTCCAGAGCCGTCTCGGCCACCTTCCGCACCGCCCGGGCGTCTACCCGCTCGACCCCCGGGCCCAACGCTGCACCATCGGCCATGTCCGAGCGACAGTAAGTCAACTGCACCGTCGCCGGCACCTCAATCTTATAAGGTTTGACCCGCTCGATCTTCTCGATCGCCTGCCTGACGCCCTGGCGAATCTCGGACTGGGCCTGCTTGACCGGCTTGCACAGAGCCTTGTTCCGCCCGCGTCCCTCCTTCACCGCCACGGTGGTCACCGCCTCGACGAACTGCCCGGCCTCGCGGCAGGCCCGCTCATCACCGCAGACAAATATCAGCGGCACGTCAAAATGCCCCGCAATCGCCGCCCACATGCCCAACTCGCCGTGCGGCCGACCGTTGATCAGATACTCCCACCACGACCGGCTGCTCATGGTGTGGTCCAAAAACCCGTCCAGCGTGCCGGCCATGGCGTGCTGACCGATGATCATCGTCCCGTCAAAGCTCTCATCCAGCAGGCCCGTCCAACGCTTGTGCCCATAGTCCTGCACCGCCCGCGGATCGAGCTGGTCCATGATGAAGTTCAGCCCACTGAAGTGGCCGTCCTTAACCACCACCTCGTCGACACCCGCATCAAAGCAGCCGGCGATGGCGGCGTTGACGTCACCCATCAGGTAGCGCCGGGCGTCCTGATAAAACGGCGACTCCTGTTCCATATACTCGGCGTTGCTAACCCCGCTGATACCTTCCAGGTCAGTCATCAGATATATCTTCATCTGCCAGCACCTCTCGTGGTTTCGGCAGCGGGGGCTCTTTGACCCACCGCAGCCACACCAGCGAACTCAATCGTAACACACCCGATATGACAAGCAACACATGCAGCGACGTCACCTGATATGAACCGATCAGCCACCTATGGTCCCCAATTGCCGTCGCCAACACCACCGCCAGAGCCGGCGAAGCCGCATGGGCCAGGTTATTGAGACCACGATCCACCGACATATATGCTGCCCGGTCCTGCGCCGGGGCGATATTCAGCCCCAGGTTGATAAAGCCGATCTGCTGGGCGGTGTTAAAGACCCGCACCAAAACCACCACAAAGACCAGGTACCACCACTGCGGCAAGACCGCCAACCACAGGAACGGAAAGATCGCCTTGGCCGTCAACGCCACCGCCAGCATCCGCTTGGTACCCCACCGATCGGCCAGACGCCCCCAGCCCGGCGCCGCCATCAGGCCCACGAAATTGCTGACTATGTCGGTAGCGGCAATCCACAGGTACCTCATGCCCAAAAATTGCAGCATGAAATAATGGAAGCACCACCCGCAAACCCCCGCCGCAAAACTGAACGAAGCATGCGCAGCGACAAACCAGCGGAAGCTGTCATGCCGGAACGGCAGACGGATCGACTCGAAAAACGTCGTCGGCCGCGCCGTCTTGTGCATAACCGGTTCGGGCGCCTTCCACACGCACCACAGCGAGGCAAACCCGGCACCCGTCCCGAATCCTATCAAAATCTGAAACGCCAGAAGCGGCTCTCTGCCTGCCTCCCGCCAGGCGTCGACGAACCAGCCATACAAGCCCACAAATACCATTGACGCCGCCCCCGCCACAAACACCCGCCACCCGAAGAAACGCCCCCGCACCCGCGCCGGCACCAAATCGGCAATCCAGCTCTGCCGACCCACCTCTGCCGACATGCCGAAAATCCCCGCCAAGAAGAGCAGCGCCCCCAGCGGACCGATCAAGTTCAACCGCCCGTCCAGTAAAAGCAAAAACGGCAACGCGGCGATGACCAATCTTAAGACCCGCACCACCCCCAGCGTTATCAGGCAGAACCGCTTACGCGAGCCCAGACGGGTCAGGACCGAATTGCTGCCTATCTGAAACGCTCCCCCCAACAGCATGGCCGATCGCATCGCCCCCACGTGCTTGACTTCACCGCCCAGCTCGACTACCAGCCCGGTCAAGAACAGCCCCGTCACCGACGCCATCATGGCCCGCACCAGGCCGGTCTCGATCAAGAACATCCGCTCGCCGAGGCGAACCTGTTTTTCCGACAGGCCCCCCGCACCCGCCCCGTGGCTGGTCGGCGAAACTGACTGCCTGTCGTTATGATCGCTCATTAAGCTAAGGGGCACCGCACACTTGCCAGAACCGCCCCGCCCGCTACACTACAGCCCCATTGGTATATCATGCAAGCCAAACACACTTAAATGGACACAGGAGACCGCAATGAAGCAGTCCAGTAAACTCCGCATAGTCATCGTGGGCGCCGGCGGTATGGGAAAAACCCACAACGCTGCATGGCAGAAGATCGACGACGCCCAAGTGGTGGCCGTCTGCGACACCGACGGTGGGCGAGCCGCGGACTTCGGCCAGGAAAACGGCATCGGCCAAGTCTTGACCGACTATCGCAAGGCCGTGAAGGTCGCCGCCGACGTCGTTGATGTCTGCGTGCCCAACAACCTGCACCGCCCGGTAGTCCTGGCCGCCTTCAAAGCCGCAAAGCACGTGCTCTGCGAAAAGCCCCTGGCCATCCGCCCCAGAGAGGTCGAGCAGATGATCGCCGCTCGCGACCAAGCCAAGAAAATGCTCATGACCGCTCAGCACATGCGCTTCACCGGACCGTCACAAACCCTCAAGCGATACGTCGACCAAGGCCACCTGGGAGAGATCTACTACGCCCGCACCTGGCACCTGCGGCGTCGAGGCCTGCCGAGCTGGGGCGTCTTCGCCCGGCAGGAGTTCTCCGGCGGCGGACCCTGCGTCGACCTCGGCGTGCACAACCTCGACCTGACCATGTGGCTCATGGACAATTTCAAACCCGTCAGCGTCAGTGGCCTGGCCCCCTGCAAACTCGCCAAACAGAAGGGCATCTACAACCGTTGGGGACCGTTCGACCAGAAGAACATGGACGTCGAGGACTTCGCCGCCGGCTTTATCCGTTTCGAAAACGGCGCGGTCCTCTCGCTCGAAGCCAGTTGGATGCTCAACATGCAGCCGGCCTCGGTCATTAAGACCTGGCTGTTCGGCACCAAGGGCGGAGCCGAACACCCCGACCTCACCGTCGCCCTCGAGCGCGACCAGATCCAGCTTGACGGCACCATCAGCAACGCCCCGAAGGTCAGCGGCTACGAAGACGAAATCCGCGCCTTCTTCGACGCTGTCGTCGGCTCCAAGAAATCGCCCGTGCCCGCCGAGCAGAGCCTCCAGGTTATAAAGGTGCTCGACGCGATCTATCGTTCGCACAAGACCGGCCGGGAGGTCAGGCTCTAAAGCTGCCACCGGGCGGGAATGTACCGTGCCGCCCCCAGCAAAGGTGGCATCGAGGGTGGCACCTAGGATGGCATCGTCAAACCCCCAAGGCCGCAGGCCGAAGGGCTTGTCCGTGTGTGTTGAGATGCACTCAGGATCTGCCAGGAAATAGCATCAGTATGACCCGCATTGCCCGCATATTTGCAGTTGGCCCTCTACCCGGCGGACCGATCCTCCTAGCCGCAGCCCTGTTCCTGGCCGCCGCTTCACCTGCCCAAGCCTACATCGGTCCCGGCGCCGGCTTTGCCCTGCTCGGCTCGTTCCTGGCCATATTCCTGACCATGCTGGCTGCCCTGGCCAGCCTGTTCACCTGGCCCATACGCTGGCTGGTCCGCGCCCTGCGCAGCGGCAAGGCCTATGCACGAGCCGACGTCAAACGTCTGGTCATCGTCGGGCTGGACGGCCTCGATCCCGACGTCGCCGAACACCTCATAAGCGAAGGTCAGTTGCCCAACCTGGCCCGATTGGCCCAATCCGGATGCTTCACACGCCTGGCCACCACCTTGCCGCCGCTCTCGCCCGTGGCCTGGAGCACCTTCCAGACCGGCGTGAACCCCGGCAAACACAACGTCTTCGACTTCCTCACCCGCGACCCCAAGACCTATCTGCCGAACCTGGCGTCGGTCGAAATCCGCCCCCCCGCCAAGACCCTCACCCTCGGCAAGTACATCATCCCCCTGTCCAAACCGGGCATCTCCATGCAACGCAAGAGCCAGCCCTTCTGGCACCTGCTCGGCCGAGCCGGAATATTCAGCTGCGTCATCCGCGTGCCGGTCAGCTTCCCCCCCGAGCGCTTCGCCGGACTGCAACTGGCAGCCATGTGCACCCCGGACCTACGCGGAACCCAGGGAACCTTCTGCTTTTACACAGAAAAACCCATTTCCGACCGCGACACCACCGGCGGAAACATCATCGCCGTCAAACGCACACCAGGGTACAAACGCATCAACGCGCATATTATCGGACCGCCAAATCCTCTTACCCGCGCCGGCCACGAGCTGCGCCTGCCCTTTACCGTAACGCTCGACGGCAATCGTGCCACCCTGCGCATCTGCCGCCAGCGAATCCGCCTGACCGTGGGGCAATACTCCGACTGGATCGAGCTGCGCTTTCGCCCGGGCCTGGGACTGACCGTCTACGGACTATGCCGCTTCCTCCTCAAGCAAACCGATCCACACTTTGAAATGTACGTCACCCCCATCAACATCCACCCCCGCCGCCCGGCCCTGCCCATCTCGCACCCGCGTGCCTATTCGATATACCTCACCGCACGCGTCGGACCATTCGCCACCCTGGGCCTGGCCGAAGACACCTGGGCACTCAACGAAAAAATCATCAGCGAACAAGAGTTCCTCGCCCAATGCGCCGACATCCACCGCGAACGCTGCGAAATGTTCCTCGACGCCCTCGACAAGACCCCCCGAGGCGTCTGTATCTGCGTGTTCGACGCTTCCGACCGCATCCAGCACATGTTCGGTCGCTACACGCTGCACGACCCGGCCGCCAAAAACCACAACCCTCACAACGAGGTGGTCCAGAAAATGTACCGCCAAATGGACCAGCTCGTCGGCCAGGTGGCTGAGCGCATCGGCCCTAAAGACGTGCTGATCGTCATGTCAGACCACGGGCTCAAACCCTTTGACCGCGCCGTCGAGCTGAACGCCTGGCTGCAACAAAACGGCTACCTCCACCAACGCCCCGACGCCGACGGCCGGAAGCATCTGCGCGGCATCGACTTCGACAAGACACGCGCCTACGCCGTCGGGTTGTCCGGCCTATACCTCAATCTCGCCGGCCGCGAGGCCAACGGCATCGTCAAGCCAGACCAAGAAGCCGACCAGCTAAAGGCTGAACTCATACAACGCCTCAGCCAACTGACCGATCCCGCTTCCGGCAAGCCTGCCATCCGTCGGGTCTTCGACAGCAGCACGGCCTACCGAGGACCGTATACGCCCAACGCCCCCGACCTGATCGTCGGCTACCACGCCGGATACCGTGCGTCATGGGATACCGCCGTCGGCGCCGTGGGCTCAGACGTCTTCTGCGACAACGACCGCCACTGGTCCGCCGATCACTGCATGGACCCGGCCGTCGTGCCCGGCGTCTTCTTCTGCAACCGCAAGATCAACGTCGCCGACCCCCGAATCGTCGACCTCGCCCCCACTGCCCTGCGGCTCTTCGGTCTCGACCCGCCGCAGTACATGGACGGCAAGGCCCTGTTCGATCCACCGCCCTCGTAGCTACCCTACTTGGGCAAATGGAGACTCGCATGTTCGGCCCGAAAGTAAAGATCAACAAGAACCTGCTACAGCGCGCCGCCAAACTCGCCGACTTGGCCGGATACAGCAGCGTCGATGAGTTTATTACCCATATTATTGAGAAAGAGGTCGCCGACCTGGAAGAGGCCCAGACCGACGAGAAAGTAACCGAGCGACTTCGCGGCCTCGGATACATCGAATGAGATAGCAAAACTGATCGTCTCTTGACCCTCAACGCTCCTGCCTCAGGACCGACGACCATGTGGCTGGTCAACCGAATCGCTGGCATGCTGATGAACCTGATAATGCATCCGCTGCGCCTGCTGCCCGACTGGGCCGCCCTGCTCGTCCTGTCGGGGCTGATCGGCGGTTTCATGCTCTTCGTTTTCCGCTATACCTCCAATCAACCCGCTCTCAATGGGCTGGGCGACCGCTTCCGTGCCGACCTGCTCTCACTGCGACTGTTTCCCGAGCATCCCCGGCTCATCTTTGGCTGCCAGCTTCGCATGCTCCACACCGCTCTGCTGCGCCTCTACTACAGCCTGCCCCCCCTGGCGGTGATGACCATCCCCATGATCCTGCTGCTCGTCCAGATGGCCGTCTGGTTCGAGCACCGCCCACTCCTCCCCGGCGAAGACGCCCTCCTGGCGGTCACCCTAACTCCCCACGCCTGGCAAGACCGCCACCATCTGACCGTCCACCCCAGCCCGGGCCTGCTCGTCAAGGTCGGTCCTCTCGAGATCCCCGAGCGCCGCGAGCTGAACTGGAAAATTGGATCCCAAACAGCCGGCCGCTACCAACTCGACATGAAAATGGGCCAACACCAAGTGCAAAAGCAAGTAGTGGTCGGCCGGACGCTAGCTCCGGTCAGCACCACTCGCCCTGACCGCGGCGTCATTGCTCAATTGCTGCACCCGGTCGAGCCCCCCCTGCCGACCGACTCCGGCATCTCAGCCATCACCATCTTTTACCCCTCGCGGGCGACCGCCCTGCTGGTCTGGCATCCGCACTGGCTGATCAGCTTCTTCATCCTGTCAATTGCCGTAGCCGTAGTCCTGCGCCCCGTCTTCAGGGTGCACCTGTAGTTTGCCCCCAGCCAGCGACATGCCCACCGGACGATTAGGTCTATATAAAAGGCGTGCGGCACCCTGTAAGTCTTGGCGCGGTCAAAGGGTGCCGCAACGAGTGGGAGGACCACTTAATTTCTAGGCATTGCCTGAACGACGGGTTTCCGCCGCTCTTGGCATTGCATTATACCGTTCCTGCCTGTCTTTTCCAGTCTTACTTTTTCAGCCCTATCAAAATAGCGCCGCGATAATCTAGATAGCCTGCCCATGCCCTGTTCGAGGCTACCCTAACTTCCCACCCCCTCGATGGTTACATAGCCAGGCGCTCAGCTCAGGGCAACACCTTGCAGCCCGTCGACATTCGTAACTATCGCGTTGACACCCCCTTACAGTCCGATAACCCTTATGGACCAGCCCTGCCGCCCTGGTTCTCGTAGCTTTGCCCGGCCGAGAGCGAGGGTATTGATAGTTCATCGCCGCTGGCAAACAATAGCTCGCTGACCGGCCTGAACTAGCGGAGCCCACATGCGCACGTCCGACCTGCACTACGAATTGCCGCCGGAACTGATAGCCCAGCATCCCACCCAACAGCGTGACGCCTCGCGACTGCTGGTGCTAGAGCGGACCGGCCAGCCGCTGACCCACACCGGCTTTGGACAACTGCCCGACTACCTCCGGGCTGGCGACTGCCTCGTCATCAACGAGACCCAACTGCTACCGGCCCGGTTCTTTGCCACCCGCCAAACCGGCGGCAGCGTGGAAGGACTATACCTGCGGACCGACGCGGCCGGCTGTTGGCGCGTGCTACTCAAAAGCTCCCGGCGGCTGCGGGCCGACGAAACTCTGCTGCTAACCGGCGGCCCGTGGCGGCTGACATTGACCCAGAAACTGGAGAAGGGCCAATGGCTGGTCCGGCCCGACGCCGACCTGCCGGCGGCTGAGCTGCTGGCCCGCATCGGTCAGACCCCGCTGCCTCCCTACATCAAGCGGGCCAAAGGCGACCCGACCGACGCCCGGGACCGCCAGCGCTATCAGACCGTCTACGCCGCCCAACCCGGTGCCGTGGCCGCCCCAACCGCCGGGCTGCACTTTACCGACGAGCTGCTCAGGCAATTGGAGGGCCAGGGTGTCGGTCTGGCCCGCATTACGCTGCACGTCGGGCTGGGCACCTTCGAGCCCATCGCCGCCGACCGCCTGGAACACCACCACATGCACGTCGAGCAGTACGACCTGCCGGTAGAGGCGGCTGCGCTCATCAACCGCACCCGCAACCACGGTGGCCGGATTGTCTGCGTGGGCACCACCTCGGTCCGCGTGTTGGAGACCTGCGCGAACCATAGCGGAACCGTTCAGCCCCGTCGCGGGCAGACCGATTTGTTCATCTATCCGCCCTACCGCTTCAAGGCCGTCGACGTACTGCTGACCAACTTTCACCTGCCGGGAAGCACTCTCTTAGCATTGGTCTTCGCCTTCGCCGGCCGCGGGCAGACCCTCAACGCCTACCACCAAGCGATAGCCAACCGCTACCGCTTCTACAGCTACGGCGACGCCATGCTGATCCTGTAGCCGGATTCGAAATTAGGGCCCGCCCGGCCCTGCTTGCACATATCCGGCGACATAAGTACGATAAACTATTGCTTGTAAGGCTAGTTTTCGCTGCTTGATCCCGTCGGGTTGAGTAAGTCCCGAGAGCGCAACACTCTCACGTCGACTTGGGGCTTGAGGGTTTCGGAGGGCTGTGAACTTCTTGACAGCGCCATTGTATGGAACACACCCTCTTGCACAACCTCGTCAAAGATCTGGCCCCTTATGATCCTCTGGATCTGCTCGCATCGGCTGGCGCTTTGCAGCTCGTACCGGAGAACGCGGACAGGACGGTCCGCCTAGAAGCTCTCGCTCACGCCGCAGCCTCACTAAGCCAGGAAGGCAGTCGGCCCAAGATCAGCACAGGACGACTCAAAGCAATGTGCACAGGCAAGCCTCTTGGCGACGGACCGATCGCGCTCTCCGAGGATCCATTCGACAACCCATTT
>SDBS01007135.1_pt1 | contig 10874 bp, 14 predicted proteins | sample 2277091 | NCBI WGS metagenome assembly SDBS01 (sample SAMN10404972, study PRJNA504765) | marine sediment metagenome | isolation source: marine sediment core GS10_PC15, 163 cmbsf | place: Arctic Ocean: Southern Knipovich Ridge | collected 2010 | reverse complement strand
GCATTTTTATAGATAACTTTTTTTAATAGTTTATCTGGAGAATCATTAACTTTTAAAAATAATATTTTTCTTTCAGAAAAATTGAAAAAAAAATTCAACTATTCCTCAACATACTTATAGATATTAATTAAAGAGATGAATAAGTAAGAAATGATACTAAAAATCTTCATGAATTCTTCACATAGCTTTAAAAAAAAATAGAAAGGAGGAGGAAATATTTTCTTCAATCTTTTTATCAAATAATTTCATGAGGATTTATGCTCATGGCTCTCAAATTCCTCTCAACCATCCATTTATTTTTAGGATTTTCACATAAAGAATAAAATTGATAAGATTTTACAAAAAATTCCTTTGCCTTTTGCAGGTTCCTTAATTTCCCATAATTAGAACCTAAATTTAAAGCAGAATCACCTGCCAATTCTGGAAATCCTAATTGCTCTCCAATTTTTAAAGCCCTTTGATAATGAAATATAGACATCTCAATATCGTTCATTTGCTGGTATACTTGACCTAAGCCATACTGTACATTACCATGCACTTGTCGAATATCTACTTCTTTTAAAGATTCCTCAGCGGATTTTAAAATTAATTCAGCTTCCTTAAATTTTTTTTGATTAAATAAAATATTAGAATAATTTGATAATAAAATCCCATAACGTTTCATGTCTTTACTTTTATTGAAGAGTTCTAATCCCTCTTTAATAAGAGAATCAGCTTTCTCGTAATCTTGAGTCTCAATATAGACACCAATTATATTATTAATACAAGGTGCGAGTAAATTAAAATTTTGGGTGGCAATTGAGATTTCATGAGCTTTTTCATAGCTTTCTAATGCAAATTGATACTGTTTTTTAAACAAATACACATTTCCTAGATGCATATAGGCATCTGCGATGCCATATTGATCCTCATTTTCTAGAGCTAATTTTAATGCTTTTCCGAAAGATCTAAATGCCTTCATAAAGTCTGTTTTATTAAATTCCTTTTCCCCTTGATTAATCAACTTCTCAAAATCTTCAATATGCAATATTAATCATCATCCCGATTTATCTATTTATTTTAACAAGGAAAATTGTATTTAAATATTTTGATTTAAAATATATCGAAATCAAATCCTTCGTCCCTCATTATATCGCTTATCAAGTTTTTAGCTGATTTCTTCTTGTATGAAGGTCGAATGATGTTGTCGTGGTAAGGACAGTCATATTGGAGAGAATGAACAATAGCTATGATAAATTCTTGATGCGGTTGAATCTTTAACTTACCTGAATATAAGAGGTATGAAATATTAGTTATTTCGCCATCTTCAGTTCTCCACTCTGAACAAAGCTTAATGGTATCTTTTAAATCAAAAATATCCCAGATGCCACGTGGAATAATATCAATATGAGTAATTTTAGGTACTTCTGATACGGTCATATTTGCAATAATCTCATTTTTTCTAATCTTATATTTAATTTTAGAAATTGAAGTAGACCAAAGGTATTGATTAATGATTCCATCAATTAATTGTATATCATAGAGTTCGAATCGAAACACATGGATATTTTTTTTCTTTGGGTGCTGTTTAATGTGATCAAAATAGGAACTGTAATCTTCTTCGAAATACCACATAATTATTCATTTTTTTTATCTATAGTTTTAGTTTAAACACCTTTACTTCGTATACTCCTCTCTGAGAAGTTTTTTGGACATCAAATCTAAAAAAATTGTTTTCAAAATCAGTTTGAAATTGATCTTTAAAATATTGATCATATTTCTCAAGCTCATCTTCTCTCAATTTAATCTTAAATTTAGCAATTCCATATTCAAGTATTTTAAAAATTCCCATTGTTATCCTATCGAGATTACCCCAGAAATTATAATCTTCTTTATCTAAATTTATCATACAACCCGCTTCAATTATTAATGTTTTTTCGAGTTTATTAAAAGCTAAATCTAAATAAAAAATGTATTCAATAATATATAGTTCCTGCTTTATAAAATGATGATTCTTTTTTATCTCCTCAATTAAATCATCTAAAACTTCAGCATTAAACATTTTTATGGTGATTTTCAGATTATAGAAATGATCTCGTATAATAGACCTTATCTTATCAAGGATTTCAGAATGGAAGAACCATTTAAAATCGGTCTCTTCAGGCTCTTTCTCAAAATTTATCTCAAGATTCTTGAGTTCTTTCGCATTAAAACTATTATGTAAATCTCTAAAATAATGGTTTATTGATAAAATTCTACGCTTCAATAACAATTCTTTAATGCGTGTACTTTTTTCCTTAGCATCTTTAACGATCTTATAACTCAATCTTTCTAAAGCTTTAAAGTCGTACTTTTTACAGAACTTATATGCTTTTTTTGATATGTTAATATATGAGTCTGGATTAACTAGTGGGTAGCCATAGTAATCGTGTAAAATATGAATGTCTATTAGTTCCTCGCGATTTTGCTCTTCAATGATCTTATGTATTGTATATTCATAATTTAAATATGCTTGTGTGTAAAGGTATTCTGCCTTTAAAATAGGTTCCCCTTGGTAGAACCCCCCTAAGAATTGGGTTATAGGACCGTCAATATGAAATATACGCCTTGGCATTTCATCTAACCACCTAATGAGTTGGTTATAATTGTTTAAAAAAGAAGTTATTGAATAATATGCTTTATCCGCCGTAAGAAGGCTAAAACCTTTTGGAACATCGAGATTTTCTTCTATAACCTGTCTTATAAACGGTTTTTTAAAAATTTTTGAAATATTTGATAAATACAAAAGATAGCCATCGAATTGAGTGTTAAAATTCCTCTTAAAGTTTGGGATCTGTCTAAATGACTTTATATAATCGATTAACTGATTAACATTTACTTTTAACCTTTCTTCATTATTTTCTACGATTGATTGAAAAATTGACCGTCTTAATAGCTCCATTTTTAAAAATAACGATTTTGACAATATTTTATATAAAGTTCTTACCGCTACTATATTTTTACCTAGGTTAATTCGTTGCTCTTCAAATTCTTCTCTATACACCTCAATGTGAATATTTTTTATCTTTTTAAAATAAAAGATCAAAAAGTCTGGGAAAATTCTTTTTTCAAGTAAATCAGGATGTAGATTTTTTAAATCAGATTCCTTGAACCGACCTCTAAAAATTATCCTAGGGTCAAAGGCAGGAAAATACTCTTTTAATAAATCTTGAATAACCGAAATGGTATTAGTTATAATTTTTATGGCGTCGAGGTTATTTCCAAGAAATCGTTCACACTCTGCTAAGTAATAATTTACGTTAATTAGACTTTTTTTAAAACCCATTATCATTTTAAAATATTGAAGGGCTTTTTTGTAATTTTTTCTTTTAAAGAAGGAACGACCTAAATAGTATAAGCAAACAAAAAATAAATCCTGATCTTCTTTTAACTGATTTGAAGGCTTCCTCAAAACATTCTCAAATAAATTTATAGAGTCTTCGTAGTCTTTGTTTTTATAATCGTAAATTGCCTCTTGAATCTTTATTTTCTCGCTTAAGAAAGAGATGTCATCCATTTTTTCTATTGTTGCTTCTTCTAGAATCGCAACGGATTCTGGAGTTGTAAATATTTCTCTATATCGATACTCTTTTCCACCTCCGGTACCAGAATTGTCCCGAAATTCTAGGTATGGTGAGAGATCGGTTTTTTTAAAGTAAGTATAATATGTCTGAGAACTATATTTTAACATTGACTTGTACTCACTTGCTATTTCGTTTATAGATCGATAACCTTTATTATTAGGGATAATTTCATCACCTTTTTTATCTTTTTCGAGCGCATCCTTGAAGATTCCTAATATTTCTTCTAATTTATCGTCTACTTCCATTATTTTCCCCTTTTTTTTGGTTTCCTTAATCTTAAGAGTTCTTATAGAAAAGACATCCTCCACTTTGCTTAGAAGTTCTCTCCCTTTTAGAAGAAATGTCTTAAGTTCTTTCGGAAGATTGTCCAAGTATTTCTGAGGTGAATAATCGTCGTTATTCATAATCTCTGCAATAACTTCATTAATTTCGTATAGAGATTGTGTTAATTCGTTGAATAAAGCTATTGGATTATCGTTAAGAATTTTTAAAATGGCACATGTAAAAGGATGAGGTTTTGAAAGCAAATTATCGACATTAGTTCTAAACATAGATTTCTGTTCTTCCTTATAGAATAACGAATCTTCTATATATCCTAACGATCTTAATTTTTTAATTACATTGTAGGCAACCATTTGATTTTTATAATTCGATGTTATTGACTCTAAAGTTAATGGTGCTAAGAATTCTCTATTCTGAAGCCAAAAAGAAAAAATTATCTCTAAACTAAATGTTTCTGTTTGATATTTTTCTAATCTTATGTGAAGAACTATCTGAAACGAATTATCTCTAAATAATATAAAATTCAACCGCCCCCAAGACGACGCTTTTTGAAAACTTTTAATGTTTGGTTTAACAATATCTAAAATTTTCCGTATCTCTTCAACAGAAATTTGATTACTCTCAAATTTTAACCTTTCCCATGTAGAAAAATGTTCTTGAATAAATTCTGACATCTTAGAATTTTTAATAGCATCTTGAAAAGCGTCATACTTCTTTTTCCAGGGAGAATAACTTTGAATATAATTGGTTTGAATTTCATTGAAATCTTGCGAATTTCCAAGTAGCTGAGCCCATTGATCCTTTAATTCTCTCGAAATATCGTTGATATTGATACGTAATTTTATGTTATCAGAGAGAATCTTACGATTTAAATATTTTTCCTCTATTGGAAGAATTTTTACTAATAATTCGTTAAAAAGGTCGTATTTCTTAATTTTCTCTATACTCATAAACTCTCATTTTAAATAATTTATTATTAATAATAATAATTTTTTAACTTTTAATATTTATGTTTCAAGTTTCAAGTATATCAGTTTGGTGATGCTTGTGTCTTTAGCCTTAGGGCTTGAGACTGGTTTATCATCCTCTATCAAGGTAGAATCATTTATATTGGCGTATTTCCTAAATTATAATATTAATAAAAATTAATTTAATTAGGGAAAAAGGTGATTAAAAATAGTATACTACAAATTCAGATTAAAATCAGAAAGATATTTTTTAAAAATTAAGGATTTTTTCAAAAAAATTGGATATAAACAAATTAGAGAGAATAGAAAAGAATTTCTAAAAGGCAATGAATATATTCAAACTGATGAATATATACGAGAAAATAGCACAGGAAGATATCATATATATACAGCAAAAGGTTATAAATCATCAGGCTTAATTCATTATCCCGTATTAAAAATCTTCGGTCATTATGATGTTAATAAGCCTAAAAAGAGCAAGCCAAGACATTTTGCTGATAAAAAAGAAATAAGAATAACAAATGAAATGTATCGGATCGATAAAGAGTTATTAAAAGCTAAAATTGGATCTATGGAATATAAGGATAAATTCTCTGCTCACAAGTCTTTTGAAATAAACGACTTCAATGAAATAATAGGAATTATTATATTAAAAGGGTACAAGATGTATGACCTAGGGAAATACAAAAGAAAAGTAAATTCACATCAGTATGCGATTCAATTAATAAGAAAAGGAAAATACCTATACTTTGTTTGCGTCTGCGCGTACATTAAAAAAGGGAACCCTCATATTTTAAAAAAAGATTTAGCAGAGGAAGAATTAAGAATACTCTTATCTCAGATTTTGTAAAGGATGACTCCTGCCAACGAGACCTAAAAATAAGGTCATAAATTAAATAGGAGTAGGGCTAGAAATATATGTTAACCAAAGATCAAATATGTCCGTATAGTAGAGAATATCAAAAATATAAAAATATGGATTGCCGTAAATTAGAAAACTTTTGGGAATGCGAAGGTTATATCGATTTTGAATTGGAGTCTTCTGGAAAGCACGATGATATAATTAAATTTGTTATAGAAGAATTAAGTAAGATTGATAAAACTAAAAAGAAAAGCAAAAAATCGTTTGAAAAATGTCCATATAAATTGAATTGCTATCTTATATTTGAAAAACCATGTAATAATAGAAGGTTGAGTAATGATTGTCATATATCTGAATGCGAAGATTGTGAATTGAATATCCATGATTATGGTAAGTATTGCGAAACAGTTGAATATGGGAAATGTGAATCATTTGAAGTTATATCTATCTTAAAAGAGGGATATGAATCAATTGGAGTGCATAGCACCGAGGATTTGAAGGAACATTTTGGTGAAGAAAATTATGAATGGCTTGGAGGATATATTAGATGTGCTTTCATGGAGCCAGAAGATATTATATGATTTTCTTTCACTGTTATAAGTAGATTAAATAAGAAATTATTAAAGGACTACTTTATAAAAATATGCCTCAATACGATTATTCGCGCGAAATGATTATTTACGGCGCTATTCGCAGTATTGCAAAGACAGTAGGGAGAAAAGAGGATTTCTATAAGATAAAAATATTAAACATTAATAATATTGACCCAATTATAAAAAACACATGTAAAATAGAATAGAACTAATCTTTTTACCAGTTAAAGAGTATTTAATTGAACAAAATTATTTAGATTTTTTGAACGTTGATGAACTCAGTGTTGCTTTAGAAAATATGGGAGATGTATTGTATCTTGACTATATTGATAAATTTCCAAATTATCTTTTCGAGGCAACGAAAATTAAAACATTAATAATTCGAGAAAGTAAAATACATAATGTTCCAGAGAAACTTTGTAAACTTGATGGACTTAAAAGTCTTAACCTTATAAAATGTAAAATAAGAAATCTTCGCGAATCTTCTGTGGCATAACTAAAAAATATTTTAATACCCATTTTTTATTTTCTTAGATAGCTTTAGCTTTATAGGAAAATTAAATATCTCATAAAATTAATATTTTATAAGAAATAGGATTTACGAGGATTTTATTTTTGAATTTTTAAATTTTTTATGCTCTAAGTTCGATCTTAGACCATAATTCATTTATTTTTATAATTTCATTAGTATCTTCATCAATAACTGCTTCAATCCTAATTCTTTTATCCTTTTCTAATGCCCAAACGTTATCAGCATAAGAATGTACGGGTAAAATCTCAAATTTTTATAGTATCAAAAATGTTAGATTATTCTCAAAATTGATGAAAAACATTTATATATCATTACGAATTAACCAAATTTAGATTTTAACGTATCATAGCTCTCTCCAAATAGACTCAAGGCTTTTTGGGCTAATTTACGATACTTTTTGTCTTCACCTCTATTAGATGCTAAGAATTCTAAATATTCTCTAGCTGAGGACTCACCAGTAGCTGCAAGTGCATAAATCGCTGCACTGCGAAGACCTGAAGAGCTTTTAGCTCTATTTATAAGAATTTCTATTACTCCGGGTGTGTTAAAATAGCTAAATGCTCTTATAGGTTCATCTTGAATCCAGAGAGTTCCACAATTATTAAATGTATCCATAAGGATTTTTAGGATTTCACCTCTTCTATCTCCGATTTCGATTAATGCTAATGATGCATACAATCTTATAGCATCAATTTCAGATTGATTATTTGCTAATTCATGCAAGTGAGGTTGAGCAATATCAAAATCTAGCCTTTTTTGGAATTTAAATTTTTTAAAATTATACATATACTTTTTCTTATCCCATGGTATCTCTTTGCCACACCGTGAAACAGCACCATCAATTCCAAGCATTTCTGGTGCACGAGCTTGCATCATCGTAATGACTTCAATTTTATCTAAGATTGTGCCGTATTCAATAATATCTGAGAAAACTCTATTTAATGTATCTTTTGCATTCGGATTACCAACTTCCATCAAAGTTTCCATGATCTTCACACGCCCATTAAATCTAGATGCTTTAAACTTATTGGCAATACCATCGAAATCGCCTTTATTTATCATTTTTTCTACACTTGGCATGTTTTCCACCCTTATGTATAAAACAATTGGAAATACTTCGAAATAATTTAAGTAATAAACAATTCACTCAACAATAAAAGCTTTGTGACTTAATTTGAAATATCATCCGTATCATTATTAAATTCTATAGTTCCATCTGGCGGTCTATATTGATTAATATTGGAATAAGTACGATGAAATTTGAATGTGGCTCGGTGAATATGGTGTTGTTTGAAAGGTTGTTTGAGAATACTTATATCTAGAACTTTAAAATACTCTTGCTCTTTTAATTTAGAGTTAAAGCCAATCTGAACAAAGGATAATTCTTAATCTATCGCTATATCAATTCTTCTGTTGTTAAAATCTTTCTTTTAAGGTTTGTGCTGCATTGACACGAACTTTTGGTTTCTCATCACCTATAAGACGTGTTAAATCTTCAAGATCCCTAATTTTTTTCATTTTCTTTATATTTGGCATATGATTTCGCTCCCTTTTTTAAAATTATTTTATATGAAAAATTTATGAAAATTTCACTTTTTCGGTGACTAAATATTGATATAATAAACAATATAAAATCTAAATAATATAAAAACTTAATTAAAATGTCTCGAAAAATTAGTTCTGAACAATATTGGAAGTTATATAAAACACTTCCCCAGCCACTGCAAGAAGCTTTGTCCTCGGACGAAACAGCAGATAGCCTAGAGAACATCTGTGAAAAATATAAAGCTACAGATTATATTTTTAATATTGTGGATTCTACGAGTGAAGTTCTGCTCGGGCTTCTGCCTCCAGATGAACTTCAGGGAGTTTTAGAAAAAGAAACGGAACTAGAAAAGGAAACCGCAAAAAAAATTGTCCAGGAAATAAATCGCTTTATTTTTTATCAGGTAAAATCGAATTTAAAAGAACTTTATGAGAATATTTAGGTCTTCTAAAGAAGAAGAAGTAAATTTTTTGCATAATATAATAATATAATAAAAAAACAGTTAATTCGCGATTATTTTGATTATGAAACCAGGTATTTAGAATTAGTAAGAAAATATTATAACTTATCTCAGAAGAAAGAAAAGATTGAAAAAGAACAACAATTTAATAGAATGGTGAGATAACTAATATTAGAGTTTTAAGTGATTACTGCGAGATAATTATTTATTTTAATTAATTTAAATAATTAAGAAATAATTTCTTAATTATTGGCTTAGTAATCTTAAAATATATAACAAATTAATTAATTTTTTACACGCAGTACGCATAGACTTATTTAAATTTGTACAATAAAAGACGAAGGTTGTAACATTTTAAATTATAAAATTTATCGTAATATGTTTATATCTCATTATTTAATCTAATTTTGTAAATAATCGTTTTCTGAGAAAACAAATTTTAATATAAATATTCAATTCAGAAACATTTATTTGCAAATTTATAATTATTCTAATTGAATAAGTTTTAAAAAAAATTTTTCGGATAAAAAAAGGTAATGAAAGTATGTCAAAAAGAAAATGCGCTTCTTGTGGGAAGGAAAAGGATGTTTATGGAGGGAAGATATGTACAAATGATCACTTTTTATGCCAATCCTGCGCTAGGACAAGGACAACGTGCCCACTAGATAGTAAACCATTGAAATAGAATTCTCAATGTTAATGACTTTACAAGATAAACGCGTGAAAGCGCCATTTAAAGCAAGTTTGAATCGACAAGGGCTCGATCACATTGTAAATCGCTTGCAATTACAGCTTGGATGCGAAGTGCGCAATTTTATATTAAATTTCTTAAAGGTTCATGAATCTATAATATATAAGGCAGACATACAAAAGATTATACCTCTAAAACTTGGAAGTGTTTTATTTTTTGAGCCGGAAAATCTAGGACTAAACCGTCTTCTTTTTGATAAAGTAGCCGAAGAAATTTAATTTTTTTTTTTCCTCTCTCGGTCAAAAAGCAGTCCTTATCCATTTTTACTTTTATCTTTCTTAATAATAATTAGTGAAAGACAAATATAATTCGATTAAACCATTAAATGGAATTAATTTAAGGATAGAGATTTTAAGAAGATTCTTTAACTTAGCTAAAGACTATACAATTTTACACGAAATTTTTATCGCTTCGGATGATTTATTAAGAAATTTTGTACATGAATATAAACGGCTTTCTCGAGAACTAAGATTTCGAGTTAGAATGAAAGAATTTTTAATTGGTTTATTATTTCTTATTATTTTTAAAGCAAAAACTAGCTGGTTACCAGACTCCTTTTTTTTATTTATAAATAGGCGATATAAATTCTTATTGAAATTGTTCAATCAAATAAACAAAGTTATAATTTATGATAAAAAGGAAAATTAATTCAATTGATTCTTCGGCATACAATAAATTAGACCAATGGTTAGTTCCTCCGGTAGAAGAGACAAAAGTCATAGCGCCAGAAATTTCAAGCCAAAAGTCATGTATTTTTATAGATCTACCTGATATTCTTAAGTATTTTAAAATACAGAAAAAGATTCTGGATTATAGCAAATTAATGGACCAGCTGAAAGAGCTTTATGGTGCTGAATTGACAACCTATCTTTATTTAGGCGCATTTCCTAAAAGAGATCTTTCAGTCCAAGATTTCAGAAGGCAATCAAAATTTTTCGAAACTTTATCCAGGACAGGATATAACATAACAAAAAGCAATTTATTTGTAAGGAGTAATGGTAAGATAGTAGAGAAAGGGTCGGAGGTTGCGTTAGTTATTGACATAATTCAGCACTTTCACCCTAAAAATTGTAAATCTGATTCAGTTATTTTATTATGTGCTAATGTCGAGAAATATAGGAAGATCTTTAAAATGGTCAAGAAAAAGTACAAAAGAAAAGTGAAAGTACATTCCTTAGCTCAAGAATATGAAGACGATTATCATAATTTTAAGAAATTCATAGATTCTGTAAGTCAGAGTACGGCAGACAATTCTCAATGGAATTTCCAACCTAACCT
>SDBS01007134.1_pt1 | contig 10874 bp, 8 predicted proteins | sample 2277091 | NCBI WGS metagenome assembly SDBS01 (sample SAMN10404972, study PRJNA504765) | marine sediment metagenome | isolation source: marine sediment core GS10_PC15, 163 cmbsf | place: Arctic Ocean: Southern Knipovich Ridge | collected 2010 | reverse complement strand
GCTGGCCGGTGGCGCTATATCTTCGATACCCATCGAAATTATTGATCGAATCGAGCTGGTCGATGAAGCTCTCGCCAGCGAACTGGAAAAGGCCCTGGCCTTGCTTGGTGAATCAATCGACACCGATAAGAGACCCGTCGAAATCAACTTCGATGGTAAGGGTGAGCGCGATGTCGCTATCGGCTACGTCACCCAGACGCCGGTCTGGAAAAGTTCGTATCGGCTGGTGCTAGGTGAGGATAAGCCGCGCCTCCAAGGCTGGGCCATCGTTGAAAATACCACCGACGCCGACTGGGAAAACGTGCAGTTGGAGCTTATCTCGGGCCGGCCTATATCGTTCGTCCAGGACCTCTACACGCCGCTGTATCTCGATAGGCCTGTCGTAAAGCCAGCTCAGTTCGCATCACTTCGGCCGCAGATGTACGGCGAGGGGATTGAGACGAAATATAATGAACGGCGTGCAGATGTCACAACGCATCCTTCGAGATCAAGGCTTGGAAAGGCTACGAAGATGTACAGGTCGGCACCGGCTGGTGGAATGGCGATGGAAATGTCCGCCGACATGGCCTTAGCGCCGATGAGGGGGCAACTGGCTGCGGGTATTGCATCGATAGCTTCCGCTGGCGAGGTGGGTGAGCTCTTTAGATACGCGATTGATAAGCCGGTAAACCTTGCCCGCAGGCGGTCGGCCATGCTGCCGATCATTAATTCGCCGATCCAGGCCGAGCCGGTCAGCATCTATAACCAGCAGACTCTTGCCAGACACCCGCTGAGCGGATCGTGGATTACTAACAACACCGACATGCTGTTGCTATCGGGGCCGGTTACGGTTTTCGACGGCGGAACCTACACCGGTGACGCTCAGATCGACAATCTCCCCCCAGGCGATAAGCGGCTGATAAGTTATGCCGTTGATCTGAAGGTTACGGTCGATCCTTCCGTCTCGTCGACCAACCAAGTATTCAGCGGCCGAATCAACAGGGGCGTGCTGAGGATTTCGCATCGGCGGATTTGGCGAAAAAAATACGTGATCAAGAACAAGGCCGATGCTCAGAGGCGACTGATTGTAGAGCACCCGAGGCACAATTCTCGCAAATTACTTACCCCGAAAAAGCCGGCTGAGACTACGCCCAAGCTTTACCGGTTCGATGTGAAGGTAGATGCCGGTAAGACCACAGAATTCACAGTCGAAACCGAGCAGATCTACCACGAGTCGATTGGGATTATCGACGGCAATTTCGATGCAATTCTTCGATACGCCAACACAGACAAGATTTCTGAAAAAGTTCGCAAGGCACTCGAACCGGCCTTGGATATGCGTCGCAAGATCGGTGAACTTGAAGATCAACTCGCCAAGCTCGCCAATGAGATGGCCCAGATCACAGTCGACCAGCAGCGGATTCGCAAGAACCTTCAGTCTTCGGGAACGCGCGGCAGCCCCCTTGCCAAGCGATACCTGACCAAGCTTTCCGACCAGGAAGATCGCGTCGACAAAATTGACTTGGCCCAAACTGAAGCCCGCGATGAGATCGCCCGCCTAACTCAGGAGCTGAGCGATTATCTGTCTGATCTTCGAATAAACTAGACGTAAAATATTCTTAGTAAAACCGTCAGGTTGATCGCCTGGCGGTTTTACTATTATGTATTCGCATGGGGTGGGGGTAAGCCCGTAGAAAGTTATTCGATTACATGCGCGCCGGCCGAGGCCGCTGTAGCGAAGATGGGGCAGGCCCGGTCGAATTTTGCGGCAAAATCATCCTGAATTGTTTTCGTGATATCCTCAGCGCGATCTGCCGCAGCCAGGATGATCGCGCAGCCGCCAAAACCGCCGCCAGTCATTCTCGCGCCGTAAACGCCATCTGCTGACTGTGCCGAAGCGACAATAGCGTCGAGCTCGGGGCAGCTAACTTCGAAATCGTCCCGCAGCGATTCGTGCGAAGCGTACATAAGTGCGCCAAACTTTTCGTAGTCGCCCACTCGCAAATTATCGGCCGCTTCTATGGTACGCGCGATTTCAGTTACAACGTGCCGAGCACGCTTTCGCTCGATTTCAGTGAGGCTTTCGCAAGTCAGTCCAGCTTCGTCTATTTCTCGCAGTGATTGGGCGCCGAGTTTGTCGGCGGCCGAGCTGCATTGGCTGCGTCGCTCGGCGTATTCCCCGCCACCGATTGCGTGCTGGACTTGCGTATCAGCTACCAGCAATATCAGTTGAGGGTTGTCGAAGGGAATCAGCTCAACCGAGCCGTCTTTGCAATCCAGTAGCGTAGCCTTACCAGGTTGGCCCATGATGGCTATCGTCTGGTCCATAATTCCGCAGGGTGCCCCCGCGTATTCGTTTTCCGCCCGCTGACATAGCAGGGCAAGCTCGCGATCGGGAACCGTGCCTACTGCATCGGCCCCGGCGAGCAGGGCAAAGGCGGTCGCAACTTCCAGGGCAGCCGACGACGACAGCCCCGAACCGACCGGTACATCGGACGATAGCAGGATATCCATGCCGACAAGTTCACAGCCGCGTTCGATAAGCCCGGCTGCGACGCCGATGCAATAGTTACCCCAGGCGGGCTCGCCGGTTTCGATAGGGCGGGCGAGGTCTATCTCGATTTGCCCGTCTACTTGGCAGGAGGCGATGCGGATCAGTTGTGAATCTGTTTTCGCCCAAGCCGCAGCAGTGGAGCGGTTGATGGCTATTGGCAGGACGAAGCCGTCATTGTAATCGGTGTGTTCGCCTATGAGGTTAACCCGCCCCGGTGCGCGGACTAGCCCCTCGGGCATCCGGCCGAAGCGATGTTCAAACTGCTCGTAAAGATCTGCTGGTTTCATAATTAATTACTAATTCTTGTCGCGACAACTAGACCAAGTCGCACGCCTCGGGCGGCATCCAATGTTCTTCCTGGTTTTTCCACTTAACGTTACAGCCCTTGGGATTTGTAACCGCAATGGTCGGTTCATCGCCGGCGAGGATTGCATCGAGTGCATCGCGAAGTTCGCTGGTAGTTTCTTCGCCTGGCGTGCGAGGGTTGTCGTCCATCCTGCCGGTATATCGCAATTTTCTATCAGCGTCGAAGACGTAAAAATGTGGGGTTCGCAGTGCGCCGTAGGCAAGTGCAACTTGCTGGGATTCGTCGCGGATGTAGGCGAACTTGAAATCCTTCTCGGCCGCTCTAGTTACCATATGCTCGAAGGAGTCCATCGGATGGTTTTCGGTCTCGTTGGAGTTGATGGCGACCATCTCAACGCCCTTGGGCTTGTAGGTTGCGTACAGGTCGATCATCCTGTCTTCCGATCCGATAATAAACGGGCAGTGATTACAGCTAAATACGACGATCAGCAATTTAGCGTCTGCAAAATCTGACAGGCCGTAGCTCTTGCCGTCTGCTGCGGGCAGGTCAGTAAAGTCAGGCGCCTGGGCTCCGATTGCTAGTGTAAAGGCCATTATGTTGGCTCCTTTGTTTGGGTGCTGGGTTGTTAGCTCGGTCGCCTTATTGATAACCGCTTTGAAGGCTCCCATCAAGAATGCTCTTGGTGCTTGTTTGGAAGGTTTCGTATGGATAACATCGTCGGTAGAAGATTCAGCATATTTTCTTTCGAGCTATAACCCAATGAAGAAGGGATTGCGAAATGGCCAAATCGAGCAACTCGACCAAACCAAAGCGGCTGGCAGCATCGCGTCAACCCAAGGCTAAGACAGTAACTTTCGGCGTGTGTGCAGCGTGCGATCCTCGGATTGATGAGCAGGCGAGAATCCGTGCGGGCAACATCGTTGAGATGGTAGCCGAGGTCGTCGCAAAGTCGGTGAAAACTCCTGACGGCGCGCCGGTGAATGTAGTCTGGTCGCCGGTGCTTATCGATGCCGAAAAACAGGCGGATATCGTAGCCGGCCAGTTCCGCGACGCCGGCGTTGATGCAGTTATCTGTGCGCCTGATACATGGGCCTTCCCGCAGCTTACTCTTATGAGTTTGATGAGCCAGATGCCCAAAGGTACGCCGCTGAATATCACTTGCGGCAACAGTGCTCCCAGGCCCGGCGTGGTTTACGCCCATGCCGTCAACGGCGCTCTTGCACAGTCGGGCTCGCTTTCAACGCTGAACGTAGGCACCTGGCCTGATGCGGGTCTCAAGCCCAAGATGACCGAATCTACCGCCGAGGCACTTGTCGATTGGTGTTATGCGGCACTTACGGTTACCGGCCTCAAGGGCAGGCGAGTTGTAATCTTCGGCCATGATTCAATGGGTATGGAGACGGCGCTGGCTCATATTCTCGAAACGCGAAATACTTTCGGAGTTGAGATCACGCGGCTGGATATGAAGCTGCTGGCCGACATGCTCGCCAAGGGTGCTTACGACCAGAAGGAGCTGAAAAAGCTTCGCAGCTGGTTCGGCCGGCACGTTGGCGACCGCATTCAACTGCCCGACGCAGCATGTGAAAAGCGTTTCTGCGATTCGCTGGCGATGTACCTGATTACCCGCGATCTTATGGCTGATATCGGTGCCGTTGGCGGCGGGTTCATGTCGCAGTTGGAATGGAATTCGGATAAGCGCGGCCTGCCGCTGTCGTCACCGGATGCTATGGAGAGTTTGTTTAACTCCACGTTCGATCACAACGGCGCGAAGCCTGCCTTGCCATATGCAACTGAAGCCGACGCACAGGCATTGTTGACGCAGTTGTTCATGACCTGGATGAGTGGCGGCAATCCGCCGCTGTTCATGGACTTCCGCAAGGTATGGGAGCCGTGGGAGATCCAGAACCTCGCCAAAGAAAATAAGGTCAAGTTCACCAAGAGCGACCTGTGGGCTCAGCGAGGGTTTGTAGACGGCAACAACAGTGGCTCGGCCAGCTTAAATTGGGCAGGCGGTCCTGGTGCGTCGATGAGCAAATGCATGGCCGGGGTTTCGATGGCGACTGCCGATCGGTATTACTTCCCCGGCGGCGGAAACAGTGTGACGTTCATCAGCCCCGGCGGGATCGAAGGCATCGCCGGCCGCTTAGCCTACAGCGCTACCGGTGGGATGTTCTCAATGGTATGGGACCAGGCCGAGACGGTCGAGTTGCCCGAAAAACTGGCGGAGGCTGTTACGAATCTTTCCGATAGAAACTGGCCTCACACGTTTGTCGTGCCGAAGTATGCGTCGATGGCTGAGTATAAGCAGTACGCACCGGCCAACCACCTGCACATGACGTGGGGCCTGACGCCTGCCCGCCTGCAATATTGGATGGATCTGACAAACGTGCTTTCAGTAACGCCATGGGCAGCGAGGCCCGCGTATGTCGAAGGCGTAGATAGGCCCGCACCGCTACTGCATCTGATAAACGGCGGCGAGAATGAAACCAAGAGAATGCTGGCTGGCAAGTAGCTCAACTAAAGGATTCAGCCCTTATGCGAAAAATGCGCAAACGGATATTGATGGATGTTAACTTCCGCAGGCCCCTGGCTCGCGACGACGGCTGGGAGAAGCCCGCCGTCGGCAATTTAGGAGCTGAGGTTACTGCCCAAAAGGCCGAATGGGTTACCGGCGGTGAGGGGACAACACTTTGCCCCGGAGCTAAAAGGGCGGTTCGTCTCGATGGCGCCGGCGTTCACACGCGCAACGGCGATTCAATAGAGCTGAAGTTTCGCTCGGGTAATCGCACTGGCGGCATTTTGCAATTTACCTTTGCAGGCGGCATGGAACACGCCGGGGTAAAGCTTGATTTGGCAAAAGAGCGGGCGTCGATTGTTACCAGCGAGTGGTCCCGGCCCCAGCCGGTAAAATCTGCGAAGGTGAAAGTTTCCCGATCCCGCTCGCATACCCTGCTCCTGGTCAAAGAAGCCTCCGGATCAAGCCTGCTAGAAAATGCAACAATAGCCGTCTATCTGGACGGTAAGAAAATTCTCCAAGCCGACGATATCGATATCCTGCCGGAACTCGGCGTCATGATCGAAGTTCTTGGTGGAAGCTTCCTGCTGGAGCGTTTCGTCCATCGCGGCACCCCTTCTGGCGTGCCGGAGTTTCTCCGCGTCGGCGGCTACCAGGTACTGAATGTGCCGGATATCGATGCTAATCTTGAAGCTATCAAGCGGGGTCTTACCAAGGCGGCCGAGGCTGGCGTTCGATTGCTGGTAACTCCGGAAACCTGTCTTACGGGCCTGGCTCCGACTGATGCGGTTACGAAAAATCCCGCTCCAATCGCAGCCGCAGAACGCAAACTCCGACGGTTTATAGCCGGGCTGAAAAATGCTCCATATTTGATCGCCGGCCTGCCTATCTGGGAAAAAGTTCCCGGCCATCGGCGATCTAAGACACGCCTGAATGCCTCGCGCGTTTACGCGCCCGACGGCGGAATTGTCGCAACGTGCCCGAAGGTCCACTCCTGCGAGACTGAGATATGGCACGGGTATGCGTTGGGCGAATTCGATATCGAGGGCGTGCCGTGTTCGATGCACATCTGCCACGACGTGCGTTACCCCGATACATGGACGCTGCCGGTTATGTTCGGTGCCAGGCTGATCATTCACCCGTCAAACGGTGGGATAATCGGCGGGAGCGTGGACGCGTTTGAAAAGTCGGGCCGGCGAGTTACCCATACCGCACACGCGTTCTATGTAAACGTAAACGGCGGGGGAGGTAGCCAGATTTCCGGCCCGCATAAATTCAATAACTTGCTGGCGGTCAGCGATGAGTGCACGCGAGATCAGGCGAGCTTCCCGGCGGTAGGTAAGCCGGCCGAAGGTTTGTTATCTGCGCGGCTGCGGATTCACGATGCGTTCGGTTACTGGCCTGTGCGGTCGTCCCGCTGTAGCGATGAAACTGCCCGGGCGTATCAGGCGCTTTATAAATCGATGGGCGGGTCGCGGCTGGGCTGAGTGCGGTGAGCTAATCAACAGGCATTGCGGGAGTCTCCGTCTCGGGCAGGCCGAAGAATTCGTCTTCGTCAAACTCTTCGGTGTCATCCAATTTGAATTTGAATTCGTCTTTTTCGCTTGCCGCTTTTTCCCTTGCCTGGGCAGCAGCTCTGGAGTGTCTGACGGCGCCGGAGTAGTAGCCAGCTATATTCCAGGGCGGGATTCGCTGAATCGTTCCTATCACCAAAAACACAGCAATCGCCAAAGCCAGCAGCAGTTCCTTCCACAACTTAAATGATCGCGCCGCCCCGGCTGCGATGTATCCAGTCAGTGCGTGCCAGTTGTAAAGAATATGCTCAACTGAAACCAGCAGCAGTACCGCGCAACTATTCATGTGAAGCAGAGACCACTCTCCCAGCGAAAGCCCCCAAAGCGTTCGGCTGGCCCGAGTAGCGGGTGAAAGATACAGAGCAATCCCGCTGGTTGCGGCGATTATGAACGAGAAGCTCAGCAGCAGGCTCGTAAAGCCGCGTCCGTGAAAAAATTTGCGTTTTGGTTTTGGGTCAGCCATTGGATATTTCGATCAGTTTGGCAAGTGCAGCTGCGGCCGCTCCGGAATCAATGGATTCAGTTGCAATGGCCAGGGCCTGTTCGATTGTCTCGGCCTTATCTGCGACGGCCAGGGCGGCTGCGGCGTTAAGTGCGATAATATCCCTGGCCGGCCCGGGTTTGCCGGAAAGCACATCGCGGATTATCTGGGCGGACTGATCGGGTGAATCAATCGCCAGGTCTGCAATGGTTGCCCTGGTAAGGCCGAAATCTTCCGGCGAGACTGTTCGCGTCGTTATCTGCCCGTTAGCCAGTTCGGATATTTTCGTCGGCGAGGTTACCGATAGTTCATCCAGCCCATCGTCGGCGTGGACTACCATAGCGCGTTTTGCTCCCAGAGTTGAAAGCACCTGGGCGATCGTTTCCGTGAGATTTGCATCGAATACGCCCATCACTTGCCTGCGAGCGCCGGCCGGGTTGGTCAGCGGCCCGAGGACGTTGAAAATTGTTCTGACGCCGAGCGATTTCCGGACAGGCCCGGCGTATTTCATGGCCGGGTGACACAGGATCGCAAAGCAGAAGCATACGTTAGCCTCGGCGAGGCATTTTTCGACGGTCGGGACATCTGCGTCGATATTAACGCCGAGTGCCGTCAGGACGTCGGCCGAGCCGGATGCGCGGGTATTTGTGCGGTTGCCGTGCTTGGCTACCTTCGCGCCCGCTCCGGCGGCTACCATAGCCGCACCGGTCGATACGTTTAGCGTACTGAGGCCGGTTCCGCCGGTTCCGCAGGTGTCGATAACATCCGCGCCGCCGGTTTCGATCGGCAGTACATGCTCACGCATCGCAAGTGCCGCTCCTGCTATTTCGCCGGGAGTTTCGCCCTTGGCGGCTAGTGCAACCAGCAGGCCGGCGATTTGCGCTTCGCTCCATTGCCCGCCCATGATCTGGTTAAATGCCCAGTGGGTTTGCTCTTGCGGGAGATCATTACCGGCGATGACTTGCTTTAACGTTTCGCTGTAAGAATAATCGCTCATAAGTTCGGCCTCGTTTTGGTATTGAGTTGTGCTTGAAGTTCGCAGAGGTGATTATATTTACTGTAGGCTATATTTGCCAATGTTCGGTTGGTCGACAGATAACTTTGTTTCAGAGGAAGCTTAGTGAGTTCTGCAAAAAAATTCAGGCTGCTTGTGCTGACGGATGCTCATTACGATCCGTCTGCCAGCGGGATCGGCCCTGACGCCAGGGGTAAATACACCAGCCTGGGGTGCGAGCTTTTAGTTCGCGCGATCGATGATGCTAACCGTCGCGGCGGATTCGATGCGATTGCAGTAATGGGCGATTTTCTGGATGACGGCGAGGCGGACTGGTCGGATCAGGCCCTCGATCAAGTCGCCGCCGAGATCACACAGGCCGCCGACGGTAAGCCGATTCTGGTAGTTCCAGGTAATCACGATGGGCCGGCGAAGAGACTCTACAAAAAATTCGGCACCCGCCCCGGCCTGGTTGAATTGGGCGGCTATCGATTCTATCTTTCCGCCGACACTTGCGACGGCGATTATTGTACCCGCAGCGATGCCGATAGAAAAACTTTCACTGATATCGCCGCCAAACCCGGCGGGCCGTTAATCGCGCTTCAGCACAATCCGATCTACCCTGAGATCGTTTCTAAGTCTCCATTCATGCTGATAAACTACAAGCAGGTTATCGAAGACTACTCCGCAGCTGGCGTGATGCTGTCGATCAGCGGGCATTACCATCGTGGCCAGCCCATCAGTGAACTAGCGGGCGTTAAGTACGCCACAGTCCGGGCCTTGTCCGCAAGTCCATTCAGTTACTCCCTGGTTACTCTTGAGGGCGAGGACGTCTCCATCGCCCCGCGGCAACTTGCCATGCCTGATGGCCTGGATATTTTCGACTGCCATACGCATACCGAGATGGCCTACTGCGGGACGGACGTAACCGCCCAGGCCAACATTGACCGTGCTCGCGCCTTCGGCTTATCGGGCATTTGCGTAGTAGAGCATGCGCCGCAACTCTACGTCGAACGTGAGGGTTTCTGGCACGGCGAATACATCTCCCGGCCGGGGCTTTGGCAAGAGGGGCCTTCCCGGGCGGATAAGTTCAGGCGTGATATCTGCTGCTTGCGGAGCGATTACGTTCGGATTGGTCTTGAGGTGGATCTGGATCGGTCGGGTAAGCTTACCATTCGCGATGAAGATCGAGATATCCCCGACGTTCTGCTTGGCGCGGTGCACTTCATGGCCGTCGATATCAAGTCGCTTAGCGATGAAGCTTTTGCGGATGAGTTAATGCGATACACCCTCGGCCTGCTAGGGGCCGGCATAGATATCCTCGCCCACCCGCTCAGGCTATTCTCTTCGTATGGAAGGCCGATCCCCGCTCATATTCCTTCGTTGTTGGCCAAAGAGCTGGCTCAGGCCTCTGTCGCAACGGAGCTCAATTTCCATCACAGCTTCCCTGTTGAGCGGTTTATATCTGAGTGCATCTCCAGGGGCGTCAAGCTCGCCACCGGCTCGGATGCGCACCAGCTAGATAAGGCTGCGAATTTGACGGCGGGGATAGCGATGGTGCAGTCATTGGCCGGCCTGGAAGATATTTCCGATCTGCTCTGGCGGCCTGCCCCCGCCGGTTTCACGGGCAATGTCACCGCTTGATGAGTGTAGGTTTAGTTGATCTTACCTGGCTATGGGCGCACAATACCTATTAGCCTACCTAACTCAAGGCGCACAGATGTCCACCGAGCGCAAAGCCAAACCAGCCACTGATCGATCTGTCCCAAGCGGGCCTCGCCTGATGTTCAAGCGTCGGCTGCGAGGAGTTGCCGTATTGGCCGGCTGCGCGGCGGTCCTGGCCGTAGCCAGCGGGCTTAGCCCGACAAAGTGGGGCTATGGAACGCATCGTCAGTTGGGTCTGCCTGCCTGTTCGATGTTGGTCGAAACTGGCTGGCCTTGCCCGACCTGCGGTTTAACGACTTCGGTATCGGCCCTGGCCAACGGCCGAGTTGGGCTGGCGGTTCGTGCAAACGTATTTGGTTTGGTAATATTTGTCGCCCTTATTACAGGGGTAGTATCAGGGGCCGTTGAGGCTGTTTTAGGCTGGGATGTTCTTGGCAAGGCAGCCCGGCCGGGTGTATGGTGGTTTCTAATCGCCGCAGTTGGTGTGTGTTTAGGTTGGGTCGTTAACTTAATAGTAGGATGGTGGACGGGCCAGTTGCCCATCCACTGAGTAAAGTTGCAGCTACTGGGTTTTATTGGGTGTAATTATGAAAAAAACAATCCTGTCGATCTGTTTGCTTTTAACCGTTACCGCCGGTGGGTGCAATATTGCAAGGCACAACGCTTATGTCCTTTTCGGCGGTTCAGGCCAGAAGGTTCCCGCTGAGTTTGAAGGCCTTTCCGATGGAAAAGTTGCGGTAGTTATCTACGCAGATCAGAAGACCGGCTACCAGCACCGTTACTTACAATCGGAGCTTTCGCTGGC
>SDBS01007132.1_pt1 | contig 10876 bp, 11 predicted proteins | sample 2277091 | NCBI WGS metagenome assembly SDBS01 (sample SAMN10404972, study PRJNA504765) | marine sediment metagenome | isolation source: marine sediment core GS10_PC15, 163 cmbsf | place: Arctic Ocean: Southern Knipovich Ridge | collected 2010 | reverse complement strand
TAACTATGCGGAGGTGACTGGTGACTGGTGTTGCCCGCGGTCTTCAAAGCCGTCGTTGGGTCGATAAGGTCCAGGGTGGGTTCGATTCCCATTCACCTCCGCCATTCTTTTTTTTCCGCCCTCACGGTGTGATAAACGCCATTTTTTGCCTTTGTCGGTCGGCCTCAGCGTCTCTTTTTTCGCTTGTCCTTTGCCTCTGTTTTGTCCGTGCTTGTCTACAGATATCCGATGTTGGGCGCTGTTTAGGCATACCACAGGCATACCATCGCCTTTGCCGGTCGAGTTTCTCCCATCATCGGTTCCGGTCTTGACGGCCTTGGCTTCTACCGTCTGGAGTCTCTCGATAACCTTGCGTGTGTCGTTCAAGTGCGCGTGTGCATAAATGCCTATCGTGAGAGTTGCCGTTTGGTGCCTGGCAAGCGTTTGGGCCTCTTTGATCGTCGCTCCGCCCCGGACGATTTCTGTAATGAACGTATGCCGCAAACCACGCCAGCCGCTGCCGTCGTGCGTAGCAGGGCCGTCCTGTCGTCTTGTGTCAATGCCCGCCGTCCCTGCTCATCAGTAACGGTCATGGACCTCAAGTGCGCAACGGGGGACTCAGCCGCCCTCTTGTTGTCGATCATCCATCGGCAAAACTGCTTGACGGCCCGGACATAGAAATTAGAGGTCTGCTGCGATATGTGGTGTTTGTCCCTCTCGGTCTTGAGATAGCTTTCCACGTCCGTTGCAACGATGTCGGTCCACACTTTGAATCCACAAGTGCCAAAGACCCGTCCTGCCCGTCCGCGTACAAGGTCAGCTTGTTTGGTTGTGGTCCCTTTGGCAATCAACGATTCCCGCCAGTCGTCAAGCTGGCCGTCCAACGGCTTTCCTGCAGCGCCCTGTGAGCCTGACAGCAGCCCAAACTCCGCCAATCTGTCTCTCTCATGGCCTTGGGTATCTGTTCAAGCCAGCGTTGCAGCTCAGGGTCCAGCGTCCGGCCTGTGCTGCTCATAAGCCACTGAATCATTTCCCCGGCCTTCTCGGATTCCTTCTTGCTGGAAAACGCCGGTAGTCGCCGCCTGATTTCCTTGCCGTCTATGAAGTCGATACGATACCGGCTATAGAGCTTTGTCTTTCCGTTTCCGTCCTTGTATTTTGGTCTGTAAACATTCATACTTCGCCTCGTTTCAAAAAGGTGGCCGGGACTAATGACGCTCTATAACAAGCGCGGAGTCGTTACCGATACTCCCATCCCGGCCATTAACTTTCAGGTTTGAGTCAAACGAATTGGTTGTTATAGATTTCATTACCAGCATATTACGCCCAACCGTTTTGGCTGTCAATATCTTTTCGAGAATTCTTTGCCAAGCCCCCAAGAACGCCTCTTTTCCCTCTCTCCACCCCTTTTCCCCTATTTCCCGCATTGTAATACCACCCGGTCCGAAATTTTGTATTGCTATCCTTTGTTTCCCAGGTTCTATTATCAGTATGTTACCTCTCTTAAGGGCTTGAAAACCTATGACAACGCAATTTATCACAAATCAGCGGCGTTTGCTTTCGGATGTTGTCAATAACATTCTGCCCCCACCGAAAACCAATATCTGAACATGAACACTGAAGTGAACGACTGAACCGTCCATGCAAAATGAAAGAATTTTCAGACGACTTCTTGCGTAGCCCATACTCAAAATGAAGCTGGAAATCTTGAAGTATCAGAAGAGTTGTGGTAGTATTTTAAGAAAAGAGGTTCAGATGCATGGCTGAGTGGCATAAATGAGAAATCCCAGTTAATTCAATGTTACTTTCCATAGACTCATGCGGAGTATTTTGGGAATGTGCGGCAGAAGAGCGTTTACGTTAATTGAACTTTTGGTTGTTATTGCCATCATTGGGCTTTTGCTTGCTATTGTTATGCCTGCACTGAAGAAGGCAAAGTATCTGGCTATGCGAATGCAATGCACTTCGAACGTCAGGCAGCAGTATTTGGTCTTTGTAAATTATGCTACGGACAATAACGGCAGGTTTCCGGAGCACATGGCGTCTCTGCCTTATTATTACCGTATGAGAACCGACGGCAAAACACCGTTTGACCGACTAAACGATACCTATATTGAAGAGTCGAAGATAATATTCTGTCCCGTTACCCGTAAGATCGGACGTTTTATGAGTTCACTCGAATGGAACGAAGGAAATGGTTGGGGCGCCTGGGAAGCTGTCGATGAATCAACAGGAGAACCTTTGCTCAATATAGTGAGCAACTACTCGTGGTTTGCAGGCTTCACACCGGGTACAACTTTGGCCGAGTGGGATAACAAGATTACTTATCACAACGGTGAACCCCCATGGCCTCTGACAATGGAGGACGCCTCCTCGGTGAATGCAATGATCACGCACACTCTTTTTCAGAATGACTGGTATGGCTTCTATGATTATTCCCATGGTGGCAACAACCGTCCCTGGGGTGCGGGGAAAACATTTGACGATGCCGACAGTATCGACAACCCGCTCTGTCAGGGGGACGGCTCGGTAACTGTACGCAAAAAGAGTGATGTGGAAATCAAGGCCGAATGGAACGTCGGAGGTTTCAACCAATTTTACTATTAGGGACTCGTCTGGCACCATGTTGCTTCTGAACAATCCTTATTTGGCGAAAAAATGCTTCCTGTTGAAAAAGAAGAGCATCCCTTCCGGAGACAAGTATCGGATAGGTGACATAAGCTCTTGTTAGCAGTTGACTTAGCGCCAGCAAAGACAGACATCTCCTATTAAACCGCCTATGTTTTATGGTTGTATGGGAAAAATGGTGTTGATGGAAGCCGGGAGGGGCTATATAATGCCAAATGTCATCGCTCGTGCTGACTTCCATAGCGCGGAGGGATCTGCTTTCGGACGGAGGGTTTGTGAAAGGGAGGAACATGCGGCAGGCTGACAAAAAGGTTGGCTCCATCTTCCTGTGTTCATCGATTCTACGGTGTTAAGATGTTTTTTTTGAACTTTTGGGGGTAGTTGTGTTACTCTAAGGATGACACGACAATGGATATGGAGCAAGACGCAACACAATCTGGGTGGATTACGACCCTTGAGGCATATTATGCGCAGTATGGTCCATACATCCTGCGTTATCTGAATCGTCTGGTGGGCCCGAAATACGCCGAGGACGTGCTTCAGGATACGTTTGTGCAGGCTCTTTTACATATTGATAAACTCAGGGATGTGAACTCACCGGGGGGATGGCTGTTTCGCATCGCGGGCAATCTGGCAAAGAATGTGTTGCGAAAAAAAAAATTGGTAACGGATATCGCGTTGGAAAGGCTGATACATTCCAGTCCGCAGGAAGATCCTCGATTGGCACATATGCGGCGTGCGATCAGTGAACTGCCCGACAAACATCGCGAAACGGTCATGCTGCGATTGTATGACGGGCTCAGCTATGAAGAGATTGCACAGGTTCTGGATATTTCCCTCGGGACCGTCCGCTCGCGGCTGCATCATTCGGTTGCCAAACTGAGAATGCGGATGAATGTGGAACCGGGCGAGGATCAATAAACGAAAGAATGGAGCTTAACTTATGAACAGAGACTTTTTAGAAGCATTATTGATGGATCGGGCGTTGAACGAATTGCCGCCGGAGACGACCAAATTACTGGATGCGTATCTTGCCGATCACCCTGAAATGCAAGCTCTTGACGATTCGATACAGGAAACGGTGGCGATAGGCGAAAGAGCGGTTCATGCCGAATTGCCGACAGAGTTGCCGGCGTTTCCAAAAGAGCGAATGGTTTCCCGCCGGCGATTTGCAGGTTTTAATACGGCAAACCTGTGGATATCCGTTGCCGCCTCGCTATTGATCGGTATTGGCATTGGAATGTTTGGGATGCGGTGGAAGGATGAGCCGCCGCAAAAGCACGCCGGCTTAATGGTTTCGCAGGTTCAACCGCAGCCGCAATCCGACGGATTTGAGAGTGCCCAGGCGTTCTGGTCGAGTAAGACTTATATAGATCGCTATCAAAAGATCCGCAAGGATCGGACTCAAAGGAACGGAAATACCAAATTGCAAAAACAAATTGAAGAATTTAAGAAAAGAGAGCTCTTATGAGTAAGAGAGCAATAATTAATACCACGATTGTAGTAGCGGCCTGCATGTTGCTGTTCGGCTGTCATCCCAAAAGGATCAATTGGACGCCGAATGGACAATGGGCGGCTTGTTGCAATCATGTAGGGTTGTTCTTTGTCAATGGCCAGGGCAAAATATCTAAAAAAATGTGTGAGCATGTTTCCCGGGTGGAATGGTTTCCGGATGGAAAGCGACTGGCGATTGAACAATTTGCCGAACTGACAAGTTGGCAGCAGGTGGAAAACACAATCTCCAGCGAATATCAGGAGAAATATGTTCAGGTTGCAGAGGGTTTGCTGTCGGTAAAAGATATTCAGGATTGGGACGAGAAGACAAAAAAGATAACGGACCTCGACGTCCTTAGCAAGGATGAATTGAAGGCCGTTCAGTTATATCTTCGGGATGCCGCTTCGAGCGGTTTTCCGAGGGAAGTGATTAAATCATGGGGTACTTACATTGAATTTCGTTACCACTTTCTGCGAATTGGCACATGGGACGGCAGAAACTTTTCGATTGGAGAGCCGTTGTGGGGTTCGCCAGAGGGGATCTGGGATATGCGTGTGTCTGCAAAGGGCCGTGTCGTTGCTTTTACATCCGCTTTCGCGGGGGATATTGAGGAGGGAACCGTTTCTTCGCTTTGGGTCGTTGATATTGAAACGCAAAAGGTCGAACTGCTGGACAAGAATACAGCGCTGTATCCGGATTGGGACGCTTCCGGGACAACGTTGTTTTATGTGCGTTCGATGGGAAAAGAAAGCTCAGATAGCCCGCTTGGAACGATGCTTAAACGGCGCCTCTGCGATAAAGACGGCCGGTTGCTGAGTGATTTTCCGGAGTTGGAATCTTTAGCCGGTCTCGTGGCCAGCGAATATACAAGAATACGCTGTTTGTCGGATGGGCGGATCATATTCTCGTCGATGGAGATCACGCTGCCTGTGATTGGCAAGGATATTCCCGAGCTGAAGCAGTTGTTTGTGCTGGACCCGCAACATCAGTCAACCATTGCCCGCCTGATACCACGAAGCACACAAAATCAGACACTCGGCTATAACTTTGACTGTTTCGAGATCAGTCCGGATGAGACACAGATTTCAATCCCGGATGATGACGGGCGTGTGGCGACGTTGAGGATTGCCACAGGCGACTTTACTGTTCTGCAGGCACAGGGGACTGAAGGGATCCGGACGGTTCCGGTCTGGCGATATCCGAATGAGTTGTGTTATGTCGATGAAATAGAGGGTGGTCTTACGGGGGACAAGAAACGCAAGCAGATGGTGCTTCGCCAGGTTGCATCGGACGATACATTGAGTCAGCCGCGTGTGATCAGTGAGAGTTGGCCCGAAGAAGCTCGCAAGCTCATATTAGACAAGTTCATATTAGAGTAGAATCAGGAACAAACAACGTTTGTGAGGATCGAAAGGCGGCAAGGTACTTCGTATAGAGGAAACGGTTCATTCAAATTCAGATGAATCGAGGTGTGAGCTATGGAGAAACCGGGAACGAAAAGAGCATTCACTTTGATTGAATTGCTGGTTGTTATAGCGATAATCGCGCTGCTGCTGGCAATCGTCATGCCGGCCCTGAACAAGGTCAAGGAAGCCGCTCGGGAGATAATCTGCAAAACAAATCTCAAGCAGTACGGTATCTGCGGGATATTGTACCTCGCAGACAATGACAGCAAGTTTCCCTGGCCGTGGCATACCATTTATTGGCAACCGGCGACCTTGCCCGGGCACCTCTGGCACAATGCCGATCTTCACCCGGATGATCAGCCTGGTCAGCTATGGCCTTACCTGGCAAACAAGAAAGTCAACATGTGTCCGGTGTTTGATTCTCTGGCGCGTTCCGGAAGAGCTGTGGGGCACAATAATTGTATTCCCATGAAACCGCAGTTCAGCTACAGCATGAATTCATTCCTTGGAAGTGGCCAACCTGACGGGCCTAATTATCTGGGGGACGTAATAAAACAATCCGACATTAAGCGAAATCTCAGCCAGGTCGCCTTCTTTGGGGAAGAAAGCCTCTGGCCCATCTCTCTCAAAGACGGCACAGTGGTTACCACGGGGGGGTTTAACGACAATGTTCTGCTCGTAAGGCGTTCGGTGCCGGCGCCCGGTAGCGATCCGTTCCCCTTTGCGGACTGTCTTGCGTCGTTTCACAAGACCAATGACCCGGATCGCCTTTACGGCAAGAGCAATGTCGTCTATGTGGACGGGCATGTTGAGTTGGTTGCTCCGGTCAATTCGTTTAATGCGACGTGGGTGGAGAAGGGTTCCTGGCTGTCTGATTTGGAGTGACGGCGAGACATTGGCCAGTTGAGGCCGATTCCGGAGAACTCAGTTAGCAGGGTCATATTCTATCAGAGTAGAACCAGGAACAACCAATGTTTGTGAGGATCAAAAGGTGGCCCCAATGGGAAATACGATTTGAGGGCCACTAAAACGCTTCTTCATGAGCACAATCTGCTTTCCTGGCTGCGAATAATACACCAAATCAATCGATTATACTCTCACTAAAGCGGGACCATCTTCCTGTGTTCATCGATTCTAAAGTGTCAAAAATGTTTTTTTTGAACTTTTGGGGGTGGCTGTGTTACTTTAAGGATGACGCGACAATGGATGTGGAGCAAGACACAACGCAATCTGGCTGGATTACGACCCTTGAAGCATACTTTATGCGCAGCATGGTCCATACGTCCTGTGTTATCTGAATCGTCTGGTGGGCTCCAAATACGCCGAGGACGTGCTTGAGGATACCTTTGAGGCTCTTTTACATATTGATGAACTCAGGGATCTTAACTTACCGAGGGGATGGCTCTTTCGCATCGCCGGCAATCCGGCAAAGAGCGTGTTGCGAAAAAAAAAGATGGTTACGGATATCGCGTTGGACACGCGGATGCATTCAAGTCCTGTGAATGGCTGCCCTGTTTGGTGAAAAGATGCTTCGCGTTGAAAAGAAAATGGAAAAAGCAGCCCCTCCAGCAGACTAGAATCGGGCATTTGGCGTAATCCCTTTTTATTACTTGACTTAGCATTGATAAAGGCATTTATCCCATCCAAAACCATAGTTCGCCCGAATAGGAAGAAAGGTGTTGACAGATTTTGACTGAGTTGTTAATATAGAACGTTAGATTTGGCGGAATTGTCTCTAATGGCGATTTCCGGCAGGATGTTTTTTGGTTTTTCCTGGGGAGAAAAGCCTGGGAGGTGGTGATATGTTGTTTCCTGTCTGTGTGGCTGACTGTACGGCTTCTGCCACAATCAATGACTTTTTGGCACATCACATTTTAATTTTCCCAAGAGAACTGTTACAGAATGAGTCGCTCTGTTTGGAGTCTTGACGTTGCAGAGGGCAGAGCAAGAAATGGCATTGTAGTTGAAACGATTTGGAGGTATCAGAACATGAGAACAGTAAAGTACGGAATAATCGCCAGCCTGGTTGTAATTGCGATGCTGGCGGTAAATGTGCAGGGGGCGTTTATTGTCGAGGCGATTGAGGGCGGTCTTGCAAATGCAAATTACACGGGGACAGGGCGGATCAGCACCGCCTATCCGATTGGCAGTGATGCGGTGGGCTGCCTGGCCACTAACGGTGTCTTTGGTGCAACCGGAGACCATGTCTACGTTTTTTCGTATACGCCGGGTACCGACATGGACAATACCGTCATAGCGGCAGGGAGGGATCTGGGCAATGGAGATCTGGCCTCAGGCCTGGTCGGTAGCTGCAGCGGTGTTTACAATGTGTATGCGACCTGGCCTGTTTCGACGAATGTCGATGCTGATGGCTGTTACTTCACGACGACTTCAGACGGCCCCGACGCAGTGACAGGTACGTTCAATCAGAACGCGCCGTCGATAGGGAGCGACAAATGGGTGCTGATCGCAGAGGACGTAACTCTTACCGCAGGCGTGACCTATACGATTACTCAGACGGCTAATGACCCAACTTGGGTCTCCATGCGGAGTCATGGTGTTATGTGGGAGGTGGTGGTGCCTGAATATGCCCCGGTTACGGTTAGCGAGACCGATCTTTATGTAGCCGAAGGCGGGGGTGAGGATACTTACACCGTAGTTCTTGACCAGCAGCCGACGAGCGATTATGTATATGTGCACATGGTTCCTGCGGATGAAACTGACCCCAACAACGACATCGTTTTCGTGGTGAATCCGGGTGGCGGAGATGTTGAGGTGGCCGGACCTCTCACCTTGACCTTTCTCCCGGGCGACTGGGATGTTCCGCAAACGGTGCGTGTTAAGGCTAAGGATGATGACTTGGTGGAATTTGATCACTTCGTGCTCATCCGCCACAGTACCGAGCCGAACAACATTAACCCTCTGGATCCACCTGATCCGGATTTCGTTGGCGGTTTTGCCGGGTTCGTGAAGGTCCATATCACCGACAACGAAGTACCCCAGATCCGGATCGTGGAGACGAATTTCAGCACCGATGTGACCGAACAGGGTGCGACCGACACTTACGATGTCGTGCTGCTGTACCCGGTGGAGGCGACGAAGACCGTGACGGTGACAATCAACGCATCTGTTGGCGACGAGACGCTTGTGGACGTCGGCAGCGGACCCGTTGCGATAGCGCAGTTGACCTTCACAGATAGCGACTGGATGACCCCGCAGACCGTTACGGTCTCGGCGATCGATGATGCGGTTACGGAGTTTGTGCATACCGGGACAATAGTGCACTCGGCTGCCAGTACGGATGCCGGCTACAATGGGCTCGCGGTACCTTCTGTCACAGTCTATATCGAAGACAACGATTGCGGGGCGTGGGGTTATCAGGACATGGACTTCAACTTCGACTGTGTTGTCGACCTTGCCGACTTTGCCGATATTGCGGCTGCCTGGCTGGCATGCACGCAGCCGTACGGCAGCAACTGTGTCGATTTGCTGTAAGTATGTAAATGAGTTTTGGGTGCAGGCGGCTGTTTTGCACTTAAGTTATGTAACTGTTATATAACTTTTTTGGAGATATGGTACAATGAAAAAGACCCAAGTAATAGTCGTACTGGTGATTGCGTTGATCACCGCCGGGGCGCAGGCGGCGTTTATTGTCGAGCCGGGTGCTGGCGGAAAGGCTCAAACCACCAATTTTACAGGCGCTGGCAGTGGCAGCATAGGTAATGTTGCTATAGGGATCACCGTAGGTAGTATCTGGAGCGGAACGGGAGCTGGAGGGAGTACACAGGATTTCCTCTTCTCATACACGCTTGGAACAGATGAGGGTAATACCACAATTTCGGCCGGTACGGATCTGGGCAATGGAGATCTGGCCACAGGCCTGGTTGGAGGTGAAACAGGGTTGTACAATGTTTATGTGACCTGGCCGAACTCGACCAATGTCGCTAAAAGCGGTCCTGGCCTTTGCGAAATTACCGTTACCAACGATGGTGCCGACGTGGTCGGGAGCCACGACCAGAACACCGGGCAGAGCGGATCCCCGGGTGGAAGTAGAGCATGGCTGCGGGTTGCCCAGGATGTTGTATTGACTTGGGACAATCAGTATACGGTTAATGAGCATGCTACCAGCTGGGAATGGGTGGCGATGCGATCTAATGGTGTGATGTGGGAGGCGCAGGAAATTTTTTCTGCCCCGGTTACGATTAACAAGACCGATATTTATGTAACCGAAGGCCTGGGTGAGGATACTTACACAGTAGTTCTTGACCAGGTACCGAACAGCGTTTATGTAAGAGTGAACATGATCCCTCTGTATAACGCAGAATCTGACCCCAACGACATCGTTTTCGTGGTGAATCCGGGTGGCGGAGATATTGAAGTGAGCGGACCTCTCACCTTGACCTTTCTCCCGAGTGACTGGGATATTCCGCAAACGGTGCGTGTTAAGGCTGTGGATGATGCCTTCATAGAATCTGGTCACTCCGTGAATATCCGCCTCGAAACTGAGCCGAACAACCCGGCGACGGATCCCGACTATGGAGGCAATAATGTTTGGGCTGGATACGTGATGGTCAATATTACCGACAACGAAGTGCCCGAGGTGAGAATCACGGAAAGCGGCGATTCGACCGATGTGAGCGAACAGGGTGCGACCGACACTTACACTGCCGAGATGCTGTACCCGCCGACGGATCCCGTGACGGTAACAATCACTGCTGACGCCGATACGCTTGTGGACGTAGGCAGCGGCCCCGTTGCATCGGCGGATTTGGTCTTCACACCAGCCGGTTGGAACGGCGACATAAGGACCGTTACGGTCTCGGCGTTCGATGATTTGGATCTGGAGTTTGCGCATACCGGGACAATAACGCACTCGGTTGCCAGTGCGGATGCAGGCTACCAGGGGCTCGCGGTAGATTCTGTCGTGGCCAATATCGCAGACGACGATTGCGGGATGTGGGGTTTTCATGACATGGACCTCGACGGAGACTGTGTTGTCGGTCTAAGCGACCTTGCTGCGTTCATGGACGACTACCTGAAATGCACGCAGCCCTACGGCAGTAACTGTGACGATTTACTGCCGTAAGTGCATGTAAACGAGTTTTGGGTGCAAGACTGTTTTGCACTTAAAGTATGTAACTTTTATATAACTTTTTTGGAGGTACGGTAAGATGAAAAGGATTCAAGTAGTTGTGTTACTGGCGATGATTGCGTTGATCACTGCCAGCGCCCAGGCGGCATTTATTGTCGAGCCGCATACATCGGGGAAGGCTTTCGCAAACTTTGCCGGGACGCCCAGGTACAGCGTGACATTCGGCACGGCAATTGGATTAACCGCGACCATGAGTGCTTATGGCAGCACGGCGGC
>SDBS01007131.1_pt1 | contig 10876 bp, 8 predicted proteins | sample 2277091 | NCBI WGS metagenome assembly SDBS01 (sample SAMN10404972, study PRJNA504765) | marine sediment metagenome | isolation source: marine sediment core GS10_PC15, 163 cmbsf | place: Arctic Ocean: Southern Knipovich Ridge | collected 2010 | reverse complement strand
ATCTTGCATTTTTACCTTTACTGATCTATGGAATTGCTTTAACAGAATTGTTCAGTCAGTGGAAGCGGCTCATTAATTTAGAGAGAATGTTTATCCCTTATTCCCTGTTTACCATCATTTTAACCGAGATGGCAATATATAATGTATATGTGTATGGAAAGTTGGTTATCCAATTGGAAGGTCTAAATTATTACATCTATCTCAAATACCTTATTCCTCCACTCCTGTTTATTTTAACTACAAATATATTTACACCTGATAAAGATTCTGATACTAAGGATTATTTTTTGAGGAAAGTGCCCATTTTTTTTACTTTATTATCATTATTTGTGGCATGTCACTTTCTTTTTGATTTTGATGAAAATCTTATCCCCAAGGTAGGTCGTATAGTTGCTATTATATTAATTTTAATCACAGGGATTTATCGGAAAATATGGCTGATGTATATCATATTTTTTTGGTGGCTCATTTTATTACCTTTTAGATGACTCATAGTATTCCAATAATGATTATAAATGTATTGGGGAATTAATGATAAAAAAATCAATCCTGCGAACTTGCTACTTAAAACCAATGAGTGATAGACAGCTTAAACGAATTTGTTTCTTTTATTTGGAATTTGACTTTCACCCCAATTGCAAATCCCGGATATGCAGAGCCACTAATCCCGCTTGAAACTGAGCATAACTCCCCGTTTTTTACTGAACCACACGAAACTAAGAGTTAAGATATTGAAAATTACGCAATTAACGGTTGTCTTTGGATCGGAATAACTGGTTCACTTTTGTCCGGGATTAATGGCTCACTATCATCCGGAGAGGGTGGCTCAATTTAACCGGAATTTGCACTAATTACTTCAAAAGAATTATTTCTTAATTTTTATTCATAAGTCGGGAATTATCTGAAGATAATCACAAGATAACAGATATCGTACACAAATCGGCATGAGGAGCCATTTGTCCTTATATTTTGTATTAGTTTCTATTGGGTTTTGTTTAAGAATTCTCAATAAGAGAAGTATACAGGTCAATTGTCTGGTTAATATATTCATCGAAGTTCTCGGTCTGTTTTGAAATCTTAAAAGCATTCTGACCTATTCTTGTTGCATCTTCCGGATGTCTGATAACATATTCAATTACAGCCCTGAATTGTTTAATATTTTTGGGATCTATTAGAAAAACATTTTCTCTATCGGTTAAATTCCCATAACATTGTTTGTTGTAGAGTTCCTTGCTGAGGATGAGACATTTCCCAACGGCCATTACCTCTCTCGGAATAATAGGAGTAGCGTGATATTGGACAGGGAATTCTCTCTCCGGTACGACAACACATGTGGAAAGTTTAATTATGGATGGTATTTCCCATGGAGGAACAAAATCCAGGAAAATCGTTTTTTTCGAGAGATTTTTTTCTTCTATCAGATCTTGAAATCCTTTTAATCCTCTTCCGTTTGCAACAAATAACAATAAAAAATCATCTTTTATCCCCTTGACTGCTTCCAGAAGTTCATATAATCCTTTTGTTTCCCAATAGTAGTTTATCTTTCCAATGAAGGTGATTATCGGGCATTCGGGGAGTTGCCTTTCGATATAATCAGAAAGAGGAAATGGAGCAACTTCCGGATTAAAGGCTTTTGTATCGACGCTCACTTTTTCATCAAACGCAATTTTTGATTCGGGTATTCCGAGGGATAGGAACATCTCTTTCAGGGGAGGAATAGTCATAATTTTATCTGCCCTCTGAAAAATCTTTTCAAAGAGAGTTTGGTATGAGGATGATGCGAAAAGCTTACCAATATCACTTCCTGCATGACGGAGGATATGGGGTTTCCCACTAATATTCCTGGCAATAAAAGCAGCTACACCATAAGGAAGAATGTAAAAGGAATCTATAACCTGGATATTGTATTTTTCAATAACCTCGATAGAGAGGTTAGCAATTTTTTCGGTATATGCCTTTGAGAAGGGGATATGCCATGGGTTATTATCGGGATTGGTACTATGAACATGGACATTTTCCGGCACATATCGTTGTTCATTGGCCTCAAACCTCTCCCTGTATTCCTCTTCCACTTCCAGCGCATTGGTGATTATATGGACCTCATGTCCACGTTCTCCCAATGCTTTTGCAAGCCAGTAAACCCTGGCAGATACTCCTCCTTCAATTGGAGGATATTTACTGATAAGGCAGATTCTCATATTAATACTCTTTACGATAAACTGTGCGCTTCAATCAATCACGTATTTCAACACTAAATGTTGTCTTTTCATTTTTCTCCCTATCCCAAAATTCGATTATGAAATAAGGAGAAGATGATTGTAAGAAGTTTTTTATTGAATTTAATTCCCCTATTTTATATGTCATAAAATTTAAACTAAGGTTATTTACATTAACAAACAATTGAATAGTAATCTTGTCCCCATCGAGATTTATAGATTTAAATCCTATACCTGCAGATTTTAAACTTCCCTCTAGTTTTAAATCTTTGAAGTGCCTACCCCAATCTTGAATGGTATCACTTAATATTAAAAGAAATGATAATGGATGGATATTAAGATTTAATTTAGATAAAGGTTTGATTGTGCAAAGGTTTGTTATCCACTTATCTTCATTTGAGTCTATTAACATACCACTCATTGGTTTCCAAATTTCAGCATCATGAATGGCTATTGCTGAAGCAGCTGGTAAAATCACTTCTTGAAATTCATCTTTTGCATCATCAAAACGTTTCAGTAAAGATAGGCTGCTTAACAACCCATGATTTTTCATGTCTGTTATTTGATGATAAAGAAAATGCCTTATCTTATTGTAATTTTCTGTCCGATCTTGATCTTTAAACTCGCAAAAACATTTACTTAAAAACGTAATAATGTGTTCTACAGATGAGGAAAAAGTGTTTTCAACATAATTCCTTTTCAATTCAAGCGATTCGGGAAGCTCAATTTTAAGACTCTCCCTGAAAAAGGTTTTGTTCCAATCGTCATATTTTTGAACTGCCTGAGCAAAATCGTGAAAAGTTGAAGCTAAAAGCCATCCCTTACATAATGCATTTCTATCACATTCTATTTTATTAAAAGAAATTAAGTAATCAATTATTATTGATCCAAACATAAAAACCTGAAATTGATGAAGGAAATGGTCACGATATTTTGGATATAGCTCCTTCAACAATGGTTCCAATTTTTCATGTATATTGGGATATTCTATATGAAAATAATTATTCCATAAAGTTTTAACCCATTCCATAGCAAAAGAATAATCATCTTTCTCATAACTAAGATAATCATTGGCAATTTGTTGAAGTTCTTTAGTATATATTACACTCTTAAGGTTATTAATATGCTCCAATAATTTTCGATCTATATTCCTTTCCTCAAATTTAACTGGATGTTCTCCAGCAATTGCACAAGCTGTCTCATCAATATATCCAGTAAAAAAGCGAGATATTGCTTTAGTTTCTTTTTCCACATTAGGAAAAGTTTTTTTAAAATCTTTTTCCATCCGGTCTCGAAGATTAATAGGTTTACATGAGTATTCAAATTTGGCACCTTCATCTTCATAAGGTGCCGTAATCTTCAATAATCCGAATCCCATTTCCTCATAATATTCTTGAGTAATAAATATTTTTTGACCTGGTTTAGACGATAAAGGTTCTTTAATAATCTTCCCATTATCTGGGATTGCTAGAATAAGCTTAAGTTCGTCAGGACCCATGTTATCTCGAACAGATAAATATGATTGAAGAAAGCATAATTTATTAAAGTAAGCGCTAGTTATTTTTATGGTTGAGGTAACAATTATAACAAGACTTTCAATTATTTTTTTCCCATCACCCTTTGTGCAATATAGATGGATGGGGAGGCCAGGTATATCCTTATATAGATCATATACATTATACCCATCTTCAACTTCTAGTTTTTCTCGCAGCCAAGTAATCATATTTAAGATGTTAACTGATTTCTTTTTAGCCATTAGACATACTCCTTTCTTAAAATTTATATCTCTTTATATATTCTATTTCAAATTATTCAGTTCTAATATTACACATTATCAAAGACATGGCGACTCTGTACCCTTCATTGACTGTGGATATAATATGGGTTTTACTCTTTAACCCTTCCTGGATTTGATTTAGGTCTGCCCTAACCCATCTTCTACTCATAAAAATATTTCTCATCAAAATCTTCAGTATGATAGGAATATTGGATATAGCGAATTTCTTTCTTTTACCCTTAGGAGCAGACAAATCCACAATTCCTGTTGAAAACCAGGCCCAACCTCTTTTTATCCATAAGTAGGGATGCCACCTGGGCGGTAATAAATACAGGATTTTATCAAACATCTGGGGATTTTCTTCGAGGCCATGAACAGATTCCACTATAACCACCTTATCCTTGTCTGAAGGAATCTTGTTTGTGTAATCCATATCAACAGAAATTACATCATCAGGGAAGGATAAAGCTAATCTTTCCCGAAGAGAACTTTTTCCAATGCATCCAATCCCTGTAATTAAAATTTTCATTTAAATAACCTGATTCTTGTATTTGTATTGAATATTCCAGTTTACCCCAAATGCAATCCACAAACGTTTTCAAATATCTGACATTTTCAAATTGTCTACTGGAGGAGTGTTGCGACTTTCAAATGTCAGGCAAATTAATGTCTCGTTACCCTGTGCTCGATAATAGCCTGTTTCTGAAGATCGGTGAGGGTTTTGTGACAAGTTTTGCACATATAATGAATAGCGTCTTCTCTCCCGTATGAAAATGTTTTTATTTCTTCCGGTTCTACAAAATGATCACAAAAATTACATCGTACCTTCTTCATACCATCTTCATCGATGCTTATATATAGACCAATATCGCCCGGAAGACAAACGATTTTCTCTTCCTTTTCTTCGCGGTTTTTATTTACTTCTTTACGAAGTTCATCACATATACTGGTTCTGAGATCATATTTTAATTCCTCTCCAAATTCACCAACTATAATCAAGGGGTTATTTATATTCAAGGGGTCATTTTTATCAGACCAACATTCTATGAAGTCTAATGTTCCATGGAACAATAAATGATTTGCTTCAGTGTATGTTTTTCTTAATTCCTCGAGTAGTTTCCCTGATGATATTTTTCTTTTCGAAATATCAGCTTTATATCGTTTGTCCTTATAGCCAATTTCAGTGTATTTCATACTACCAAGATGAACGCACAGAAGATCACATCCTTTAAAAAATTCTCTAATTTCTAAGTCCCAAGGTGTATCACTTGTAAAACCAAAACATAGGTTTTTCTTTTCTCTTATTATTTCAATTTTTAGACCTATTGAATGTGCGCCTCCTAAATCTATATGAGGTGTTTGAATTGCTGAAATCGTTAATCCATCAAAAAGATCACACTTCATATTTTCGAGATTCTCAATAATGACAACGTCCTTTAATTGTTTTCTCCAATCCGGGTCAATATAGGTAGAGAATTTTTTATATGCTCCCTTGCTAAGGTAAAGATTGACTTTCTTTTTTTGTCGTTCTTCATTAGGTGTATCCTCATACCTTTTGTTGAACTGGAATATAAGATCCATTATAGGCAGCAGTTCTGCACAATGATCCAGATGAGAATGGGTAATGATAATTGTATCAATATCATCAACATGGAAATCTTCATTGCGGAAACTTTGGATGAAGTTATATCCGGGATCTATAACAATATTCTCTATATCGGAATCTTCAGAGTATATGTATTGCTTATGGTCTTTTTCTTTAACTATACCGATCTTAAACTCATCATGATAATCACATTCAAGATAACATAAACCTTCTTTTATCTTAAGTGTGGCGATCCTATTATTGTTCCTGGTAATCCTAATCTCCTCTTCTTCTTTACTATATTTTGCACCCTCCAGAATCTTAGCCAGCTTAGCCAGACCGAGGTCGTGTAAAAAGTTCAATAACTTTTGCCTTTCATTTTCTTTCGCTACTATGTCAGAAAAGCTAAACAAATACGAATTCCTTTTTATCCTTAAAAGATACCCCCCCCCTAAACTCCCCTTGGATTCTTGGAATAATCCTGGACTGTAAGAATTCCATCTTCTCAGTATAATCACTTCAGCTTTATGATTTTCCTTAATTTCAGATCTTTTATAAAGAGCCCTGTCAAATTCCTGTTCATTTATATCTAAACGTTTACAAATGTCTTCATAGATTAAATGTGAAGGAAATTCTTTATAATCCTTTTCTTTACATTCTTTTATGGCTACCATTATTTTTCTTACAATTCTTTCAGCTCGTGCGGATTGACCTTTATTCTCACCTTCTTCGATAATTTTCTTTTCAATCTTCTTTAATAGATTTGACAGAGATTCTTCATAAACCTTTTCTATGACTACTTTTATTCTTCTTGCAATTCTTTCAGCTCGAGCGGGTTGACCTTTATTCTCACCTTCTTCGATAATTTTCTTTTTAATCTTCCCTAATAAGTCTCTATAGTTATTCTTTTTTGATTCATCTGGTTTATCCTTTATAACTTTTTTGATAACCTGATCTGTAAAATTCTCAAGAACGTCAAAGTCATCGCATTTATATACCCAATCGCCCATTATTTTCGGATCCTGAGTAAAGCCCTTCAGATCAACATGATCTTGAGAAATAAACTTGATTAAATAGTCAATAATTTTCTCATCTTGATTTAGAATTATATATATATCACTGAGTTGCTTATATACTTTCAAACCTGATCCTTCTGGATCGCGTTCTTTCATTGCTATCTTATTTTCATTTATGAAATTCTCCGCTTGCTTTAGTTCACCTTCTGTCTTATTATGATTCATCTTTAATTCATCCCTTGCATTTTCAATTGTACACCTTACAAAACAGTTTAATCCCTTAAAACCAGTAGATGTAATTCTATGTTTTTTATTTAGTGTAAGTTCATTTCCAGTGGTTAATATTTTCTTATCTAATAATAAATATTTTGCCTTCTTATATTCAGACTGGTCAATTAAAGCATTAATCCATGCAAGTATAACATTCCAATAACGGATATCATTTTCATCTAATTCATCTAATTTGTTTTTATTGTTTAATGCTCTATCCAAAAGTTCAATAGCTTCCTTGCCTCTACTCAGGTCCATATATAAATCGCTTAAATTCAAGAGGGCGGAGTAGTAATTGAAATTACGAAGAGGAGTATCTATATTTTTCCCCCTCTCAACATAGTCTATTATCCTCCTGAAATTCTTTTCTGCATCAGTATAATAATGCGAACGTTTCTCCGCAACAGCTTGATTAAATATAGCAACTGTATATAGAACATAAAGTTTGGTAGTGACAAACTCGTCATTTGCAATACCTGCCATTTCAGTGGAATTGTCATCGCTAAACTTTTGTTCAAATTCTTTATAACTTTTTTCTTTTTCTATCATCTTCCTTGCTTCTTCAGCATAAGCTCTGGACATAGAGGAATTTTCAAGTCCTGCATAGCAGATACTTAAATCATTATAGAGAAGAATCCACAACTTCTTTTCTATACTATTTTGCTTGTGTAAGTGTAATTGATTTAAAGCGGATAATAAACAATATTGGGCTTCTTTATATTTTCCTTCCCCATCTTCTTTTATAGGGCAAATTCTTGCTTCAACTCGTTTGAACTTTGCGTCGAAAAGTTCTTTTACAATATGTTTCTTTAACGAGGATTTATCCACTGATTCAGCAGATTGATTATCTTCTTCTTTGATCATTCCATTACAAATCTCCTTTAACTCGGCAATATTTTTCCCGAATTTTTTAAATGGAGCAACATCTTGAATATCTGCAAACTTGGCAGGATCTTCGTTCTCAAACCAAGAATCAAAATCCGTTTTGTCCATTAATTCCTCAAATTCCATACTGGCATCAATGGCTTCATCGATAAGATTTTTCATATCATTTCGCTTTTCTAACCATAATTGATTTATTTTATGATCTACCTTGCTAAAGACCTATTACTATTTTGCCTCAAATCGTCTCCAGCGCTGCATCAAATCCTATGCTTTCTCTTTCTACAACTGAATACGGCAAATACTTTAAAGCCAATTCCTTTTCTAACTTTCTGTCAACTCTTTCAGTATATGATAGGTTTCTCATAAAATTTACGAGTCTTTCAGAAAACAGAGGAGTATAAGTCTTAATATTTAAAACCTTTGCGGTGTGCCATAAAGGGGCAAGATGTATCGGTGCCATGATCTTCACAAAATAATCCCATACAGCATCATAATCTTCTTCTTGTGATTTTTCTTTGAACAGGAAATCTCTAAAACCCATATCAACCATTTCCTTCAGATATTTTCTTGAGATTGGATGGATCTCTTTAAATGATTTAATGGTTCCGGTCTCTTTATGTCCTAAAGGATACTTATGAAGCCAATATCCAGCAAAACATTCATCTCCCCCATCACCGGTAACGATTATATTACTGGATGCTCTGGCCAAACTGCAAAGTATGTAAACATTTACATCACCCTTAAAATCATATTGCTTTACTTTATTATATTCACTAAGAAATCTACCGAATTCCTCATCAGAAAGAATAATCTCATTATGTTCTGTTTCATACAAATCTGCAACTTTCCGGGCAAAAATTATATCCGGATAATCTTTTGATTTAGCCAGACTATATGTTGAAATTGGCAATTTGGGATATATCTTACGAAGAAGTGCCAAAACAAGTGAGGAATCAATTCCTCCTGAAAGTAAAATCGATAATGGCACTTCCGGAATTTCTTTTATATTTTGAATAATTTCTTTTTCTAACTCTTTAATCAACATCTTTCGCATTTAATAATTTATAACCCATGACTAAAGCATATAATGCCCACCCACTACCTTCCTCAATATAGTGATAGGGCCATAGTCCATTTGGAAGTTGCTTCTCCGTAAGCCATTTCAATGCTTTTAAAAATACTTTTTGAGGGATTTTATCAGGATACTGAAGAAGTCCCACCATCCCAATTCCCGTGCACCAGGGATCACTACCAGCAGGATGACCTTTCCATGGCCCCCATCCTCCGTCATCATTTTGCTGATCAAACAGCCAGTGAACAGTTTCGGTAATAAGATCATGGCTTTCAGGATGATAATTATTCTGACTAAATGCCATCAGAGTAAAGGCTGCTTTATAGGTCAGGCATGGTTTAAGCTCCTGTTCCTGATACCATTCGTTTTCCAGCCACTTAAGATTCTGGTCTGATGAAAGTTGAGGAAGTAGATATAGAAGTAGCCCCGTAATGGGTATACGAGTAGAATCTCTTTCGGATTTGCCCCAACCACCATCTTTGTGTTCCTGGCCTTTAAGCCATAAAAGAGCTTTCTCAACTGGATCTGAAAATTCATTAAAATGATTCAAAACCATGATGCACCACATTGTCTCAACCACATCTGTCCAACCGCCGTCATCCCTTTGCATATCAATGCACTTTTCGGTTAGGTTATGATAAAGAATGGTCTCAGGATTTACACCACTTTCTTTTAAAAGTACCGCTATTCTGCCAATGCGGATGAGTTCAATGTCTTTATTTAGGAAGTCCTTGACGATTTGGCACAGAGAGCTTACACTACGGTAGATTGTGGTTTCTATATCAGGCAAATTATTACCTGCACCCATGGCATCTGCTACACTGGACACAAAACTGTCCACCATTGAATTTTTCAATGATCTCCTTTGGGAAAGTAAGCTTCTCCTCCTTAATAAACACAGGTTTAGTGTAGACCTGACGAGACTTTCTTTTGTTTTTTTCTTCCATTATTCAATTCCTTTCTATAAAGATATTTTGCTTTTTCATTTTTATTATTAATTCCTCAAAATCCTTTAAAACTATATCGGAATCTATATCAGGATATTTATCAAAGATACATTTTTTAATTTTCTCTATACTCCTGTTTCCATCGAACAGAGATAACATATTGTAGGAGATTTCATTTAGTTTGAATGAATCTCCGTTTTCAATATTGAAAAGCCAGAACATCCCTTTATCCACTTCCAGTTTGTAAAGGATAAATTCCTCTTTCAATTGTAATATTTTATCTATTTCCAACATTGTGGATCCTCCGCTAAATAATCACCTGTTACAGCATAAGCTATTGCCCGGCATCCGCTGCACCTGTGAATTAAATCACATCCATTACATTTATCCTTTAGGTTATCTTTATTCCTGACCTTCCAAAGTAATTCTGAAGTATACCATATTTTGAATATAGAATCATTTTTAAGATTTCCGATTGGAATGGGTAATCTCCGACAGGCAAGCACAGTGGCATCTGGTAATATAGTAAGGCTATCTATTCCGATGGAGCACATAGCACCTAAATCAATTTTCATGGGAACATCAGTAGTCTTTGCTCTTTCAGGGTCAATAATTATCCAAAGTGTGCGATACTTCAATATCTTCAGTGAAGTTCCCCTTTGATATTCTAAGTCAGATCGTTCAGATACATCCTGATATAATTTATGAACTTCATCTTTCGTAAGAAACCAATTTTTAACTTCAGCTCCTTTTCCCTCAGGTACAAACCTCTCAATAGTAAGAGTACCTATTTTCTCCTTTATAGCAAAGTCAATCAATAAAGATACCTCCTGAATATTTCTTTTGTGAACAGTGAACATCAGGTGAGTATTTATTCCTTTCTTATGAAGGAGCCTCAAAGAATCTACAGCTTTTTTATAAGATCCAGATCCCCTAATTAAATCATTGGTCTCTTCTGTAGCACCATCCAGAGAAACCTGGATATATTCCAATTTTTTAAAGGTTTTCAGTCTGTCAGCTATTTTTTCATTTATCAGGGTTCCGTTAGTAAGTATTCCAATCTTGTATATATATTCGTTTTGTTCCAGATACTCCATAAGGGGAAACA
>SDBS01007130.1_pt1 | contig 10877 bp, 8 predicted proteins | sample 2277091 | NCBI WGS metagenome assembly SDBS01 (sample SAMN10404972, study PRJNA504765) | marine sediment metagenome | isolation source: marine sediment core GS10_PC15, 163 cmbsf | place: Arctic Ocean: Southern Knipovich Ridge | collected 2010 | reverse complement strand
GGCTGCTCCCAGGGGAAAGATCAAGTAACGGCAGCAGAACTCCCCTCGCCCAACACCCTGACGGAAGCGGAAAGAGAGGCCGGGTGGGTCCTGCTGTTCAATGGCCGCGACTTCACCGGATGGCGGGGCCTGGGCCGCGATACAGTCCCGGATGGCCACTGGGAGGTCGATGACGGCGCGATAAAAAAGGTCCCCAGCGGCGAGGTCCCGCTCCAGGAAGACGGGCAGCCCCTGGAGGGCGGAGACCTCATGACCGTGGAGGCCTTCCAAGACTTCGAGTTTTCCTTCGAATGGAGAATCAGCAGGGCGGGCAACTCGGGGGTCAAGTACAATGTGTCCGAGGAGCTGTCCACATCCCAACCGCCCGGGTACGCGGCCCTGGGATTCGAGTTCCAGGTCCTGGATGATGACGAACACCCGGATGCCAAGGCGGACCCGACACACACGGCGGGCGCCCTTTACGACCTCATCGCCCCGCAGGGTAAGGCCCTGAAACCCGTGGGTGAGTACAACAGCTCGCGTATCATCTTTCGGGGCCTGCACGGCGAACACTGGCTGAACGGCGTCAAGGTGCTGGAATTCGACCTGGAAACCGCAGAGATGAGGGAGCACCTGGCCCGGAGCAAATATCACGGCATCCCCGGCTTTGCTGACAAGCGCAGGGGCCACATCGTGCTGCAGGATCACACCGACGCGGTCTGGTTCCGCAGCCTCAAGCTTCGCAGACTGGGCAATTTAACCTGAATGATCCATAAAAAATGTCGATATTTCACGAAATGCTCGTGAATTATCCAGGCTAACGGGAGATAGGATATGAAAAAACAGGAGAAAGTCGAAGTCCAATACATCAAGATGAACACGGCCCTAACGATCGGTCTGGTGTGCCTGGTCGTGGGATTCCTGGGCGGGATCATATACAGCACCTACAAATCCGGGGGAAGTGCCATGGTGTCCCCAGGCCGGATGGGCGCCCCGCAGACCGCAGCCCCTACCATGACCCCCCAGCAGTCCCAGAGGATCCTGACGCTGGAGAAAGAGGTGTCCGCCAATCCGGGGAACCAGAACGCCTGGTTCGAGCTGGGCAATCTCTACTTCGACTCCGGCAACCATCAGGGGGCCATCCGGTCCTATCTCGAGTACCTCAAGCTCGATCCGGACAATCCCGATGTCCTGACGGACCTGGGGGTCATGTACCGCCGCAACGGCCAGCCCCAGGAGGCCATCGCCAGCTTCGACAAGGCCATGGCCGCCGATCCCCGACACCAGCAGTCCCGGTTCAACAAGGGCGTCGTGCTCATGCAGGACCTGGGCCGGGCCGAGGAGGCGACCCGGATCTGGCAGGAACTGGCGGAACTCAACCCGGATTTTCAGATGCCCTCGGGACAGCGCCTCAAGGATGTGCTGGAGGGGATGAAGAAGGATTGACCTACTCTATTTGAGGATGTCCGGGTCCAGGACCCCGTAGCGGTCGAAGCTGGTCTTCAGGGTCAGCAGTATCCCCAGGATGACGGCCAGGGCCGTCCCGGAAAAAATCGCCATCATGATCGCGATCTGGTACTTGATGGCCACGAAGGGATCGGTGCCTCCCAGGATTATCCCCGTCATCATCCCGGGCAGGGCGACGATGCCGATGGTGGCCATGGTGGCGATGGTCGGCGCCAGGGAAGCCGTGTAGGCCTTCTGCAAAAAGGGACGCACCGCCTCGCTCAGGGTCGCTCCCTGTGACAGCGCCAAGAGATAGCTTTTCTCCTCGGTGCGGAGGGAGCTGAAGAAGGTGCTCAGGCCGACGATATCCGCCCGCAGGCTGTTCCCCAGGATCATGCCGGCCATAGGGATGAAATAGCGTGCATCCAGCAGGTTGGGCAGGCGCACGATGACCCCCAGCAGGTAGACGAGCGGGATGCAGGTCCCAATCGTGAGCGAGACAAAGATCGGGAAGAGGAAAGGCCGGAGCCTGAGCCGGCTGGCATTCAACAGCGAGACATCGGCCACGACCAGCATCACCACCAGCCACAGGATGTTCAGCCACCAGGCGTTCAGCTTGAAAACGAGCTGGAGATAAAGCCCCACCATCAGGAGCTGGACGGTCAGCCGCACCACCGAGATCGTCAGCGGCTTGAGCAGCTTGATCCGATAGAAAAGGATAAAGGCCAGCGGGAACAGGAGCAGGAGGTAGCCGAGCAGCAGTCCGATGGTCCCGATATCGAGGGCGGACGTGCTCATGAGACGGCCCTCAGTGTCCCTCCCGGATCCAGGCTGAAAACCCTGTCGCACGCGGCCCTGAGCTCACAGTCGTGGGCGACGAACACAGCCGAGAAACCCCTGTCGGCCTTGAAAAAGTCGGCCACGGCCGCCCTCGTCTCCTCGTCCAGCGCTGAGGTGATCTCGTCGAACAGGTAGAGCCTGCGTCCCAGCATGAGGGCCGAGATGAGGGCCACCCGCTGCTTTTCCCCTCCGGAGAGCTGGCGGGAGGGTTGGGAGAGTAGGCTTTCATCCAGGTGGAACGCGCCGCAGAGCTCCCGGAGGCGCCCCTCATCCCAGGCCAGGTCGCGGTTGGCCTTGAAGCGGAACGGCTTCCGGATGAACTCCTCGGCCGTGAGGTCGCCCAGGTCGGGCTCCTGGGGGACATATCCCATGGACCACCGCAGCGACCAGACGGTCCTGGGATCGAGCTTGACCCCCCGGATGAAGACAGAACCGGAGGACGGCGCCACAAAACCCAGGATACATTTGAGCAGTGAGGACTTCCCGCCCCCGGACTTCCCGGTGATGGCGATCCGCTCGCCCGCAGCGAGGGACAAGGACAGGTCCCTCCACAGGCGCCTCTGCCCAAACTCCAGGCCGAGCCCTCGGATCTCAAGCTGAAAAGGGTCAGCGGCTTCACTCATGGGGAACCGGAACCCTCTCTACTTCCGGTTCTTCACATAGGTGTCGAACCAGTCGATCATCTCGGCCAGCACATGCAGGACCGATTCCTTCGCCCGGTACCCGTGGCTCTCATAGGGCAGGAACACCAGGCGGGCCGTGGCCCCGTGTCCCTTGAGGGCGTGGTAGAGGCGCCGCGACTGGATGGGAAACGTGCCGGAGTTGTTGTCGATCTCGCCGTGGATTAGGAGGATAGGCTCGTTGATCTTGTGCGCATGCATGAAGGGTGAAACCTTGAAATAGACCTCAGGCGCCTGCCACAGGGTCCGGCGTTCGCTCTGGAACCCGAAGGGTGTGAGAGTGCGGTTGTAGGCCCCGCTCCGAGCCACGCCCGAGGCGAAGAGGTCGCAGTGAGCCAGGAGGTTGGCGGTCATGAACGCGCCGTAGCTGTGGCCGCCCACTCCGACCCTTTCGGGATCGATGACCCCCATCTCATCCAGCTTATCAATGCCGGCCCTGGCTGCGGCCACGATCTGCTCCACGAAGGTGTCGTTCATGGTCTCGGGGTCGCCGATCACGGGCATCTGGGCCGCGTCCAGCACGGCGTAGCCCTGGGTCACGAAGAACAGCTGGGATGTGCCCCGGAAGAAGGTGAAGCGGTTTGCTGAGCCACGCACCTGGCCGGCCAACCGGGCATCGCTGTACTCGATAGGGTACGCCCACATGACCAGCGGGAGCTTCTGCCCTTCCTGGTAATCCGGCGGCAGATACAGGGTTCCGGAGAGCGGGACCCCATCCTCGCGCTCGTATTTGACCAGCTGTTTCTTCATGCCCGTCATCTGGGGTGCGGGATCCTGGTAGTCGGTCAAGGCCTTACGCGCCTTCTGCCTCAGGTCGTACAGGTAATAATTGGGCGGCTCGGTCTTGGACTCGTAGCTGGTAATGATCTTCTGCCGGGATTCGCCCGCAAAGCCGACGAAGCGCTCATAGTAGTCATCGCCGCAGTGAAAGAGGCGCTCGCTCTGTCCCGACTCGAGGTCGTAGCGGTCTAGGAAGGGGTGGTCTCCCTGCGGTGAGGCGCCGCTCCCGGAGAGGTAGATCTTCCCCTTTTCCACCATGATCAGGTATTCGCCGGCGGCGGTTGATATCGTCACCGGCCGGCCCGGATCGTTGTACCGGTCCTGGGAGCTGAGGTCAAAGACCTTCCGCGGCTCACCTCCCGGCTTGTCCACATCGACCAGGTAGGTCGTGCGCCAGCGCCGCATCCATTCGGATTCGGTTAGCAAGCCCAGCCCCGGAGTCTGAAGCCACGAGATGCCGGCATAACGGTGTTTGATCTTCAAGATCTCGCCGGGCTCCCCTGTGAAGGGCCCGGACAGCGTCATGAGTTTATCCCGGAACGGCACATCTTTTTTAGGATCCCCGTCATCCAGGGCCTCCACCCACACCAGGGTGGCAGGCTTCAGGGGGCGCCACTCTACGGAACGGGGCCCCTTGGGCACACCCCGGATGGGGACCTCGTCCGCCAGGGGCATGTCGGCGAAGAGATGCACCTGGCGGCCTTCGGGGTCCCAGATCTCCAGGCTGTAGGGGAAGGAATAATACCTGACGCTGTAGGAGAAGGGTTCCTTGAGGCGGCGGACCAGGAGATAGCGTCCGTCCGGGGAAGGATCGGCATAGAGATACATCCCGGGTCCACCGATCTTGTCTGCCTCACCCGTGGCCGCATCCACCTTCCAGATCTGGCTGGTCCCGTAGTATCTGAACAGTGCCTCGTCATGGGGGTTCTTGAGCAGATCCTGGAAGGTCCGCACCGAGGCCTTCCGGCCCGAGGTCTGTTGGACATTGGGCCCCTTCGGGACTTTGGGTGCTTTGGGAGCCTCCCCGCGGCCTTCCACGATGCCGTAGACCAGCAGAGACCGGCTTCCGGGCTGCCAGGCAAAGCCGGAGTTGATGGTGGCGTTCAGGATGGGTCCGGTGAGGCGCTTTGTCTTCCCGGTGGCGGCGTCGGCCAGCCAGAGCTCGAAGCCGGCGTCCGTCCGCCGGGTAAACGCGAAAGATCGGCTGTCATACGACCAGCTGAGGGACCCGACCCTGGCCCCGTCCGGGAGTGCGACCGGGATTTCCTTTTCATCCTTTATCGACTTGATGGTCAGCCGGGTGTAGAAGGTCGTGGTCTGACGGCTGTTGTATTGGGGCAGGATCCGGGTCCCGGCCAGCCGCAGCAGGGGCTGGGCCATGTAGGCGATGGACGGCATGGCCTGGTACTCCCCCAGGACCATGACCTCGTCCGAAGGGCTCATGAAAACTCTCGGTGGAGGCGGTGCAGTCACGATGTCCAGGACTTCTTTGGGGGGAAGCCTGTACGCCTCCTGCGCGCCGGACACGCCGCCCAGGCAGATCAGAACCACACACAGTAAAAATACGGTCTTTTTCATGTTGCCCTCCTTGGTATAAGGAGGGATTTACTCCCTCCCTCCTGTTCTCAAATATTTTCTATATCATACGTAACCTCTTCCGTCAAACGCGCACAGATACAGTCATCACCAGCGCAGCCATTGTCATCACCAGCGCAGCGAAGTGATCTCAAGGATTCGGTCACGGTTCTTATGACTCATAAAGAGATCGCTTCACACCCGACGGGTGTTCGCGATGACATAGGAAGGGTGTTCGTGATGACACAGGGCTTTTCCTGGCTGCAGCTTTATGATAAACAAGAGGTGCATAATGTCTTAAACACCCATCACTTGAGCAAGGAGGACGTATGGATCCAGGGAACATTCCGGTTTTGAAGATCGAAGGAGACACCATCCCGCAGGCTTACGAGAAGGCGATCCGGGAAGTCTGGGAAAAGGGCACGAGCATCCGCACCGAGTACGACCGCCCCCAAGACCCCCCCAGCCGGGATGCCACCGTGATAATCTCAGTCCATAAGCCCTTTGGGCAGCCGCGCTTCCACCGCTCCTTTGCCGACGGGCTGGGCGGCCTGGCCGAATACGTCCAGGAGGTTGTGCACGGCGCCCACGACTACTGGGTCAAGCCGCTGGAGGAGATCCTCAAGGGCGCGGAAAGCAAGGATACGCGCTGGACCTACACCTATCACGGGCGCCTCTTCGACTACCGCATCGAGGACAAGGTCGTGGACCAGATCGCCTACATGATCGACAAGCTGGCGGAGGCCGGCCACAGCCGCCGGGCCCAGGCCATCACCTGGAATCCCAAGCTGGACCCGCCCACGGAAGATCCCCCCTGCCTGCAGCGCGTGTGGGGGCGGCTGTGTGAGGACGGCCAGGGAGGTTTCGTGTTCAACATGAACACACACTGGCGCAGCCGGGACCTCTTCAAGGCTTGGTTCGAGAACGTCATCGCCATCACGACCCTGATGCGTAAGATCGCACACGACCTGGGTGAGAGGATGGGAAAACCCGTGCGGGTGGGCCGTTACGTGGACATCTGCGACTCACTCCACATCTACGGATCCTACTTCCGGGAGATCGAGGGGGACCCGGAGCAGGGCATCAAGAGTTTCTTCGAGCACCTGGAAAGCCGCTCGTTCGAACAGCGGACCTGGGATTCCGCGTTCGTGCGGCCCTATTTCATCGACGACGGCGTGGGCAAGGGGCTGAAACCCATGCTGGAGCGGGAGACGGAGATGCCGGAGAAGGTCAGGGAAGCCGTCGCGGCCGAGCTGAAGGCCATGCAAGAGGAAGACTACGAGGTCTGAAAGGAGCCAACCATGACGATATATGAGCAGATCGCAGAAGAAGTCCAGAAGGGAGACGCCGAGGCCGCCGGCGAGTTGATCGCACAGGCACTGGACGGAGGGGAAACCGCAGAGCGCATCCTCTATGACGGGCTGGTGGAAGGCATGAACATCGTGAGCGAGAAATTCAAGAACAACGAATGCTTCATACCCGAAGTACTTATCTCGGCTAAGGCCATGAACCAGGGACTGAAGCGGTTGAAGCCCCAGCTGGCGGCGGCCAAGGTGGAGCCCCGAGGCAAGGTGGTGATCGGCAGCATCCAGGGGGACCTGCACGACATCGGCAAGAACATCGTGGGCATGCTGCTGCAGGGCGCGGGCTACGAGATCATCGACCTGGGGGCCGATGTGCCGGTCCAGAAATTCGTGGATGCCGCCCAGGAGCGGCAGGCGGATGTGGTGGGCATGTCTTCGCTCCTGACCACTACCATGGTCAACATGCAGTCCGTGGTCTCCGGGCTGGAGGAAGCGGGCATGCGTCCGGATGTCAAGGTCATCATCGGCGGGGCTCCTGTGACCCCAGCCTTTGCCGAGCAGATCGGGGCCGACGGCTATGCCCCGGACGCTGCCTCGGCCATCGACTTGGTCGACGGCCTCCTCGGCAAACAGCCCAGACAGCGATTTATAAAAGTGAAGCGCAGTCGGTCTATAGCCTAAATCTTCACCAACTCGTCGATCTTGAAGGGCCGCCCCTGTTCGATGCTGCGGCGCGCGGCTATCCCGATCAGGATGGAGAGCGCCCCCTGCCGGCTGCCGGCCCGCCTGGCCAGCGGATCCGGGGGCATGTCGCGGAAGATCTGGTCCTGCATGATGCCGTCCGCGCCCCAGTGCCCGCCGCCGCCCGCGCTGATGGTGAAGGTTCGGGACGATCCGAAGTTCCGGGTCACGCGGAACTCGGCCAGGGCAGGGATCTCCCAGGGCGTCTGGTGATAGATGCGGGCATCCAGGCGACCCTCGGTCCCGTTGAATCCCACGACATACCCTTCATACGGCATGAAGGCGTTGAGCGAGTAGCTCATGGTCACCCGGTTGTGGTACAGAACCTGGACGTTCATGGTGTCCCAGATGTTGATCTTCTTCCGGAAGACGCAGGCGTCGCGCAGGTAGCCGTCCTCGGACTCGGCCTTAACGTAAAGGTTCATGAGGTGCTCGTTGGTGGTGATGTCCCAGTAGAACTCGCAGGTGTCCTTGTGCGGGCAGGTCATGCACCGCTGGGACCGGACCGTGCCGTTGTGTCCGTATTTGTGCAGCGCCCCATGGGCGTTTACCTCCAGGGCTTCCGCCGACAGCCACCAGTTCATGAGGTCGAAGTGGTGCGTGGCCTTGTGCACCAGCAGGGACCCGGAGAACTGCTTGAACCCGTGCCAGCGCCGGAAATAGGAAGCGCCGTGGAAGCCATCCAGGTAGTAGTTGAAATCCACCGAGGTGACCCGGCCGATCTCCCCGGACATGAGAGTTTCCTTGATCTTGACCGCCTCCGGGCTGTAGCGGTAGTTGAAGGTGACGGTGACCTTGCGGCCGGTGCGCCGCTCGGTGTCCAGGATGTCCTGGCACATGGTCTCATCCGTGGCCATGGGTTTTTCCGTGATGACATCGCAGCCTAGCTCCATGGCCCGGCAGATGTACTTGGCGTGGAAGCAGTCGGTGGTGGTCACGATCACGGTCTGGGGCCGCGTCTCCCTTATCATGCGGTCGAAATCCGTGAAGGTTGGGCAGGCGGCCCCTATGTACTGCTTGGCATAGGTCAGGCGCTTGGGGTTGCTGTCGCAGAGGCCGACCATCTCCAGGACATCCGCATAGCGCTGAATAAGGGTCCGGCCCCAAGTGGAGCTGCCGCGTATGCCGGTCCCGACCAGGGCCATGCGCATTTTATCGCCCTGTGCTCGGGCGGCGAAAATACCGGGACTCCACAGGGGCAGGCTGGCGGCACCCAGGGCCGCTGTGGCGGATGTCGACAGGAATTTCCTCCGGCTCCAGGGATCGGTTTTTTTTGTCATAGGGACCTCCTGAATCAAGATTCCGGTGTGTGGTTCCTGTCTATCACATGGCTTGAAGGATGTCAAAAAGGCAGGAGAATTAGTGTGTCCAAGTCGAAGACCCGCCCAGCCCCCCATGGACTTGGACACACTAAATCTCCTGCTAGGAGCTAAGAATCTGCATGCTTGATCAGTTCATGCACTTGAACAGACCACAACACCTGCGCGGAGGACAAGAACAGGCTCAGGTAACCCATGCACTTGCCCCAATAGAATCACCTGCCGCTAGCTTGGGGACAGCATACCTGATCATTCCATGCACTTGAACAGATCACATCACCAGCTGGGTGGACAGGAATAGACTCAGGTACCATACCAAGCACTTGCACCAACTGCATCACCTGCCGGGCGACAGGTCAGACTGAGGCCCTACCCCATGGACTTAGACACATAAGATTGATAACAGAAGGCGTTGATGCCTGTCCGGGTGCATGGGGAGGTTGGGTGGGTCTTCCGCCTGGACAGGTATTATCGCCGGAATCTCAAGAGCTGGAATCCTGACGCATGGAGAGGGCGATGCGGCGGCGCTCGAGATCCACCTCGAGCACCCGGACGCTCACCTTCTGCCCCACCTTGACCACATCCGAAGCCTTGGCCACGAAACGATCGGCCAGCTGGCTGATGTGGACCAGGCCGTCCTGGTGGACGCCCACGTCCACGAAGGCCCCGAAGTTGGTGACATTGGTCACGACCCCCGGCAGCTGCATGCCGGGCTTCAGGTCTTCGGGCTCGTTGATGCCCTCAGTGAAGGACACAGCCTCGAACTCCCGGCGGGGATCGCGGCCGGGTTTGGCGAGCTCATCCAGGATGTCGTTGAGAGTGGGCAGTCCCACGGCATCGGAGACATAGCGGTCAAGTTCGATGCGGCCGCGGGCCCTGGGGTCCCGCATCAGCTCCTGCACGGAAAGACCCAGGTCGGCGGCGATGCGCTCCACGACCGGGTAGCTCTCGGGGTGAACGGCCGATGCATCCAGAGCATTGGCGCTCCCCCGGATGCGCAAAAAGCCCGCCGCCTGTTCAAAGGACTTGGGTCCCATGCCGGGCACATCACGCAGTCCCTGCCGTGACAGGAACGGCCCCCGCCGGTCCCGGTGCTCGATCAGTGCGGCCGCCAGCTTAGGGCCCAACCCGGGGACATAACTCAGCAGCTGTTTGCTGGCCGTGTTGACCTCGACCCCCACGGCGCTGACACAGCTCATCACCGTGTCGTCCAGGGCCTGCTTCAACAGTTTCTGATCCACGTCGTGCTGGTACTGCCCCACGCCGATGGATTTGGGGTCGATCTTGACCAGTTCGGACAGGGGGTCCATGAGCCGGCGTCCGATGGACACGGATCCGCGCACGGTGACATCCTGGTCCGGGAACTCCTCACGTGCCACCTCTGAGGCAGAGTACACCGAGGCTCCGCTCTCGTTGACCAGGATGACAGAAATCTGCGGCCCCAGGTCGAGGCTGCGGCAAAAGGCGAAAGCCTCCCGGCCTCCGGTCCCATTGCCCACAGCTACAGCCTCGATGTCGAACACCAGGACCAGGTCGCGGATCCGGGCGGCGGCTTCCTCCCTGCGTTTCTGAGGTTCCAACGGGTATATGGTTTCGTTTTCCAGCAGCCTTCCCTGCCTGTCCAGGCAGACCAATTTACAGCCGGTGCGGAAGCCGGGATCCAGGGCCAGCACATTCTTCGAGCCCAGGGGTGGAGCCAGCAGCATTTCACGCAGATTGTCCACGAACACCCGAACGGCGTCCTCGTCTGCTTTCTGCTTGGCCTCGGCCAGCAGCTCGTTCGCCAGGGAGGGGCTCAGCAGGCGGCGGCAGCCGTCAGCGGCAGCGTCACGGACCTGCCCGGCCGCCAGGTTCCGCGCACGCACGAAGCGCCTTTCCAGGATCCGCAGCGCCTCCTCTTCCTCGGGCTGGATCGCGACCGTCAGCAGCCCCTCTTTCCTGCCGCGGAGGATGGCCAGCAGCCGGTGGGAAGGGATGCGCCGTAGGGGCTCCTGCCAGTCGAGGTAGTCCTTGAATTTGGCGGTGTCCTCCTCCCCTTTCCCTTTTGCAGGGCGGCTGCGGATAACCGCTTTCCGGGAGAACAGATCGCGCAGTTCGGCCTCCGACGCCATCACGTCGCGAAGCCCCAAAAGCAGTCTACCTCGCAGGGCGGAGCGCAGAAAGAGGTGGTTCAGCGCGATCGCTTTTGCACCGGCACGGGCGACGCGATCCAG
>SDBS01007129.1_pt1 | contig 10877 bp, 4 predicted proteins | sample 2277091 | NCBI WGS metagenome assembly SDBS01 (sample SAMN10404972, study PRJNA504765) | marine sediment metagenome | isolation source: marine sediment core GS10_PC15, 163 cmbsf | place: Arctic Ocean: Southern Knipovich Ridge | collected 2010 | reverse complement strand
GGGCGATGTACACGGCCATCTGATCGCGGGTCACCACCAGATCGGGCTTGTAGTCGCCTTCAGGGAATCCCTGCACCACTCCCTGGGCGAAGACGTACTCGATGTGCCGATAAGCCCAGTGGTTGGTCGGCACATCGGTGAATGACGGTTCAGCAGGACTGTCGGGCACCCCCGGGTCGTCGACCCCCATCCCACGGGCGACGTAGACCGCCATCTGGTCCCGCGTCACCGGCAAAGTCGGCTGGTAGCTGCCGTCGGGGAAGCCTTCTACGATGCCCGCAAAGAAGACAGCCCCGATGTACTGGGTCGCCCACTGGTCACACGGGACATCCGTGAAGATCGAAAGGGAGAGAAAGTTCGCCAGGATCTCCTTGTCACCGTTCATGAGCAGTACGTCGGGGTTCAGGTCGCTGCTGAAGTCTCCGGACCAGCTGTCGAAGACCCAACATGCATCCGGAATCGCCTCGAGTGTGACCTCGGTGCCGCTGGCGAACTCTTCCGTCCACGGCAGAGAGCGCTCTGTTCCGTTAACGATGACCGTTCCGTTCCCATTCCGGGTCAGGCTGAGCACCGGGAAGTCGGGCGAGAAGTGGGCAGTGACGGTCATGGCGCTGTTCATCGTGACGACGTCGGGATTGGCGTTTCCGGTGAGCGCGCCAGTCCATTCGAACAGGACCCAGTCAACATCTGGGACCCCCTCCACCGCCACATCGGTGCCGCAGGGGAACTGTTCTGTCCACGGCAGAGAGCGAAGCACACCGTTCACCTTCACCGATCCGTTGCCCACTCCCTCAACGGTCAACATGAAGTCACCCTGAGCGACGAAGTTGGCCGTAATGCTCCTGTCGCCCGCCATCACTACGGGGACCGGATTGGCGCTCCCAGTGATATCTCCTGACCAGCTATCGAACACCGAACATCCGTCGGACACTGCCTCCAGAGTCACGATCGCCATGGGAATGAATGTTCCAACCCAGGGCAGAAGGTGAGGGGTGCCGTCTACCAGGACCTGTCCAGTCGTCCCGCCGACGGTGAGCGTATACATAAGGTCATCGCGCACGAACACATCGGCCACGCCGTTAGTGTCGTCGGCGACCAGGTTGGTCGCGTCCGAGTCGAAGGCTACATACCGGCCGTCACCGCTGATGGCGGGGGAGTAGCTGCCATAGTTCCCCTCGCTGCCCTCGTCGGAAACGCTGTCGCGCGTCGTCATCCCTGTCAGAAGGTCGTGCACGAAGATGTCCGGCACCAGGTTCGAATCGCCGGCGGCGAGATTGGCCGCCTCCGACCAGAACGCCACGTGCCGGCCCTCCGCGCTGATGGTCGGCATGAAGCTGTGGCCATTGCCCTGATCCCCGGAGTTCGACACGCTCACCCGCGTGGTGACGCCCGTCACCAGGTCGTGCATGAACACATCGGCCGCGCCGTTAGTGTCGTCGGCGACCAGGTTGGTCGCGTCCGAGTCGAAGACTACATACCGGCCGTCACCGCTGATGGCGGGGGAGTAGCTGCCGTCGTTCCCCTCGCCCCCGCCGTTGGCGAGACTGGCTCGAACGGTCTCGCCACTCGCCTGGTCGCGGACGAACACGTCCGGCACGCCGTTCGTGTCGCCGGCAACCAGGTTGGTGGCGTCCGAGACGAATGTCACGTACCGTCCGTCCTCGCTGATGCGCGCGGCGTAGCTGCTCCCATCGCTCTCCGTCTCATCGCTGGATACACTAACGCGGACGGTCTCCCCGGTCTGCAGATCGTGCACGAAGACATCGGCAGCAGCGTTCGTGTCGTCGCTGACCAGGTCCGTCGCATCCGAATCGAAGGAGACGTATCGGCCGTCAGCGCTGATCGACGCCAGGTAGCTACCGTCATTCCCCTGGAAGTCGCCGGTCGCGACGCTCACCCGCACGGTGTCACCTGTCTGTAGGTCGTGTACGAATATATCTGCAGCGACGTTCGTGTCACCATCGACCAGGTTGGGTGCATCGGACTCGAACGCGACGTAGCGACCGGACGCACTGAGCGACGGCAAGAAGCTGCCGGCATCAGCCTGCGTCCCGCCGGTCGCGACGCTCACCCGCGCGATCTCGCCAGTCTGGCGATCGAAGACGAGGACATCCGTCGCGCTGTTGGTGTCCTCGTCCACCAGGTCCGTGGCAGCCGACTCAAAGGCCACGAATCTTCCGTCAGCACTGATCGCCGGTGAGAAGCTGTCGCCGTTCCCTTGGAGCCCCCAGCTGTCCACGCTCACACGCTCTATCGGCCCGGCGTGTGCAGCGGTCAGCGTCAGACAGACCAAGCAAGTGAAAGTAACGAGCAAACGGAATGTAACCATTGTAGCCTCCTGTCCGCCCTGTTTTCTGGACCACTCCGTGCTGGGTCCTAGACCTAACGACCGCGTCCTGGTGGTCGCACTTGACGACGAGGTGCTCTGTCCTGGAATCTCCGATCACGATACTTACTTCGGAGCGCTTCTCGATCAGTCGGCCCCGGTTGCCGAATAGCATGAAGTAAACGCTGCCGCGCTCTGGCTGCTCGCTGAACTGGCGCAGAGCCCCGATCTTCGTGCCGACCGCGATGACAATCTCCTTGCCCGTAGCCTCATCCACCAGCGCTGCCTTGCTGCCGGTCTTCATTAGCGACGAGGCCCTCTCGGGATCGAGAACGCGGAATCGGAGATCGATCATGGCGCCGTTCGCAGTCAGCAGTACGTGCTCGATCCGGATGCCGACCGGTTGATTGTCTTCGAAGACGATGTCCTCAATGTTGGAGAGCGGCAGAGGATACGGCGCCAGATAGACCGTAGCGGCGGTATCGCCAGGTGTGACGAAGGCGCCGCCGATCTTGAATCCGTCCGCCTTCAGCGACACCACGTAGTTCCCCGGCGGCAGATCGACCAGAGCGGATCGGGCGTTGGTCTCGCCAGCGGCGAGGACCTGGCTGTGGCTGGGCTTCGCGCGTGTCGACGGAAGGTTGTTCGGCTCGGTCGGGTCGCCGATGTTGTTCTCATTGACGACGTCTCTGAGGTTGCGGGTCACGCGGTCGAGATCGTCCGCGCTTCGGGCCACGATCCTGAAGTCGGCCGATGCCGCCGAGATCAAGAGTGCTGTGAGCGACATCGCCGTCAGAGCGGCGATCAGCAGCAATCGCTTCGCTTTCCTTGCCGAGCACCGTGCCGAAACACACATGTGCTGCCTCCGCGTCTACTCAGTCAGGCTTCTCTCCCCCGTTCCCCAAGATGTCGCAGTAGTCAAGCGTAGGTAATCCGCCCAATCCCCAGTGCCCGCTGTGCGACTCCCCGTGCCGTCCATGTTAGGTCAATGCACTGCAGAGCAACGGGGGAGACGATACACCATAGGGCACCGAGATATATGTCGCGACGATGCAACATTTCGTTGCCGCCATGCTCTAATGTGCCACGACATGCACCAGAGTGAGGAATCCGTAGATCATCAGCGGCAGTTACACAGATTGCGTGTGTCCCTAACAAGGCCCCCTGATTAGTCAGGGCATTTCTCACACGATCTTGACGCGCTTAGGCAACGAGTTCTGTGGGCTCCAGAGTGTAGTTGTTAAGTAGCTTCGAGATACCGCTGGAACCGCTTCGACCGGTCGTCCTCCCCAATAATCCCATCTGAAGTGGTCAAGTGAGGCTGGAACCACCCTCAGTCGTTCCACTGGCAGCAGCCGACGCTGAGGATGATGCTGGATGTTGCGGGCATGGGACCGCGATGGCGGCACAACGATGGCGAAATGGGCTCAGGTGGCGTGCGCGTACTGTGCGCTGCCGAGCGCTAGGGGGAACCGAGGGCAGCTGGTCGACGTGGCTATGCTGCTAGTCGGAAGCCGGTGATGCGAGTCTCAGGGAAGGGGCGGCGCTCGATGCGAGCAGGAACGGTCTTCGCCGTCTTCGGCGGGACCGACCATTGCTGCCCGGCATGAATCAGCTCCGGGACGGCGCCATTGAGGGTGGTGTGGGGCCGCCAGCGGTTGTAGTAGCAAGCGAAGTCCGCCAGTAGTTGCCCCAAGTGATCCAGTCCCTTGATCACCGCCACGCGCCGCAGCCACTCGTACTTCAGCGTGCGGATGACGCGCTCAGCCACCGCGATGGAGCCATGCTTGCCCACCGCACCGAACCGGTGCTTGACGTCCCAATCCCTCAGCAGCGTGGCGAATGCCTCGCCGGTGAAGATGCCTTCCTGGTCGCCGATGATGTGCTTCGGCGGTCCGTAGCGCCGGAGTGCCTCCTCCAGCGCCTCCACTGCCCACCCCGTATTGCGCCCCTCCAGGACACATCAGGCCACGACCTTGCGAGAGCAGTGATCGATCGCTACCAGCACCCAGGAAGGCCAGACACGCCATCGCCACACCCGGGTGCGATCCACGCTCCATACGTGATTCGGATAGCGGGCTATGATCTGGCATGGCTGCTTATCTTCCGGCTTCCCGGCCGCCGCCGGCGTGCCCTTTGGGTGAGTCGGATGTTGGCGGCCTTCAGTCGCCGCTCGGCACAAGCGAGTCGCTCGGCCAGGAACCCCACCGTGTCCCGGAGCGCCACGTTCTCGGCTCGCGCCTCCGCTCCATCACCCGCCGCCTTCGCCGCCTACTCCAATCACAGTCGTCTTCCCCGCCCCGCGCAGGGCGTCCCATCGCTATGTGCGAAACGCACGGTCTCCCTTTCTCCCGCTCCAAAAGTTGCCTTTGTTTGGGGAATCATCCATTGGGCCGGGAAGCCGCCACGGATGTGCACATCCTCCCCCTCTTTCGCGACGAGATGCGGTACCGTGCGGGACTGGAGGCGGTTCAGATGATCAGTGGTGGGGACAGGGACTCGACGACTCACGTTCTTGGTCTGAACCATCGCACGGCGCCTGTGAGCATCCGCGAGCAGTTCGCTGCTGACCCATTGCGCACCCGCGACTGGCTGGAGTTGGCTCCCGGCAACGCGCCCATCCGGGAATCTGTGCTCCTCAGCACCTGCAATCGGGTCGACTTGTACGTGGTCACTCCTGACGCTTCGCTCATCACGCCGCAAGCCACTGAACTGACGCCCCATGCCGCTTACTGTCACCCCCGGGCAGAGGCGGTTACGCACCTGCTGTCTGTTGCCTCTGGCCTGGACTCGCTAGTGTTGGGCGAGCACGAGATCATGGCCCAGATCAAGGAAGCACTGAAGCTCTCTCTCGAGGAAGGGCGATGCGGCCCTACGCTCGCCAGGCTGTTTCACCATGCCTTGAGGAGCGGGAAGAGAGCCCGATCCGAGACGGCAATCTCCTCTAGCATCTTCTCGGTCGGACAGTGTGCGGCCCGAAAGGCACAGGCGGTTCTGGGTGAGCTTGCGGGGAAGCGCCTGCTGATCTTCGGCGCGGGGCGGATCGCGCACGTAACCGCGAGGCACATGATCGCGGCCGAGGTCGGTCCGATCGCCGTCTACAGCCGCACCAAGGAACGCGCCGAGGCACTTGCGCTGCCGCTGGGCGCCACTGCAGTTGACGCCCTGGGGCTCATGGACGCGCTTCGGGACAGCGATATCCTGGTGGGTTGCGCCACCGCGCCCCATCATCTCGTGGGGTGCGCCGAAATCGTCGAGGCCACGCACGCGCGGAATCGCCGGCCGCTCGTGGTGATTGACCTCGGCATGCCGCGCAACGTGGATCCCGAGGTCAGCAGGCTGCCGGGAGTGCATCTGTTTAACATCGACGATCTCGCGGCGGTGGTGGCAGAGGACATCGGTTCCCGAGAAGCCGAGAGCGAGAGAGTGCGGACCATTGTGCGAGAGGAGGTGGCTACGTTCCAGTGCTACCGCTTAATGCTCACAAGCGGGTTCGCCCCAGTTGAGGCGCATTAGATCCCGGAGCTCCGGGAATAGGAGAGCATGTGATGGAACTGAAGCAGCTAGAGAAAGAGAAGCTGAAGACAGGCCTGGCCAAGCTGTTGATCCTGGCCATGGTCTGGGGCTTCGTGCCTATGACGGCGATGCCGGTGCAAGCCGCGCCGGGAGATGTCATTCAGACCCCGACGACTCCCATGGAGCTGCCGGTTGAGGTCGAGATTGAGCTTGGCCCCGCGGCTTCTCTGAAGCAGGCACCCCTGTGGAACGAGATTCAGCAGCTATTGGTGAATCCGTACGAGCCGGTCATCCGGCGCCCGGGCTTCGGCGTGCCGATGCCGCCCCTCAATATCTGGCCGCTGGATTACAACTTCCTGACAGCTCAGCCCTTGCGGCTGCGGACCTCTGATGGGGAAATCAGTTGGGACCAACCCGGGCCGCTGTTCGATCCCGATGAAGTAGTCGCCACCGACGCCTACAATGCGCCGATCGAACTGAGAACCATCATCGGCGAGCTCTATGCTGATGCCGACAACAACCTTGTCGTGCGGAACCCTGAGCTTGGTGACCCAGGCCCCGCCGACCCGCGCATCCCACCGAATGGGACCATCGTAGCGGTGCCGGCGTTCTTCGACGGGATGCTGCACGAGCTCGACGCGGCAACAGGCGAGTTTGAGCCAGTCGTCTCGCTCGAGACGCCGGTGAATGAGAACGACTTCCTTGTCGGGAAGACCTGGGCGAAGAAGCAGGACTCCCGGCTGTGGGCGGAGGTGCTGGGCAAGGCGCTGTTCTGGGACATGCAGGTGGGCAGCGACAGCGTGCAGGCCTGTGGCTCCTGCCACTTCAACGGCGGCGCCGACAACCGCACGAGGAACCAGCTCAACCCCAACCACCTCGGAGGAGATGGCACGCTACAAGTCGTGGGCCCCAACGAAGAGGTGATCGCCGCCGATTTCCCCTTCCATATGCTGCTGGATCCCGACCTTCTGGGTGAGCCGCTGGTTAATCCGGGCAACGTGCTGAGTGACTCCAATGACATCATGTCCTCGATGGGCGTGAGGTTCCGCGAGTTCGTTGACATCCCGCCCATCGGGACTGCCTCCCTTGGCCCACCTTCGCCTATCGGAGGGGTGCGACCGTTGCTGCCCGATATAGGCAGGCTCGTAACCGATCCCTTTCCGGATGCCTTCACTGATCCGGTGACGGGAGACAACCTGAGACGAGTGGAGCCGCGCAATACCCCAACCTTCCACGGGGCGGCTTTCAACTTCGACAACTTCTGGGACGGGCGCGCCCGCTTCAACTTCAACGGAGGAAGCGTGTTCGGCCCCGCCGACGACTTCTTCCACGTCTTCATCCAGGGACGCCGTGGGCAGCTTTTGTTAGCGACCAACGGGATGATTCGACCCGATCTGGACCCGGACGATCTGACCTTTGATCTACCGGTCAGGGTCAAGTTCTCCAGCCTGGCATCTCAGGCGATGGGGCCGCCCCTGAGCGACTTCGAGATGTCCTTCCAGGGGCGCAACTGGGCGAAACTGGGCAAGAAGCTGCTCCAGAGCAACGTGACTCCGCTGGCCAACCAGTTGGTGGCCACCGATGACAGCATACTGGGGCCCTTCTCCAACCAGCACATCGCTGCTGGCATGCCGGGGTTGAGCGTCAGCTACGGATCCCTGATCCGGAGGGCCTTCCGGAGCGATCTCTGGGACGTCCGACTCCGGCACCTCAACGGCGCTCCCGATGCGAGCGACCCGTTCGATGGCTACTCGCTCACCGTCGCCAATCGTCCGGCTAGCAGGACCAATACCAACCAGTTCACCCAGATGGAGGCGAACTTCGCCCTCTTCTTCGGGCTAGCGGTGCAGATCTACGAGGAACTTGTGATCCCCGATGACTCCCCCCTCGACCGGTTCATGGACGCCAATCCGCTGGCGGGGAACGGTGTGGGCGAAGCCGGGGCCCTCGAGGTGCTGCATCCCGCGCTGATCCCGGGTCTGGTTGGCCCGCTCATCCTGATTCCGGACGACCCGAGCACACCAGAGTACGACGGGTTCGGTCCGGACGAGGTGTACGGATTCGACATCTTTGCCGGCGCCAACCTGACGGCGGCGCTACCCGTTGGCTCGCCCTACAATCCTGCCTCGACGCTGCCGGACGGTACCGTGTTTGGCACCGGCTCCAATCCCTTTGCTCGGACCGCTCGGTGTGTGCTCTGCCACCTCGGGCCCGAGCAGACTGACAACAGCATCAACATCGCGCACGGCATACTGAAGGGCAATGCCGAATTCGAGTATCCATCGCCTCCGATTGTTGAATTCCCGCCGGACTCCGGGGAGTTCCTTCCGGCGCCCGAGCCTCCCGGCCCGATCGCATTTGTCGGGGGTCTGATCCTGGCGGAGGAACTCGAGGGACCGGCCCAGGACGCGGTGGAAGTCGAACCGCGCGCTTTCGCTATGGTGGACTACTTTGCCACCCCGTGGGATGACCGGATCATCGCCCAGCAAAACCACTTCGCCTTCGGTGACCAGGGCATGTACAACATTGGGCTGCGGCCCGTTCTTGAGGACATCGGCCGCGGTGGGGACGATCCCTTCGGCTGGCCCCTCTCGCTGTCGGCGCTGACCCTAAAGAACATCGGCGGCGTGGACTACGAGCCGTATGACAGCCCGAGTCAGCCTGGCTCTGGCCCCATGGCCAACTTCGATCCGGAGGACATTGAGGCGACCTTCGAGGAGACTGGCGACGGAGTCTTCTTCCCAGGGACCACGCACACCCTCCAGTCCATCAACCCGGGCTTTGAGAGGGACCCGGTTGAGCCGCAACTGCCGGGGTACTTGGCCCCCTATGTTCATGCCCTGCCGGCCGGCGAGCTGCACCCGCAGATCGATGAGATGGCGGGCATGCTGCCCAATGTCATCACTCCGCCCAACGGCGGTCCGGCAATCGAGTTTGGGGAGGTGCTGTTCGGAGCGGACCTGCACAGTGCGGTCTATGATCCGGCCACCTTCGGCGATGGCCCGCCGAACTTCGGGTGGGGTCCGAGGTCCCCAAACAACCAGTCGGGCGTCGCCGGTAACCTCGACTATCCCGTCCACGGCACCTGGCCCGCGCCCAACCGCGTGCTCAGGAATGGCGCCTTCAAGGCGCCGAGCCTGCGCAACGTGGCGCTCACCGGCCCCTACTTCCACACCGGCAGCTACCTGACGCTCCGCCAGGTCGTTGACTTCTATATGCGGGGCGGGGATTTCCCCATCACGAACTTGGAGAACCGGGATCCGCATATTCTCAACATTGAGGAGCAGGCGTTCGGGTTCGGTCGCACGGCTGGGGACGACTTCGACCTGCCCGTCAACTTCGGCTTCCTGGTGGGCACTTTCGCAGACGCCCTTCCGGATACGGCCTATCGATACGACGCCATGCCGGATACCGACCATCCGCTGATGCCAGAGCCGGCATTCGCGACGCCGGAGGCGGCAAAGGTGGCGCTGGTCAGGTTCATGCTGGCCCTCACGGACCCGCGAGTGAAGTATGAGATGGCGCCCTTCGATCGGCCCGAGATATTCGTCCCGATCGACGGCACCGCTCCAGACAACACCGGTGGACGGGTCGCCCTGATGGCGGACGCCCGGTTCCTGCAGGTGCCGGCGGTCGGCGCCGCAGGCAATGGAGTCGGAGTCTCCAACTTCCTGGGGATCTCCGATGTCCCGGTGGCCGGTCCTAACAACGACCACTTCGACCGCTAGCAAGAGTGACAAGCGGTCACGGACTATCACTTGTCCGGCCCCCTCCCTGTTCGGGGAGGGGGCCGGACGGGCGGCCCGGGACGGCACAGGAGTGCCTGTCACCAGGCGACAGGGCGAGAAGGTCCTGGTAACGCGGGAAGAGCGAAGACCAACCGGTGGAGAGAACGCAATGAGATCCGCGAAGCAGCTCACGTGCCTGGTGAGCCTGGCCCTGGCGATAGGGCTTGTGCTCCAGGGATCGACTCAGGCGCAGATTGACCCGAACCAGGTTCAGACCGCGGCGGCCGCTTCCGTCGCCAATATCCAGGTCTCCTTCAAATTGGATGCTCTAATCACTCGAGGCACCTACATGGGAGACCGCTGGGTTTCCCCACCGACCTTCACCACAGTCAGCGCAGAGAAAGAGGCGATCATATACGCCAGAGCTCAGGCGCTTGATGCCCAGGGGAGGGCCGTGGATGCGAGCGTCGAGTGGATCCCGGCTGATCCCAAGATGGTATCGGCATCGCCCGGCCAGGGCAATGGTGTTGAGCTAACTGTGAAGCGCGCAGGCGAGACCAGCCTGGAAGTGACTGCTGGCGGCTTCTCGAAGAAGTTGTCCGTTAAGGCGACCTACAGGGACGGCGCGATGCAGACGCAGATATCCCAGCCGAGCGATCAAGGCAAAGGACACGCCGAGATAGCCAGCCAAGCCAGTTCTGCCAGGAGCTTCGCCGACTGCGGGCCTGCCCCCGGGATTCCCGGAAACAGCGGCCAGGAGCGAGCAATTGCCGCGCCGACGGATGAGAAGGAGAAGTTGAGTTACGGCGTTGGGGTCGAGATAGGGAGGAACCTCAAGCGGTCGGGGGTGAAGCTCGGCGAAGAGATTGACGTAGACACGCTTGTGAAGGGCCTGCGCGACGCGCTCTCCGGGACCTGTCTCCTCATGGCCGACGATGAACTCTGTGCGGTCACAACCGCTTACCGTGCGGCGCTGACGCAGCGGCTGGTCGAGGCAGGGAAGAGGGGCGCAGAGGATAACCAGGAGGCCGGCGACGCCTTCCTGGCTGAGAACAAGGCGAAGGAAGGGGTAGTGGCGCTGCCGAGCGGGCTCCAGTACAAGGTGCTCAAGATGGGCGACGGCCCTAAGCCTGGGGCGGCCGACACGGTGGAATGCAACTACCGGGGCACGTTGATAGATGGGACCGAGTTCGACTCTTCCTATCGCAGCGGCAAGCCCGCGATCTTCAGGGTCAGGCGAGTTGTCGCCGGTTGGCGGGAAGGGCTACAGTGCATGCCGGTTGGATCCAAATGGCAGCTCTTTGTTC
>SDBS01007128.1_pt1 | contig 10878 bp, 12 predicted proteins | sample 2277091 | NCBI WGS metagenome assembly SDBS01 (sample SAMN10404972, study PRJNA504765) | marine sediment metagenome | isolation source: marine sediment core GS10_PC15, 163 cmbsf | place: Arctic Ocean: Southern Knipovich Ridge | collected 2010 | reverse complement strand
ATTAGTCACTGTCTGGGGAAATTCTGTCACCTTGATTCGCTCATCCCTCAAAAGTTGCATCGTCCGTAAAAGCTGATATGGGTCGAAATACACATCAACAATTTTATACCTGCGATTCCAATTCAAGATAGTATGTTCGATTGTTCTCTCGAAATTTATGGTTTTCCCTTTTGGCTCAAAGATACGATGGTCAACTAATCGAACCGCACGTTTTTTGTTCTTGTAATCGTCTTTGCACAATGCAACTAAGGCGCTTGCGTCCCACTTGACGCCACAGTCAATCGCTACGACTATACGAGTACCCGCGGGTGCTGTTAACCTAAGCGTTTTGTCAATACACAAATCGAGGATATCGGGTGTCGTGAACGTGGATATCGCTGAAGCCCACTGATTCTCGTGGAATCTAAGGTAAGCAGACGGGCTGAGAATCTTGCGTTGATGCTCTAAGTAATTTGTTCCCTCTACCCATGGGATTCCCTGATAATCCTCTTTCCAATAAAAATAGAAATTTGGGTCAGCAGGTTCTCTACCCTCCTGAATATTTTTACCTCGACAGTACCAACGCCATAAATGCAAGTCCTCACTTTGGTCTTCCTGATACCCCGCCGTAGTAACAACAAAAGTCAAGTGCTCACCGACCGGGTTGGTTGTCATTTCATCGAGTGTGCGTATTGAGCTTTCTTGCCGAAACTGCCACGCCTCGTCCACAATTGTGAGATTCGGTCTGAGGCCAGCTACACTAATATCATTCGGTAATACCTTCACAAAACTATCACCGTAATAAATCGTATCCTTGGTTATCTTGCAATTCTTGACGAGTATCGGGTGCATTCGTATTGCTTGTTTTAAGCTCTTGAATATGACATCCTTTCCGGCATCGAGGTCTGGTGCTAAGATATAGCTTTCGCTCATCTTGACATTAAGTAGATAGTACAAACAAACACCAGCAGCCAGACAGGACTTTCCCGATTTTTTAACAGAACCAGCAATCGCAAGCTTAGGCTGTACCTCTACGTAGAAAATGTCTCGTAAAACTTTTCGTTGCCAATCGAGCAATACAATCGGACGCTTTGTCTCTTTGATAAAAAAATGATGTCTAAGGAAACTGATAATTTTGCCTGCGTATAAATCTGGGTACTTCGCAGCCTTACTGAGACCTGCACTTTTCAGAGCTTTTGTACGCCAGTTGTATTTATTACCGCCAACTTTGAGATTTGAGATTTGATGTTTGCGTGCGGTGACTGTGTTACCAAGATAAGATTTTCTACTTCGTTTCTTCTTCTTAACCATTATCACCCTCTTAGCTCATAATACTACGATTTAACAATCGTTTTAAGACGCTCCACAAGCTGACCAGTCGATTCTCTCAGTCGATACGAGTTTTGTATCGCTCATATCTATTGGTGAGCTTGCTGAGGGTTTCTGCTCGACCGCGATACAATCATTGCAGATTATCTCAGGCTCGTTATCTTTGCTGAGACGGATAACGCCTGACAGTGAACCAATCCAGCAGCCACACTTTGAACAGAAGTCTAAACTCATTCGGTATTACCTTTCAATCGTCTTCGTATAAATCATTCAGTCCCTCTTGCATATCCTCGAAGCTAATATCTGCGTACATATTAGCTGTCGTTGCAGGTGAACTATGGCCTAATTGCTTTTGCACTTGTCTGAGGTTTTTAGTTTTCTTCAGCAAATGCACTGCAAGCGTATGTCGTGCAGAATGAATTGATAACTCTTTCGGTAAGCCTGCACGTTTGATAGAAGCTGACCATATTTGTTGTAGACCTTGTGCAGATAATGCACCACGCTTGCCTACGAATAGCTTGCCCTTAGTTCTATCAGCGATATAGCTCTTCAAGTGATTCAACAAAGCTTTGCCGATTGCAAGTGTTTCTGTACGTTTCTTCTTTTTCTTTAACCTACAGATTGTTAGACAGCCACGCTTGAAGTCAATATCTTTGAGAGTTATCGCTGCAAGCTCGGATACACGTAGGCCAGTTGATAGAGCTACATCAATCAGCATCCACGATAACGGGCCTTGCACTCTACCTTTCTTCAAGTCGAGGTACGCTCTTGCTTCTGCGGTCTGTCTTAGTTGTTTAGTTTCGCTCTTGCTCATGTACTTCTTTCTGTCGATTTGCTCCATTCTCATTCTCCTTTTCAATATGTTACTGTTTACTTTCAACTCATTATAACACATTTTCAGGAGAAATCAACTACTTTTTCAAGATATTTCTATAATTATCTATTGAATCCTTTAATTTCAGTGTATCTACTCGCAAAAAGGGAAGCAAAGCTGAGAGGCACATTTTTCTACACTTTGCCGTATATACCTACAAGGTTGACACACACATACGCACTGATAAGGTTTACTATACTCTGCTAATCTCATTGACGTTATTTTCGTAATCATTTCCTCGTTTTTTATATGGTAATACGGCTTTTCTTGTTTTTATCAGGTATCTCTATTTACTGCGATTCTTTTGATTTTTTGATTATTCCATAGGTATTGTTACTTTTCAGGTTATTTACTTATTGACGCTTTATTACTCGGCTCACTCGGAATAGATTTTAGCTGTGTTGCTCAGCATATTCTGGTATCAATAACCTACTTTTTCTTCGTTTTGAGCTGCGTCTTGTTTTTCTTCTTTCTACCCGCAAGGCGTATCGCATTGAGTGTCTCTCTATCGGGAGCTTTCAGCATATATTTGCTAATTAGCTGTTCAACATCTTCCCTGCTCTCTTTGGGTGAAATCAGAATCTTAAACTTATAGTCATTTACTTTATTTTTGAGATTCGCGAATCGGTATCCTTTCGTTCGTTGCAATGCCTTCACGAATCTTGTAAAGAGCTTTGACGTTTTTGCACCACTCTTATCAAAATACGAAACAGCAGCGACTTGCAGCCCAATCGGATATGTAGGATGGCCAGACATCAATACTTCCATAAAGAGACGCCTTGTTCTCGCAATAATACTCAGCACGTCCTTCCTCTTTGATTTGTCTTCATAATCTTGCAGTGTGCAGAATGCCTCGATTTCCTCTGTGCTTAGCAGCAACTCACGCATCACCTCTGAGACGTTCAGCTTCATATATTGAGCTAACCTTTTCAAGTCACGCTCTTGCTTTTGCTCTATTGTGACGCATACCGTTTTTTTAAGCTCTTTTGTTTTCTTCATAATCCAACCTTTTATTTTTTACAGTCTCATATTGATATTGTACTTTCACTTAATCATATTGTGTATTTTACAGAAAGTCAAGCAAAAATTAAGGATTCTTTGTTAATGTCACCGCAACCCTTTTTGGATACAAGGTCTATGACAAAAAAATATATATGAAATTTATTATGAATCTCGCTGATTACGCTCTGGGTGACTTGAGTTTCAACGAAATCGAGATATAAAAAAAGGCTGTGGTTTAGATGTGCTGTTTGAGAATTTGTAGATGTTTGGAGTTTGAGAGGGTAGTAAGGTGGCGGGGGTGTTTTGTGATTCAATCACGGAAGTCTTTAATATTTTATCCAGAGCAAGTAGTTTCCCCAAACCACTGCGAATAAGACACCACCAGACAAAAGTGCGAACCTAAAATCATTATCTGTAAAATCAGCTAAATACAACATATAGACGATAAACCCTAAAATGAATGCAATGATAGATGCTACAAAGTAGGCTATCTTAATATTTTTTTGCCAGTTCATATCTGCTCCTTTCGTGTAAAATGGGAGTGGAGTAATTCTATGTACCAGCTCACGGATACAATAGCGAGTGCGGAAACACCCGTGCGAGATTTAACATCACGAGATTGAAATGTAAAGGGGGATGAGCTGGTGGATATAGAGATTTGATATTCCACTCCCATAGTTTCGGCCTTTCAATTCTCCTTTTTAATTCGCTCCCAACTATTTTTTGGATTTTTCCGTATAAGAACTTGTTGACATTTCACTGGCTGCATAACCGCTACGGGCAATCTACACGACAGGAGCAAGATTTGCAAGAAAAAACCGCTTGTCCTACACAATATTTATAAAATTAGTATTTAGCTATGGATTCGCCTTAGTTCGTCGATTTGAGCCGTGTTTACGGGCGTTTTTGGTAATGTTCTATCCCTTATTCTGTACCACGTGGCCCCCACTGTAAATAGAAAAATACAGCAGCAGAAATTCATTAGTCCTATATTCGTTTAATAGCAGCTTGCAACAGCTTGTCTTCCATTTCTTTTTAATCCCTATTGCTTTCTGGTCGATACAAGTAGTAGTGACGAGTTCCTATATCCTCGATGAAACCAATGGAGTGCTGATTATCAATCGCTGGGAGTGTTAGTACGGATTAAGGCCATTTTTACATGTTGGTATAAGTTAGGGTGAAACACATGTCTCCAAAACTAAAGAGTAAGATTCGTGAGGTTTGGTCCAAAGCCTTCGAAGACCTTAAGAGACTTAAAGAACACGAAATCCGTCAACATTTCACTCCCCGTCAAATGGTGGGTCTGTACGCAGTTGCAGCTATTTGCTACGACGATGGGAACCACAGTAAAATTGTGATTAGAGATGACGTGTTTGACCGTCTCTGTGAATCACTTCTTAAGCACTTTAACGAGTGCGTGGCGGCTGGGGCGGATTACCTCGACCGAAAACTTCTTCGATGCCATTCGGGTTACGATACCAAAATATTTGTCAAACCCTACCACGATATTGCAGAGGTATTTCTCGGCCATCCTTGTCGTTGTGTGAAATGTAGGCTTGAGTCCCAAGGCCAGCCACAGATGAACCGCGAGTCGGCAGCTTTGCTCTTTTAGCTAAACCCATTCCACGCGGCCAATGGTATGATACAGGAGCGAGTTTTCGTGTAGCTTCACTGAGTTCGGGATTTATAATAATCATTAGTTAGGAGCAGATAAATAATGGAATTTATTGAAGAGATAAAAAGATGGCGAGGTGATATTCTGGAAATATTTGTATTACTCATCGCACTCGTCCTCTGTATCTATTTTCTATTTGGTGATTTAATTGAATCTTATATGCTTAAGGGACAGAACTTAGAAACACAGATAAGAGAAGTAGAAGATGTTTTGAAAAATCTTCGCAATCTTGAAACCTATTTGGAAAATACAAAAAGTGATTTGATAGCTACCGAACAAGCAAAGATTAAGATTGAGGAAGAATATAAAAAAGTAAAAGAACTTGAAAAGCTCACAGAAAATCAAATCGAGGCAATTAGTCTTGCTGTAAATAAAAGAACTACAAAAGATATAATTAAAGATATAGTTTTGGGATTTGTATTGGGTGTAATTACATCATTATTGGGTAACGTTATATATGGTTTATTAAAACGCAGAAAAACACAAACTAAACTTTAGCTAAACCACGGTCTAATACGGTAGTTTAGTTTAGTACACCCCACCCATAATCCGCTATGGCGCCACCTGAGTTCATCGATTTGAGCCGTGTTTACGTGCGTTTTTCGTGGTGGTATATAGAGGGATTAGGTGTGCTGTTTGATTCTTTTGAATCTTTACTACGCCGGTTCAGTTTGATAAATCATACGAGTAGCAAGGATAAACTTTTTAGGGTTTTGGTTGTTGTGATTCTTCTACTATAGGTGGGAGCAAGCCCTCACTTACCATATCATCACACCAAGCAATCCCTTCTGAATCAGGTCTTTCTGCCTTGACTTCTTTGTAATATTTGTCGCGGTAACCTTTGACCCGTGTTATCAGATGAGGGTCGGAATCTGTCATATTATATAATGTGCTCAAGAGCATGCCTGACAAAAGAAGGCATATGTTTTTTAATCCCAAAATGATTTCTTCTTGGCTTTTAGCAAGCTCGGATTCTATTTGGATTTTACGCATCAAGGGGGCAAAGTTTTTATTTACGTCCTGTTGTCGTCTCTTGAATTCTAACGGGCCAGCTTTCAACGAATCCACATCACTGAGGGTGTGCAAAATAGACTTGAGTGGTTTGCGGAAATAAATAATAAGTCCAACAAAAGATAAAGTAAAGATAGCCCAAATTACTCGTAATATGTTATCAAACATAATAGCAATACTCTAAATACAATACATTTGTTTTGCAAGGGAAAATCCTTTATTTATTGGATTTTGATTGTTGCAATTATTGGTAGGCCAATGGTATGATATAGGAGTGAGTTGTTCTGTTTGGGATTTATATAGAAACAATAATATCAGTTTTTGAGCCTACATGAAGCAAATACAAAGAAAAATAACACAAAACCTTATTTGGGCATCTGCTGGTTACGCACGAGCAGGTCTTGCCCTCCTACACGGCATAAAGGGCTCTGTCACTAATCCTCAGGTTACCATTGGGAACCTCGCTATTGCAATTGAGCTTCTCCTGAAAGCCTTCATCGCCAAGCAAAGTTTGCTTCTGCTCTTCAAAAACTTGCCGCTTGAATTGCGTTGTGCAATTGCTGCACCCGAAGCAATGCCAAAGACCTTTCGCAAAGCTCCTTATGAAATCGACCTCAAGGCATCAATGTACAAGAGTGTGGAACTTAACGAAGCAATCGACACTTTCGGCATCTTCTTCCCTGCCATGAAGAAACGTCTTGGCTCTCATCTGCGTTTCCTTTCCCGTCACCGCAACACTTGTGTACATGCTGCTTTGCCTGACTTCCGCGAGTATGAAATGGAACGAACGGCCTTTTTGTTTCTTACACTCGTGGAACATCTCAAGAAGAAAGAACCAGAGCTTCTCAAGTACTATATTTTGAGTGAAGACAAGTTAAACAAGCAGTTTCTCGCACGGTTTGATGAAGATAGACTGAAAAGAGTCCACTCTAAAATTGAGGCAGCGAGAGAGAAGGCCAAGGAACTAACGGAGAAGCCCTCGCTCTCTTCAGACGAGTGGGACTGGTGTCCTGTCGAATGTCCTGTGTGTGGCAGTGATGGCATTCTCACCGGCGAAACTGAACCCGATACAGAGGGTATCACATACGGCGATTACGGCGATGTATACATGACACTAACCTTTTCAGGTGAAACATTCGAATGTGAGCAATGCGGGCTCACTCTTAGTGACTTTGATGAGCTTAAGATTGCAGGCATTGACCCTGATGTTGACCGCTCAGACGAGGTCGAAAGATGGAATGATGAACATTATGACGACTATGGTTATGGAGGGGAGTACTACTAAAAACAATACGTTTGTTTTGCAAGGGAAAAAACATCTTTTGGAAAATGTGGAGAATGCGATTTTCCAAATGATAAAACCAGCTCAAAAACAGCGATACCTGTATAAAATAAGCTCGGATGCGTATAAAACCCTATCCAGAGCGGAAGAATCAACTGAGCAGCGAACCAGACGGCTTAAAAACGATGTTATAGAGTGGTTCTAAGAGCCTGCTGGACTTTTTGTCGAGCTTCCTTTTTCTCCTCTAACCTCTGCTCATACTCACTTACTTTTCTAATATTATCAATAGTCTTTTTTGCAGACTTCGTAAGCCTATATTCTTTACCATATCTGGTTAGGCTTCTTTTATCAAATTTCTCTTCTACTAAATCTTCATCGGGGTCATATCCCAACACTGAACAGACCGTGTCTCTCAATTGGGTATAAAGTCTCGGCCAGAAATAAAGCTCAAATCCCTCAGTCAATATCTCCAACTCAACAAGACTCAAATTCCTTAACTTCTCCGCAAAATCTTTTCTCAAATCGTCACGTGCCATAGAAGCTTTTGCTTCTTTAGGGGAAAGATTCTTTGCAGTATCTTCATCTTTCAGTTGTTGATATTTGAGGACTCGCAAAACACTTACAATGCTATTTGTATTTATTCCGCTTTTTCTTGCTGCAACCAAACGAGGGTCGTCCCACTTTCGAGCTATTCTCATATAGACTTTGGCGGTTTCGTATGAAGCATCAAAGTGGTCTTCAACCCATTTTCGCCATTTTCGACTACGCATCGGAAAATATGAACGGGCTTTGACCAATGCTTCACCACTTTTTTGGGCGTGTTCCAGAGCACCACGCCACGCTGTACAAGCTTCTTGATGATGTTTGTTAGCTTTGTCAAATAATTTTGGTATTGCATACCTTCCCTTAGCAAATCGCTTAGATTCTTTTGATGTCATATCATTCTCCTGTTTATCCAAATTTAAGGGGTAGAGGTCTACCCCTTATTTTCTATTGGATCGACTCTGTGGACAAGCATCGTCCTCTTTATCGGCCCAACAATGGTGTTGATTCAAAGAAAAATATCAATGAAATGATATTATTTTCAATAACACAAATATTGGATTTTGATTGTTGCAATTATTGGTAGGCCAATGGTATGATATAGGAGCGAGTTTTCGTATAGCCTTGCTGTGTATAGACATGAAAGGAGAATAAGAATGGAGACAGCTGCCCTCGTAAGTTCAATATTATCTATAATATTATCTATAATCATTGGTGGATTTGCTATTTGGCTTTCTGTAACCTTTTATAAAATGTCTAATAAAATCTCGGAAGATACGAAAGATGCAGCTAAAGGAATCTCTGACAGTGTTAGGCGTTTGGAAAGTGTATTTGACAAACTCTATTCCGATACTTTTTCTATGATGAAGGATACTGTTACCGATATGAGGAAACATATATGGCCTGTAAAAGAACAATCAGCTGAAGAGCAAAAGAAAATTGAGGAAGAAGCAAATGCCAAAATTGGTGAACTTCAAAACGCATATTTTCATGAGATTAAAAATATTTTGACTCGTATTGGAGATACTGACAGTAAGATAGATGACGTTGAAAAGAACCTTAAGGAGTTGGTTGAAGGAGCAATACAAGGAGTTCGCAAAGTGGAGAGTGAAGCACAGGAAGAGAAATCTATAACTGATGTAGCCAACGTAATTTCTCATATTTTTAAGGGCCGTGATGATGTACCGGTAAGAGAGATAATTAAGACATACGACAAATATTATCCTGAAGACGTTATTATCGATGCTCTAAAATTCTTGCTTGATAAAGGACCGTATCTTGCTAATGGTGAAATAGATAATTTAGATACAGCAATTTCTTGGTTTTGATTCTTTTAATTTTAACAAAGCTGATTTACCACAATAAGTATCTGTAAGGGAAGCATAGAATAGTAGTAGAATATAGTATAATATAATAAGGCCTTTAACTAAGTTTGAGCCTTACCTTGTTTATCAACTGAGCTTTATATTATTTTATTTTATCTTTACTCAGCACAACCTTGTTTTCAACTGAGCTTTACATCAACTATTGAAAATAAAAAACATCGTCTTGCCCGCACCAAGCGGGCATATGTTTTTTGTTTTCAAGCAAAACGCAAGTTTTGCGTTTGTTTTATTATATATTATATATAGAGTCATAACATACGCACGACTGAAGCACTTCAGTCATAACATACGCACGACTGAATACTGACTATATAGAAAAATCTATATAGGCCTTAGTTTTCTTAAAGGGTATTCAGTCATGACATAGGCATCACTGAATTCCTACCTTTACTACAAAATTCGTCGTAAAAAGCTAACAGTCTCTCATCGTGTTTTCCTGAATCAAGCTCATCTATTGAGTATTGATTCATTTCTTGTATAAATTTTCTTAGCAGCTTTCTTCGCTTTTTAGACCTGAGTGCCTTTTTGTAAAACACTCTCAAAGTAATCAGTTGTTCTAACCACGGCGTTTTCGTTTGCTTTCCATATTCTCTTTGATATGCCTGTCTGTCTTTCTCGTTGTGATGATAAATCAGCCAAGACCATATCCAAGCAGCTGGGATATTGATGTCCCTTGCTTGAGTGTCTCGTGGTGCTTTTATATCGTCTCTTTTCAGCAGCAAACTAAGCTTATAGAGATTAGCGTATGATTCTCTTTGACGATGTGTGTTTATACCTGTCATAGTTTCGCATTTTGCGAAACTGAAATAGTAAGTACCATCTTTCCAGAGACTGTGCCTGTGCATATTATAATATTTATGATTTGCCCACAACACTATAGCTTCATCCGAACCCATACAAGCTATCATCAAATCTGAGATACGAGACCATCGGCCTCTGCCTTTCTTTGAAGCAAAAGAAGCAAGGCCAGTCTGCTCACCTATTATTTTATTTCTCTTTTTAGCCATCACTGCCCCCCTTGTCTGCGTCTGCATCAGGATAATCGAAATACTTATCGTAAAGACTTTGAAGTCTGGCCGTCACCGGTGGTTTGTAAAACTCTGCAACTTTGTTGATAAATTCAAACATCTCAGGGTCATTTTCGATACCGGGAAACTTCTTCAAAGTTCTGTTGTATAGCTCGATACCGTGTTTTTTGATAAACAGCTTTTCAGGCTTGCTCTTTTTGTGTTTCTGCTTTGGTTTGGTTTTTTGTTTCTTCATACCATAGCCTTTCAAAGGTGGAGCTTTGGGTGTCCTTTTCCGGCTATGGTAGAGGACACCCGCCGCTCCATATATCGAATTATCTAAATATCATTTTAGTTTCGCTCATATCATATTATCGTGAAAAACCGCTGTAGCTCGCGAAACAAAATATAATTCTTTTACCCTATTTTCTTCTCCAAAGTACCTGACAGCGTAAAATTAAATTTTAATGTAGATGTGTTTGGTAAAGGGCTTACCCATTACCGAACATTGTGACAAGCACAAGCTTACTATCGAGGACCGGCTTGATTTGTTTTTGCAGGTCTGTCACGCTGTCCATCACGCTCATCAGAAGGGTATCATTCATCGTGACATTAAACCGTCGAACATTCTGGTCTCGACGGTGGATGACAAGCCGGTGCCAAAGATTATCGACTTCGGGGTTGCCAAGGCGGTCAGCCAACCCTTGACCGACAGCACACTTTTCACCGAGCATGGCCAGTTGGTCGGCACGCCGGAGTATATGAGTCCTGAACAGGCGGAGATAGGGAAC
>SDBS01007127.1_pt1 | contig 10878 bp, 9 predicted proteins | sample 2277091 | NCBI WGS metagenome assembly SDBS01 (sample SAMN10404972, study PRJNA504765) | marine sediment metagenome | isolation source: marine sediment core GS10_PC15, 163 cmbsf | place: Arctic Ocean: Southern Knipovich Ridge | collected 2010 | reverse complement strand
TACGTCCTACACGTTCAATGACCTGACGAGTTGTGGAAGCCCTTCGAGTGCGAAGATTTACGTGGTTGAGAAACACGGTTATACAAATCCGGTGGCGATTCCGTGGCCGTAGGCAAGAGGGTGGAGCCGCGCATCGAATGGGAGGAGATCCTGATGCAAAAGTGGGAATACTTGATCATTGATTCAATTGATTTGGAAAAGCGATTATCAATCAGAGGGCCGAACAGGCAAGATATCGAGAAGTATCTCGATGTCCAGGGCTCACGGGGTTGGGAAATAGTGAACCTCGATTTCCGAGAGCTCGACTCGCGTGGTTCCTTTACTGGTGTGGCGAAAAGGGAAGTGAAATAAATACTCTCCAGCAGTTGTCTTATTGCGTGAGCACCACAATCTCTAGGACGCAAGACACTAAAAGTCGCATTCCGAGATTAGTGCTCGTTCATCGGCCGTTTGTAGGCTCGAAACAGCTGCCATTCAAAGACCACTAGAAGCAACAGATAAATCAGCGACGAAATACTCCGGAATAGCTCCGGTACCTGTATCGAGCCCAAAAGCTCTATGTTAGTCACCGTAAGATCAAATAATCTAGCTACTCCAATAGCAGAAAAGACAAGTACAACAAGAACAAATAATACTTGGTTATCTAGTTGACATTACAAACATTTACAACTCAACCACATTCTTTTTCTAATTTATTTACAAAAACAATAATCCAAATGAATAATGTGTGGGCATCATATGATTCAAAAAATTATGTTCTAAAAGAAATCACTCTATCAATTGATCGTGGAGTAAATTATGCTATAGTTGGGCAATCTGGTTCAGGAAAATCTACTTTGTTGAAACTAATGAATGGAATTATGATGCCAAGTAAAGGAATTGTCAAAACAGATTATCAAACACCGAATATTTCTGACAAAAAATTCAAACCAATGCTATCAAAAATTGGTTACATACCTCAAAGTTTAGGATTAATAAAAAATGTCTCAGTATTAGAAAATATTCTAGTTGGTGCTTTACCAAGAATTGGAAAAGTACAGTCTTTTTTCAAAATGTTTCCAGACGATGAAATTGGAGAAGCTGAAAAGATTTTGAAGCTTGTAGGTCTTGAGGACAAATCTGATAGAAAGGCCTACATGCTAAGTGGTGGAGAAAAAAGACGAGTTGCTATTGCTCGTGCATTAATGCAAAAACCTGAGATATTACTGGCGGATGAAATTGTTTCAGAGTTAGATCATGTTACTGCAAAAGAGATAATGGATTTAATTGCTAATGCTCAACGGAGAATTAATCTTACTGCAATAATGGTTCACCATGATTTGCAACTCGCATTAGAATATGCAAGTAGAGTTGCAGTAATTAAAGAAGGAGAAAAAATCCTTGAAATTGGTGTTGAAGGAGATAAAATAGTTGATTTTCAAACTGGGAATCTAACACAACAAGAAATTCTGGAGCTGTATCCTAACGAATCCTAAAAACAATCTCATATTTGGAATCATAATTGCAGTTGTTGTTGCTGCATCATTTAACGTTGGAGCAGATCCTGTTGATTTTGTTGAAGGAATCCCAAATCTAGCAATAATTGCAGAAGAATTAACTGAAGTGGAGCCAGAATTATTTGATACTGCATTATTGTCCATGTTTGAAACCATACAGATGGCATTTATTGGAACAGTTGTTGGTGTTGCAATTGCACTACCATTGAGTATGTTTGCTGCAAGAAATCTAAACAGTAAATGGGTTTATGCTCCTGTTAGAGCATTACTTGCTGCGATTCGTACATTCCCATCAATTTTATGGGCAATTTTATTTGTGATTATGGTTGGTTTGGGTCCTTTTGCTGGAATTTTAGCAATTACAATGTATACAATTGGTTTTGTTTCAAAGCTGCAATACGAATCAATTGAAACAGTTGATGCAGATCCTATGGATGCTGTAAGCTCTATCGGTGTATCAAAATGGCAACTGATTCGTCATGTTGTTTTACCAGAATCAGCACCTCATTTACTTAGTCAAATACTTTACATGTTTGATTACAATGTAAGACAATCAAGCATACTTGGTTTAGTTGGTGCGGGAGGAATTGGATTTTACATCATCAATTATATCAAATTCTTTGAATATGGAAAAGCTGCAGTTTTCATGTTAGTTGTTCTTGCCGTCGTGTTAGTCATTGACTGGGTTAGTGTAAAAATCCGTGACAAGTACATTGTAAAATCCCAGCGTGGAATGAAAGTTAAAATCTAAAACGCATTAAATGCAATAACTGCCATTATGACCATAATTACAATGTGTTTGATTCCAGCTACATAGTTGCCGGCACCAATTTTTCCTGCCGCCAAGCCCCCAAATACTGCTTGAATAATGGCCATATTAAACAAAATTTTGTTTAACTCACTAATCTCAATAGATGCTAGTGAACTAAACATTCCAGCACTTTGTCCCTCAGCCATGTTTTCTCTAAGCATTCCTTGAACTACCTCGATTTCTGAAAAGAACTGTGTAGATAAAATTACAGCAATTCCAATGAATACCGCATATGCAATGTAAATTGTATATGTATATGGCGCAAGACTAGACTTTCTTTCTTTTTCCAAGTTTTGAAGCTCTGTAACGTGTTTTTGAATCATCTCCAAGTTGTTTGCAATATCTCCACCTACTTTCATTGCCATTTCAAGTAGGATAACTACACGTCTTGACATTCTAGTCCCACATCTATTTGCAAAGTTCTCCATGGCTGCATCCATTGGCATTCCCCAACTAATATTTGCACGTAGATTTTTTAATTCAGGAGTTATTGCTCCCATGTTTCTATCTGCTGCATGCTCAATTGATTTTATTAGATTTGCACCACTCTGAACTGCGCTAGTTAGTGCTAAAAGAAATAATGGAAGATTTCTATCAATACTATCTTTTCTATGAACTTCCTTTAACTGTAAAAGAGTTATTGGAACAACTCCCGCTAAAATTGCAAATACTAATCCAACTTCTTTAATGCTGTCACTTTCCGAATAAAGATCAGAAATAGCAGTAGTTATCAAATATATGAAAAGAGCCGCAATTATAGATGCAACTCCAATTTTGAATCTATCAGAATAGAATATTGATGGTTTGGGAAGCTCAGTACCATCTAATGTTTTTCCTTTTGATTTTTTTCGCTTTGGTTCGTTTTGTTTTGTTTCGTCGGCTTTTTGCATTTTATCTACCTCTTTGGCACCATCGTGTCCATCATGAAAAGAATTAACACTCCAAAGAATGGAACTAGTACATAGGCAAGTAAATTCATTAACGTGATTAGATCAAAGCCTGCCAAGTCTGCACTCATAATTGCCATGATAGACAACATTATGATTGACATTAGTGGAAATACAATCAACAAAATGGTATACATCTCAGCAATCACTCCAAGCGATTCAGTCGATTTTTTCAAGCTCATTTTCTTTTCTTCAAGCTGAACTCTTGCAGTGGCAAGAAAGTATTCTTTCAAATCTCCACCTGTCTGAGTAGTGATTATGGCCCCTTCAAGTAATTCTGCGTATGGGCCTTTAGGGGTTCGCTTAATGAGATCAGAAATAGCTGTTACTAAATCCATTCCCAAAATGTGAATATTTCTTGTGATAAATTTAGAATCTTTTACAATTTCTTCATCAGTTTCTTCTGTAGATATTGCTTTGAAAATTCCTTCTAATGAAAGACCATTAGTTGATAGAGTGGCCATGTAGCCAATAAAATGAGGAAGCTCTTCAATTAATTTTGATGATCTATTTTTCAAATGAATTGACGGCATAAACATTAAAACAAAAAATGTCATTTGTCCAAGTCCGGCACCAACAATTACTGGAAGTAATACTGCAAAAGCTACAGGCTGCACATTCATAAATAATGAAATTGCTAAGCCTGTGGCTGCACCAAAAATTCCAGCCAACAAACTGAAAAATACCATACCACATACATAAACATCAAATGGTATTGGCATCATTGCCTGTTTGAGTGTTTTTTCTAATCCTGTTAATTTAGGATACAAAAATTGAACACGCGCATTTAACAGTTTATAGCTGTATATCTGAAGAGCAGACACTGAGTCAATTTTTTGAGTTTGAATGTTTTGTATATCTTTTTTTGCCACAGTTGCCATTTTAAATTCCTAATCGTTTCCTTTCAGAGAATCTCTCAGAATCAGAATAGAACTCATGAACCTCTCTTGCGACATCCTTTTGTTGTCGTATATCGTTTTTCACCATCCATTCTATTGCTAACTTTCGTTTTCTTAGCTCTTCATTGATTGTTTCTGTACTTTCTCCTATTCTTTCTTTAATTTTATTTAGTACTATACTGCTTCCTGAACATTTATGAACATCAGTAATTGGGTCCCATTTAAAAAATTCATGTGTTTTTATTTTACCTGTCTCCTCATCCAAACCTGCTATTTCAGAAATTTGAATAATTCTTCTAACAGAACGTTCCTTGACTCTGATTTTTAATTGTAAAGTGATTATGTCCAGAGTGTTGGCAATCAACTGTCTTGGAATATCCATTGGTGATGATTCAAGTCTAGTAAGTGTGGCCTCAACAGAGTCTGCGTGAATAGAAGAAAATCCTCCGTGGCCTGTTGCCATTGCCTGAAATAGTGTATATGCCTCTCTACCTCTTGTCTCTCCTACAATAATGACATCTGGTCTCTGACGTAATGCTGCTCGAAGCAAGTCATATTGGTTAATTTCCCCGATTTTTCCGTCAGTAAAGTTTTGTCTAGAAACCGCAGGAATCCAGTTTTCAATTGGTAGGTTTAATTCTTGAGTGTCTTCAATGCTTACTACTTTTTGCCCTGGTCGAATAAATGATGCCATTGCATTTAGTGCAGTTGTCTTTCCACTCGCAGTTCCACCCGCAACAAGCATTGTTGCATTCTTTTCTGCAACGTACCAAAGATATGCCGCAATTTCTGAAGACATTGTTCCAAATTTTACAAGATCAACTGCAGTGATAGGATCTGCTCTAAACCGTCTAATTGTAAAAGTACTTCCACGTTTTGTAATTTCGTGACCTAATGTTAAGTTAATTCTACTTCCATCTGGCAATGATGCATCTATAATTGGATTTGCAACAGAAACATGCTTTCCACCCATGTAAGCAATTTTTCTTGAAAAGTTATTGAGCTCTTTATCTGTTGTAAATACAACATTAGTTGGAATTGATTCATATTCTCTATGCCAAACGTATAGTGGAATTCCTGTTCCATCACAACTAATTTCTTCAATCATGTGATCCCGCATCAATGGTTCAATTTTTCCAAGATAGATAAAATCACGAATTGCATAATATGCAATTTTAGATAGACTTTTTGTACGAATTTCTAACTTGTATTTTCTTATTAACTGAACAATTTTTTTCCTTAATCTCTTTTCTGCCTCCTCTTTTGATTTTATATCTGTTAGTGAAATACTTAATTCTGTCATCAATAGTTTTTTAATTAAATCAAAATTCTTTTTGTCATTGATGCTGAGTCGTGGTTGAATTACTAAGTAACGTAAGCCGCCAATTGATGTTGGATCTCTAATTATTCCGCCATGAATTTCGGTTCCAATGAACTCCAGTTTATTAACAGAAATGAATTTTGGGACTGGCTCAGTAAATTCTATTGGCATTGTATCGATGCCAGTTTTGTTAGCTGGCTGTTCAGGTTCCTGGTTTGAAGGAATCTTTTTTTGAAGAAAGGAAGGTATGCTACGCCCAGTTAATTTTGAGACCGATCTATCTTTGAATATGTTGAATTTCAACCCATCAGCCGATACGGAAAATCTGTCTTAAGATATTGTTTGCTCAAATGAACAACCTTTCTCTTACATTTGATAGTACGTGAACATAGCCAATGAGGAATCGACTTTGAGTTGATACATTCGGGAGTTGAATTAGGCACTGATGTTTCGTAGAACCAAGACAAAATTAGAGAAAAAGGATAATGATCCCACTGATAATGCTGATCAAAAATCTGTAAAAAATGAACTAACTGAGAAATATAGAAAAATCCTAGGCAAGAAAAAAAATCAAGAATCTGATCAAAATGACCCTGTTACAGAAATTGATGAAAAAACTAGAACTGTTCAAACTAGTCAAAATGAGAATGATAAGATATCTTCACTGATACAATTAATAAAATCTACAGACAAAAAAATTCTAGTCCCTGTACTAGATGTTTCTACAGGAATTTTTACTTTTCCACAACTTTCTGAAATAGGAGAGGATCCTAACAACGTTAAATTTTTAGAAAAACTAACTTCTGACTCTATTGATATTCTTGAAAAAACAGTTTATGAAAGAATTACAGTGTGTCCTCAACATCCTGATTCTTTACAAGTGAATATAAGGTTATACTGTCCAAAATGTAATTCAATTGATATAGAAAAACTTCATCTGTTTGAACACAAAGTGTGTGGATTTATTTCTGAAACAAAGAGTTTTGGAATTGCGAATTCGGTGATAATATGCCCATCATGTAAGAAACAAATCAAAGATAAAAAAATGGAATTAAGAATCCCAGCAATGTGGTATAACTGTCTCTCATGTATGGAAAAATTTGATGATGTTTTAATGAAGATGTACTGTAGAAAATTTGATCATAGTTTTGACACAAACATGGCAGGAACTGTTTCAATTCCTGGGTATACTCTAAAAGATTCTCAATCAACTTCTAGTTATGATCCATCATTAATTTCTCACATCAAACTTTTGTTACAGGAACACAAATTTATTTCTGAAGAAAATCATTCATTAAAAGGTAAAAGCGGTCACTATCATAACATTGATCTGATTGCAACTAATCCTAATACAGATACTCTTTTTGTTTTTGTTTTACAATCAGACAACACACTTGATGAATCTAGAATTAATTCAAAAATTATTCAAGTACTTGATTGTAATCCAACTAAAACAATAATTATTGGTAAATTATCTGATAAGGCAAAATCCTTAGCATCTAGATATGATATTTCGATTATTGGTTCATTCGAAAAGAATGAAGTTTTATCTACATTAGAGGCTATTCTTACCGACACTTTTACAACAGAAAAACTAGAAAATGATAATCATCAACTCAGTATAAACGAATTAGTTGAAAATGAAATATTTGAAGAAGAAAAACTAGCAAAAACAGAAAAACTAGAAAATAATAATCATCAACCCAGTATAAACGAATTAGTTGAAAATGAAATATTTGAAGAAGAAAAACTAGCAAAAACAGAAAAACTAGAAGAAGAAAACACTGGATTACAAAGAAAATTAGAAGAAGAAAACGCTGAATTACAAAGAAAATTTGAAGAAGAAAGATTAGCTGAAAGAAAGAAACTAGGAGAAGGAAGATTAGCTGAAAGAAAAAAACTAGAAGAAGAAAGATTGGAGACTGAAAAATTTGAAGCCAAGAGACTAAGAGCAGAACTGCTATCTGAAAAACAAAGATTAGAGCAAGAAATGGAATCTAGTAAACGAAAATTTGAAGGAGAGATACTAGCTGACAAACAAAAACTAGAAGAAGAAAGACAAAAACTAGAAGAAGAAAAAATAGACTCTGAAAGAATAAAAGCTGAAAGACTAGCTGAAAGAAAAAGATTAGAAGAAGAAAAGAAAAAAGTTGAAAGAATAGAGGCTGAAAGATTAGCTGAAAGAAAGCAACTAGAATCTGAAATATTATCTGAAAGAAAACGATCAGAATCTGAACGACAAGCTGATAGAAAGAAACAAGAAGAAGAAAAATTTGCTGATCAACTGAAACTAAAAGCTGAAAAACAAAGATTACAAAATGAGAGAAATAAAGTAGAAAAACTAGAATCTGAAAGACAAAGACTAGAAGGAGAAAGAAAGAAAGCTGAATTGTTAGCTGCTGAAAAACTTGAAGCGGAAGAAAAAAGAAAAGAAGTGGATAAAAAACAAGCAGCAAAAAAAGAAAAAATTCTAATGAAACTTGAAGAAACTGAAAATCAACTTAGAGCTTTGAAATCTTCATTTGATTCTGATGATGAGGAGGAATAAAATTTTGAATTCATCAATTAATTTTAAAAAAGTATTACGAAGAAGGGGAGTAAGTCAAATTATTGGCAGCCTTTTCATGTTAGCTATAGTAGTTCCGATTGGGGTTGTAATTCTAAGTACTGGACTTTATGAAGTAGCAGATTTTAACAGATTCCTGACTGTTACACGAGATCAAGGAATCGATGCTGTCAGAGAAGACATAATTTTTGAGCATGTAAGATTTGAACCATCAACAAATCAAATCACTGTTTCTTTACGAAACATCAGTACTGTTGAGTTAATTATAGATAGAATCACTGTTGTAAATATGACGAATCAAGATCTTTTAATCCATAATGATTCTCTACCTTTATCACAATCTATTATACATTTGAAAGATGACACTGACATTGTAGTTTTTGCAAATCCTTCTGTAAGCTGGACTCAAGACGGTTTTGACTATAAAATTTCAATTACCACTGCAAGAGGAAACTTCTTTGAAACAATTGCGAGGCCATATAACACATGACACGTTTAATTCGTAAAAAAAGAGGAGTTTCAGTTGTAATTTCTACATTATTGGTTTTAGCAATTACAATTGTTGGAGCAATGTCTGTATCAAATCTTATGAGTAATTCTCTTCTTACCACTGTAAACGATACTCCAAAAAACATCATCATGGCAAATTCAATGCTGCTGGTAGGATATGATACTCGTGATGGTGATAATTTGTCTAATGTACTCATGTTTGAGAATAAATTTGATAATATGCTGTGTACTGTGAGTTGTGCAGGCGCATCATCTACTGCTCTTCCTAAAGATACTCCTGGTGGTACAGAATTTATTGTACTGCAACTTTGGAATAAAAATTCTATAGATGTTCCAATTCGTAATGTTCAGGTAAATGGTATTATACACACTTGGGATCTACAAACACGTAACCAACCTTTTGATGGTGCAGGCACTCATCCAAATTATCCTGAAGCAGGAAAGTTTAGCATCATACATCATTCTAACGCTGGCACGCTTATTCAGAATGGAACAGAAATTATGACGGGAGATATCGAAAAAAGAATAATAATTAAACTGAGCCCGGACGTTATAGGTGATTTACCTTCTCAAGATATAGGTCTTGGAGAACCACTTCAGATTCTTGTTAAGATAGGAGACGAATTACCCGCCGAATATGTGATTTTATCAGGTGATACAAAGTGAGATTTTCAAAACCTAATGGCCTAAATCAAAAGAAAGGAATTTCGTCAATTGTTGGCGGAATATTCTTCCTGGTTTTGATGACATCCGGATTCACTGTTTACTATGTTGCACTTGATAGCCAATCCCAAATGTTAGATACTCAGCAAGTCATAGCAGATTATGAAGTTGCCAAAATTAGAGAAAAATTTGTAGTTGCTGCATCTTCTTCTGGAGTTAATAATCTACTTTCATTACAAGTCGTAAACACAGGTAACACAGTTGTTGAAATTGCTGATATTTGGATTGTCAATAAAACCGCTGTTACTAAAAATGCAACAAAATATGATGTGGATTATAGGGACGCTTCCATTCCAATAGGACACAGCGATAACATACTTTCAAACACACCACTATACTTGATTTCTGACATTTATGATATCAAGGTCATCTCCAGCCTTGGAACAATTCAAGCAGTTGAATACGATGTTGCTGGTGGAAGCAACATCCTAAGTGCACAAATGGTAGCTATTCCACAAGATGTACGATATGGAGAAAATGTAACTGTAATTCTTATGGTTACAAACACCGGAGAATTTGATGTAAAGGAGGTTCGAGCAAATGATAGTACATTTGATGTCTTTCCTGACCAATGCAGAGATCCACCTAACATGATTTTTGGTGGCCCAAGTGATCTTTCTCCTTCACAATCAACAATGTTTTTTTGGGATTGTGTTCTTGATCCACCCCTACTAAACACTATTACATTTACGGGCAATGCTACTGGACTCTTAAGCGGAGTATCTGTAGATAGTAATGACGCATCAGACAGTGTTATTGTTAGAGACTTTACAAGTGCTGGCGGGGAACTCATTCTGGAGCAGGAGCTTTTAAACAGACCTGAAATATTTATGGCCATACCTTCTCCGTTTGGGGATGATCCTGCTGATCAAGGATTTTGGGGAGTTAATGTTGTAAATCCAACTCCTTTTCCTATGGAAGTAAGTAAAGTAACGGTTACTGCTCTAACGGCTAGACCGCAAAAACAGGATAAACTTTTTGACGAGACTTCTTGTCCTATAACTACAGTTCCTCCAACCCCCGATTTTTGGTCATGTCCTGTACAAAACCAACTTATGTGGAAAAATTTTGCCTCACCAATTGTAATCCCTCCAAGTTCAGTATATCCATTTACAGCGATGGTAGGACCGGGTACCTTAGCAGGAGCTGGTGATATTCTTGAGACCATACTTGTTTCAACTAATGTTTTTACAACACTTGGTCAATTCGGAAAGACTTCTTATGGCTCTTCGATGGTTAATAATGACAGCGCACTTGTTAATGTATTTCTTTCATCAGTTAAGGATTCAACTGCTGTTGCCAATATTATGATAAATCAAACAGGATTACTAGCTGAAGTTCCAGTTACATTCTATGCTACAATAGCTGATTTTACTTCTGAACCTGATTATAGAATTGATTCTGGATCTAGAATCATAATTAACGTGCCAAGAGATTGGACTTTTTCATCTCCCGCTCCTTTTGATCCTGACTTTAACACTTCTGAGACAACCTTTCTTGGCCAAACACAACTCATTGGTGAGCTAAATGTAAATATTGATAATTCAGGAAAATCACTAGAGTTTGTTGCAACTCCACCATGTGTAGAAAATCCAACCATGTATG
>SDBS01007126.1_pt1 | contig 10879 bp, 5 predicted proteins | sample 2277091 | NCBI WGS metagenome assembly SDBS01 (sample SAMN10404972, study PRJNA504765) | marine sediment metagenome | isolation source: marine sediment core GS10_PC15, 163 cmbsf | place: Arctic Ocean: Southern Knipovich Ridge | collected 2010 | reverse complement strand
CAGTCCGACGGTTGCGCTTGATCAGCTTGTACGAATCGACCGCGACAAGGTGCAGTTGCTCGTCGAGGCGAAGCTGCATACGGAGAAGGGACAACTGTTCGGTGCGGCGTTTGACCTGCCGGCCGGCTATGAGCTGCTCAGTGTTGTGGGGCCGGCGGTTGAGAATTACTATGAGCGGACCGAGGAGAATGTGCGCAGGGTCTATGTGAAGTTCAAGAGTGCCGAGAATTCGACAACGATGGCGCTGGTGCTGGTAAACGAGAGATTTGACCTGGCGAATTTTGACGTACCCCTGATTACGTATGCCGACGATGCAGCTTTTGTTGCCGAGCGAAAGACCGGGCGCATCGCGGTTCAGATCGCCGAAGCGCTGGAGGCGCAGACGCTTTCGAGCGAGGGGCTAAAATCGATAGCGCCCGCGGGTCTTTCAAACTGGCTGAAACGCGAGCAGTTGTCGGCGGTGCAGTATGCGTATAGCTATGAGGACGCGGCGCCGGCGCTGAAGCTGAATATTCGTCCTTTGAAGAGCCGGCTGGGTCTGGAGACGTTTGCGGGGCTGAATGTTCGGCCGACCGCGGCGACTTATACGTATCGGTTGCGCTATACGATTTCGGGCTCTCCGGTGGACGTGCTGACATTCGGCATGGACAGCCGTTATGCAAAGCTTTCGGTGGTTCAGTCGCGTGCGATGCGCAGTGTTGCGAAGCGCGAGGCGGCGGGGGGTCTGACGATGTGGGACCTTTCGCTGATTAATGAGGTGACGGGTGTGGTCGATGTGGTAGTGAATTTTTCCATTCCGCTGGATGCCAATACGAAGTCGCTGCCTATGCCTCCGATTGTCTGCGAGGGTCTCGAGGAGGTCCGCACGATTGTTGCGGTTCAGAATATGTCGCGGCACGAGGTGTCCGTCGACGACCAGAGGAATCTTTCGGACATGCCGTTCAGTGCCCAGCAGCAGTTGATGCCTTCCGCGATGCGGAGTTCACTCCAGCATGTGTTTCAGACGTTCGAGTCGGATTGGTCGCTGGAACTGGGCTTTAAGCCCGCCAAAGAGGCAACGCGGGTCCAGGCGGTGGTGGATTTGTTGGCGATGACGACAGTAATCGACCGGAAGGGCCGGAGCTGTTATGAGGTGAAGGTGGAGTTGCAGAATCGCAGCGAGCAGTTTCTCCGGGTGCGTGTGCCTGCGGGTCTGCGGTTGTGGAGTGCGAAAGTTGCCGATCAGCCCGTCAAGCCTGCGGTGGATGTCGAGGGCGATTCGGGTGAAGTTTTGATACCGCTGATCAAGACCTCGCCCGGGGGACTGCCCTATGAGGTTTCGATGTATTTCGCCGGGGTGGCGGTGGAGCCGTTAAACGGGCTGACACAACTGAATCCGCCGTCGATATCGATTGTGGGGATTCCGGTGATGCAGACGACGTGGTTGCTGCGCCTGCCTAAGGGGTATCGTTATTTTCGACCCGGTGGGAATGTGCGTACATCGGGAAAGGCCGAGCTCATGAGTCTTGGCATTGATGCGAACTTGAAGCAGACTAAGCGCCTTGATGAGACCTCTCGCGAAATAGCGGGCAAGTCGAGCCGGGGAGGCGCGATTGCACAGTACAATTTCGCGAGGCTCAACAAGAAGGCGATCAGCAAGATGAAGGTCTATGAGGATTACCTGGCGCGCAATCCCGATCGGATCAGCGGCGAGGAGGTCCAGCGTCTGCAACGGAAGTACGACGAGCAGCAGGAGTATCAAAAGCGGATTGTGTGGGGTAATACGGATTATAATCGGCGTCAGGGGGAATTAGGCCGCAATGATGTCAACTTCTTTCTGAACGCCGCCGCGTCCAATGCCGGTATCGCCGAGACAACCCGCAACAAGGCGCTTTTGGGCAAGCCGGAGTTTGTGGGGTCCAACGAGCGCAGGCAGATAGAGCGACTGAAGCAGGAAATTGTAATTTCAGAGAAACAGAAGAAGCAACTGGTGGAGCTCAACAATGCGCCGGCGGCGGACAAGAAGGTCGATTTAGTCACGCTTCCTCAAAAGAGGGCCAATGAACTGCTGGTGCAGAGCCAGGAACAGAACGCCGATGTTGAAATGCTTGTCAACCAGTTGTCGATAGCCAATACCGCCCAGATTGACGTCAACATAAGCCAGGTGAAGGGGCAGCTCGAGGGCCTGTACGATAACCGTGCCCAGAGGTATTTCAAGGGACAGGCTTTGACCAAGACGCGGCAGGAACTCAGCGACAGAGAGAAGTTCGACACGGCGGGCCTTAAGCGGAATGTACGAGGTCAACAGCAGACTCCCGGACTCAGCCAGACACAGGGTGGACGAGATACTTTCGCGAATGGTTATGGTGGAGGCATGGGCGGCGGCGGGATGCGTGGGGGACAGGCCGGCGGCCAATACGGTTATGGTCGCGGCGGTGGTCAGCGGCAAGGGCGTGTTGCGGGACCTGCGGGTCAGGCGGCGGCACCGGGGAGCGCGACCATATCCGGCGGTGCGGTTGTGGCGCGAGATATGGACGTAAATGGAGTTGTATTGCAAAACGGTATCTTCGCGCCGGCGAATATGCCGGCCGAAGCCGCGGGGTGGGGCGGTGCTTATGTGGCCAGCGGTGTTTATTCCTTGCCGGTGAGCCTGCCCGGCGGGGGGCTGGAACTGTATTTTGCAAGACCTTCGGGCGATGCGGAGCTTACGATCTGGGCCGTGCCCGACAGAGCGGTTACCGGAACGCTGAATACACTTATCGTTATTGTCATTTCAATTGTCGCCGCTTTGGCGATTCGGATGTGGCCGCGTGACTTCAGGCCGGCTGCGTTCAAGGTGCGGTATGCGATCATCTACGCCGTGTTGGCGGTAGGGCTGACGATTATTTTCAGTGTCGCCGGGCTAATCGCCGCTGCGGTGATCGTGGCAATCAGCGAATTGTGCAGATCGCACCTGGCCCTTAGACGCACGATTTGACATTAGTACTCTGTCAAGACAGTTGGCGGTATTTTTTCTTGCTTGAATCCCAATTACCGTGCATTATAATGCGCTGAGCAATTGCACATTGGACATTCCGCACCCTGTGCGTTGCCCAATAACCGTCAAAAACAAGCATGAGTGTTTACTGGAGGCAGTTTGTCATGAGCGCAAGAGGAGTCTGTTTAACACTTATCGTATTGTTGTCTGCCTGGAGCCCGGTTCTTGCGCAGGACAGCTTTGAACCCGACAACAGCGATTCCGATGCCACCCCAATAACAACGGACGGCCAACTGCAATCTCACAGTATCGATCCCGCCGCCGATGTAGACTGGCTGGTATTTACGCTTGATGCTTTTACATCGAGTGTGTTAATCGAAACAAGCGGCGACGCCGGCGACACGGTAATGCGGCTGTATGACGACCAGTTGACTGTGTTGTTAGTCGATGATGACGGAGGGACCGGGAATTTTTCCAGAATACAGACTACGCAGCCCGACGGCACATATTATATTTCCATACAGGAGTATAACGACAAAGCTTTGTTGCCTGAGTATATCGTTTCTGTCCTTGCTTACTCCCCTGAAATTATAGCCGTAAGCCCCAACGTCGCCGCCCAGCGGGATCGCCTGCAGGTGACTATCACGGGCCGGGACACAACCTTTTACCTGGGAAGTTCCACCGTTACAAATGTATCGTTATCCCGGGGCAGTCCTGCTGAGGACATCTTTGCAAGCATTTTTGCGGGCATCGATGCAAACTCTCTGACTGCGGTCTTCGATATACCTGCCGATGCAACCCCCGGCAAGTGGGATATCCATGTCTCCGACAGCGTTAACGGCCCGTCGCGTCCGCTTACCGATGGATTTACAATATACATATACCCCGATCTCAATGCCGACGGCAAAGTGGACCTGCAGGACTGGGGCTTCTTCTCGGGTCGCTGGCTGGAAGATGTGGTCCCCGAAGGCATGGTGAAGGTCCCCGCGGGTTCGTTTGCCTACCAAAACGACTACGACAACCGCATCTATCTCGACATGTTTGCGATAGACAAATATGAAGTCACTGTCGCCGGCTACTGTGAATTCTTAAACGACGCCGACCCTAACGGCATCCACTGGGTCGCCGGTCAGGATACCATTCGAATGGGTGATGCGGGCGACTACTATTACGAGGTCCAGCCGGGACGCGAGAATTATCCCGTTTGCTATGTATCGTTCTACAATGCCGAAGCCTATGCTGCCTGGAAAAGTGCAAAGACAGGCAAAAACTATCGGCTGCCCACTGAACAGGAGTGGGAAAAAGCCGCCGGCTGGGACCCAGGGCTGGAAAGGCTCTGGACCTATGGTTTCCATCAAGACACCATTGACACCACCTGGGCCAACTACGATCAAGCCTACCCCGATCCAACCTACCCCGACACCACCGAAGTCGGATATTTCAACGGAGTCAACGCGGGAACATATAACGCCCAAAGCTACTACGGCTGTTACGACATGAGCGGCAACCTGTGGGAGTGGACAGCGTCGATCCATACCGGTGAAAGTCATGTTCGCCGCGGCGGCGGCTGGGGCGGCGTTGCCGACGACTGCCGCATTGACGGCCGCTCCTCCTTCGCGCCATCGGCTCGCAACAGCATCCTCGGCTTTCGTCTCCTCCTGGAGTTATAACACTTTGCTCTTCGTTCTTTTTGGTTTTTCAACAACCCCTGAGCCCTTTAGTTCTCCTGGAATAGCTATTGGAACAAATTCGGGAGCAAGTAGTCTAAAGAAGGATGGCAGTGCAGAACGTGGGATCGAACTATGCTCAAGGGGAAAAGAATGCGTTCAATAAAGCAGACTCTATGCCTGCTGGCGGGATTTGGAATCCTGGCAGGCCGTCTAAGTGGAGCCCCGGGGTATTCTCACGTGGAATCTGTCGACGAACTGTTCGAGCAGGCGATAGAGGCGCGACGGCAGGCGTATGTGGATTTGCGCAATGAAATAATCGACAGGGGCACCGCAGCTAAGGCTGTTTTGCAGCGAGTATGTACTTCACCTGACGCGGTGGAGCAGCTTCTTGCCAGGGCGATCCTCGAAAGAATGGCCGATCCCCAGCGGTACCAATCATATGAGGAAATCCTCTCAACAGTTATCTCCGACGCAAGATATCCCCGGCGAACCAGGAGCAACAAGTCTAACAAGGTCACCACTGCACTACACCCAACTCCACCAACACCACATGTGCTTGTAAGACAAGGTGTGGCCCGGAGGTTTGACACGGGTTTGCCGCCCCTTGTTGATGGTCTCGGCAGACCACTGAGCCCGGAGCATCCAATAGATGAACCTCTCTCGAAACCACAAGCCGTTCCTTTCATTTGCGAAACCGCTTTTAAGAACCCTGATGGTCTTGCCCGCTACTACGCGATCCAGATGATTATAGTTTTGGAATATCCACGGATGCAGGAGTTGTTAGCATATCTTCTGCAAGTCGATCCCGATTCGGCGTGCAAAACCAGTGCCGGGAAAAATATAACCGATCCGGCTTTCGCTGATGTACTCAGGGACGAACTTGCCAAAGAGTTTGCACTAACGGGGGACAAGAGGCTCTTTCCACGCCCTGGAAGCATTGAAACCGGCGAGCCTCCTGTGACGCCGCCGTCTCATTTAACGCCCGGCACGCCCAGGCCGGCGGGGCAGCGCTGGGATTACCAGACTGCAGACCTGCGGAGGGCAATGGCGGAGAGGCTGGGTGAGTTTAAGGACACAGAATCGGTGCCTTTGCTGATGGATATCCTTGAAAACGATTCATCCGTGGGAGGGGTGGCCGCAAGAGCCTTGGGCGAGATCGGCGATGCCAGGGCTCTGGACGTTCTAAAACGGATATCGGAAACGTCGGGCTCGTCTGCGGTAGCTATTGCATGCGGCAGAATAGACTACACTGTCTTACTTCCACAGCTTTCTTCGAAGAACAAATGGGTCAGATGGGCTGCGATACGCGGGATTCCCTGCAGCAGGGAGCCGGCGGCACTGGATCTTATTATTACGTGGCTTGATAGCTCCGATAACAAAATGGTTGAATCTGCCCTCCGTGGACTGGCCCGACCTGCCGGGAAAATAGCTCTCGATAAGATTGTCTATCTCGCAACGGCCCACGAGAGCGCACCAGTCCGTATGCGAGCACTCCGTACTCTGCGCGCCTTTTCTTCTACGGATGAGACGGCATTCCACGCGGTTCTCAAGGGCCTGGAGGACGAGGCTCCCTTTATAAGAAAAGCAACTGTAGAGGCGTTGAGTAGAATGGACGATCCGAGAGTCCTTCCTGCGCTGGAGAAGGTTGCCAAGGACACAGACGCAATCATTGCTTGGTACGCGCGATCGGCAGTTAGAGATATTAAAGAAAGGGCTCGCAAAGGGAAACTGCAAGGCATCCCGGAAGAATGAGTGGCTCCCGCGGGTCAGAAACAGGGAGCCGATTCGGCGTATGGGGAGAATTGTTGTCAGGGGTTACAACACTTTTCAATTTTCTCAAAAACAGGAAACGGAATGCCGGCAGAATCCCGGTGTTGAGAAAACGACTGCTGTTGTGAATCGACACGCCGAAAAAACTTCACAAAATCATACCTGCTAACTGCCGACAGTACATCAAACGCGACCGCAGAGTCGATATGGATGACCTGGCAATCCTCTCGGAAACCTGGCCCAAAGAAGACTGATATCAGCGCCGAGCCGCGGGAATAATCCGGATTCTGTTTTTACAAAAACCCTTGCGGGGCCGGGTGCGCGCGTTATAATGAATGCGAGGAACACGGTCTTTATGGAATAATTGAAATGGCTGTCCGGAGTTGTTGTGCTGATAATTCCTTACGAAGTTGATGTGCCTTTTGACCGCAGGCCGGTGGCCAACTGGCCGCTGATTGGGTCGATTCTTGTTGTAGCTGGACTGCAGCTTGCCGCCGCCTTTGATGCGGCAGGCGGTGAGGCAACCAGAGCCACAATAGATGAGTTTGTCCTTGACGGCTATAAGCTCAAGGGGCTGTTCGGCCATATGTGGCTTCACGGCGGCCCCTTTCATGTTGTGGGGAATCTGATCTTCCTGTGGGTTTTCGGCAATGCGGTGTGTCAGAAGATGGGTAATTTGCTGTACCTGCCCGTGTACCTGTTTGTCGGACTGTTTGCGGCGCTTGCACATGTAATCTTCGGTGGGGGGCTGGCTGTCGGGGCGAGCGGCGCAATCAACGGAATTATCGCCGTCTACCTGATATTCTATCCGATTCACGACATAAGCTGCTTCTGGTTCTTCTGGATTTTCTTCTACTTTCGATTCGGTACATTCACGATTTCGGGTTTCTGGATGATTCTGTTGTGGCTGGCATTCGATATCTTCGGTTTGGTGCGCGGCGGCGGCGGCGTGGCGTACCTTGCGCATCTGGGCGGGTTTGCCGCAGGGATTGGCATAGGCTTTGTGCTGCTGCTTACCAAACTTGTCCCAATGGACCCCGACGATGACGAATCGTTGCTGCAGATCCTTACCCGCGGCAAAAAGGAAGAGCCGACTATCTCCCGCAGCCGCACATCTTTCGAGATCCGGCAGGCGCTTGATCGCAAGAAGTACGGAGCACTCGATGGCCGGCCCGAACCGGAACTTGGGCCGCTCGGCCTGCCGATTTTGACACCCGAAGCAAAACCGAAGCTCCCCAGCCCACAGCCTAAGCCTCAAAAGGCGCCCGAACCGATCGTGCGATTCCATTGCCCCTGCGGCCAGAGCATAAAGATGCCGGCCAAATACGCGGGCAGAACAGGCAAGTGTCCGAAATGCAGGGAGAAAATCATAATACCCTCAGCGAAATAGTCGGTTCGACAGCAATAATCATTATCATTAGGAAACAGGCGTCTTGCGGCGGGGCAGCGGCAATTGTCATATCTTGAAGCGGCAAAGGGGCGGTTGGGGTTGTGTTCTTGCGGCTGCTGTGCTATATTGTTTGTGTAAATGCGATATTGTAAGCAGGAGGTTTTCCGGGCATGAAGGGCCATACGAGACGAGAGTTTCTCAAGAGAGCCGGTGTTGCGACGGCGGGGTTGGGTGGCGCTGCGCTGTTGTGTGGTGATGCGGGGGCGACAAGTCCGCCTGGGAAACGGCCGAATATTCTTTTTATTATGGTCGATCAGTTGGCGGCGGATGTATTGAGTTGCTACGGCGGGCCGGTGGCGACGCCGCATATCGACCGGATCGCCAGGGAGGGCGTGCGGTTTACGCAGGCGACATGTGTGACGCCGTTTTGCTCGCCGACGCGGGCGTCGGTGGCGACGGGGATGTATCCGCATTCGCATGGGGTTGTCTTAAATGCCGGGCGGGGCAGGCAGGATGGGATTACCGCAGAAGACGTGACAACCGAGCGGTTGCTTTACGAGGCAGGCTATGCGACACATCATTACGGTAAGTGGCATCTGGAGGGTGATCGCCTTGGGTATTATCCGGATATGTTTCGGTCGGCTGTTGAGTACCGGGCAGGGATGGCGGATGTCTTTGCCAGGGTGGGCCGGGAGGACCCTGCGCGACGGATGTCTTGGTATGCGTGGGCGCTTCCGGTGGAGGTTGCGCCCGAGTTTCAAAAGCAGGTTGACAAGTTAGGGGACCGCTGGAAGGACAAGCGGTTTGCGGAGTTTATAACGAAGATGGGGCGGCTGCGGCTGCCGTTGGAGCAGTGTTTTGACGTGCAGGTGGCCGATGAGACGTGCAAGCGATTGAAGAAGCTGGGCCGCGCGGAGAAGCCGTTTATGGTGACGTGTTCGTTTGTCTGGCCGCACGACCCGAATGTGGTGCCTTCGCCGTATTATGAAATGTTCGATCCCGCCGAGATCAAGCTGCCTGCGAATCGTTTTGTGCGCGAGGAGCGTTTCGAGAAGAACTGGTCGCGTGAGATTATTCGAGGTTTGGGTGAAGTGGGGCTGCGGGAGTTTCTGCGGATCTACTACGGTATGGTTAAGCTGATTGACGACCAGGTGGGCCGGGTCATGAAGGTTCTCGAGGAGACGGGCAAACTGGACGAGACGATTGTCGTCTTTACCGCCGACCACGGCGACATGACGGGCGGGCACGGGATGGTGTGGAAGTCGACTAATTCGTTTTACGAAGAGGTTGTGAAGGTTCCGCTTATGATTCGGTATCCGCGGCGGCTGCGGGCGCAGGTGAGCGACCTGGCGGTGGACTCGACGGATTTCATGCCGACGCTGCTGGAACTTACATGCCCGAAGCGGCCGATACAGATGCAGGGGCAAAGTCTTGTTCCCTTCCTGACCGGACAGAAGGATGCCTCGACGGCGAGACGGTATACGTTTGCCGAGCGATTGGCGCCCAATCCGGGGGGAAAACGCAAGGTGCCCAACGGGGCAAAGGGCGACTTCATGGTGCGGGGGCAGGGGTGGAAGTTTATGCGTTACCGCAACGGCGACGAGTACATGTATAATCTGGTTGACGATCCGGGTGAGACGAAAAATGTGGCAGGCGACGCGAAGTATAAGAAGAAGCGACTGGAGATGGTCGAGGCGTTGAACGGGTGGTTTGAGCGTACGGGCTGTGAATGGTTCAAGGTGAAATCGTAGATGGCTAAGAAAGGGAAGGGTAACAACGTGAGACATGCAAGGAACTTTTTGAATTCATGGGTTGTGATCATGGCGGTGGTTTGTTGTGCGGCTTCGGTGTTCGGGGCGGATAAGCCGTGGGTTGTCTATGAGGGCAAAAAGGGGCCGGGGCTGGGCAAGCATATTGTTTTTGTCACGGGCGATGAGGAGTATCGCGGGGAAGAATCCATGCCAATGATGGCGAAAATCTTAGCGGTGCACCATGGGTTTAAGTGTACGGTGCTGTTTGCGATTAACAAGGATACCGGCGATATCGATCCCAAGACGGTGGATAATATTCCGGGGCTGGAAGCGCTGGAGAGTGCCGATTTGATGGTGCTTGCCCTGCGGTTTCGGGAGTTGCCCGACGAGCAGATGAAACGTATTATCGATTACACGAATTCGGGCAAGCCGATCATCGGGCTGCGGACGTCTACGCATTCGTTTAACTACAGGAAGAACAGGAACAGCCCGTATGTCAAATACACTTTTAATAGCAAGGAGTTTAAGGGCGGCTACGGCCGACAGGTCCTGGGAGAAACGTGGATCAACCATTACGGTCATCATCAGCGGGAGAGTACGCGGGGTGTTATTGCAGAAGGCATGGAGAGTCATCCGATTGTCCGGGGCGCCGAGGATATCTGGGGCGAATCGGACGTCTACGGTATCACGACGCTGCACGGTGACTGCAAGCCTCTGATCATGGGAGTGGTGCTGGAAGGGATGAAGCCGACCGATAAGCCGAATACGGAGAAGAAACCTGTGCCCGTGGCGTGGACCAAGACGTATACCGGTGAGAAGGGAAAGACCTCTCGCGTGTTTACCTCAACGATGGGCCATTCGTTCGATTTTTTGAGCGAGGGATTTCGTCGGCTGCTGGTCAATGCGTGTTACTGGTGTGTGGGGATGGAGAATAAGATACCGGCCCGGAGCAACGTGAATATCGTGGGCAAATACGAGCCCAGCAAGATCGGATTCAACAAGGAGAAAACAGGTCTAAAGCCCGCCGACCATGCGCTGCCGTAACGGCGCCCCCGGCGCAAAGTTGCCGGGGTCCGCCGAAAACAGCAGTAAGCTCTATATTTTGCGATTCACTTAGATGTTTGTCACCAGCGCTCCCCAACCCCTGCGGGGCTCGCGCCAGGCCAGGTCGTTGATCTTCGGGTCGCTGGTAATCTCTCCGGCTTCGTTTAGCTCGAGCTTCTTTCCTGCGCGGGCACAGAGGTTGCCCAGTTGGATGTTTGCGGTCATCGGACCGGAGTAGCCGAAGTTGGACTGACTAAACTCGCGAGGCTTCTCGCCCCTACACGCCATGAAGAACTCT
>SDBS01007125.1_pt1 | contig 10879 bp, 10 predicted proteins | sample 2277091 | NCBI WGS metagenome assembly SDBS01 (sample SAMN10404972, study PRJNA504765) | marine sediment metagenome | isolation source: marine sediment core GS10_PC15, 163 cmbsf | place: Arctic Ocean: Southern Knipovich Ridge | collected 2010 | reverse complement strand
TGGATTTAATCCCCTTTTCTTTAAATCTTTTTTAATCTTTCCTATTTCGTCTAAGAGCACCTGAGTACATGATTCAAAATAATCTCCGATTAATTCATCTTTCATTGACATAATTTTTCCATACATTTCTTTAGACTCGTCTGAGATGTCTATGACATTTCCCCAACTGGTTGACATTTTCCTGCCGTCTAAACCATAAAGCATTTTCAGGATTAGAATATCTTGGGGAATTTGCCCATAAATCTTTTGAACCACTCTCCCGGTTTTTAGATTAAAAAGCTGGTCAAACCCTCCGATTTCAACGTCAGCTTTTATGGCCACCGAATCGTATCCTTGAAATAATGGATAATCTAATTCATGCAAGCCAATTGGTTTTCCCTTATCCCAACGTTCCTTAAAATTTCGGCGTTGAATCATTTGTTGGGCAGTGAATTTCATTTTTAAATTAAGCAAATCTTTTATTTTCATCTTATTTAGCCATTCGCTATTATAATGCAGTTCCACTTTCTTCATATCTAAAATTTTACCAATTTGTTTTGTATAACTTTTCATATTTTCTTTAACCTCTTTTTCTGACAAAGGTCTCCTTATCGCCTGTTTATCTGAAGCATCGCCAATTTGGGCAGTAAAATCTCCAATAATTAAAACAATTTGGTGTCCTAATTCCTGAAAAGCGCGAAGCTTCCAGAGTTGAGAAGCTATTCCAATGTGAATTTTTGAACCGGTCGGGTCTATCCCGTGTTTAATTCTTAATTTCTTTCGGGATTTCAATTTTTTCAGCAAATTTTCTTTTTCAATAATTTCCTCCACTCCCCTACTCAACAGTTCTTCGATTTTTTTTGGATTCGTTTTAACCATTGTTCTATTTTACCTAATTTTCCAAAAAATTAAAAGTAAAACAAAACTCCTGAAAAAAGGAGTTTTGTTAGACAAACCAAAAATATATTATTTATTTTTGAAAAAATCTCTTGCCCATTTATCAGTCTGAAAAACGGCCTTAATATCTGTATCGGGTTTTCCTTGGTGGGCGTCAAGGACCGTTTTTATTCTTTTGGGTATTTCCAAAAAAGAAATCTTTCCATCTAAAAAAAGTTTAACTGTTTCTTCATTAATCGCATTAAGAACCGTTAAATGCGTTCCCCCCTTCTCCCCTATCTCATAGGCGTATTTAAGACAGGGGAAACGAACAATGTCGGGTTTTTCAAAAGTTAAATTTTTAATTTCGGGGAAATTTAATCTATTCCAATAATTTGCTTTGTAATTCATATTGAAAAGGGCATATTGAATCGGAGGCCGCATATCAGGCGGACCAAGTTGAGCTTTTACTGATCCGTCCGAGAATTCAACCATAGAATGTATTATACTTTGAGGGTGAACAACAACGTCAATTTTAGAATAGTCAATGTCAAAAAGGAAATGAGTTTCAATTACTTCAAATCCCTTATTCATTAAGGTTGCTGACTCTACGGTAATACTGGGACCCATTTTCCAGGTTGGGTGTTTTAAAACATCTTCAATCGTTACCTGCTCTAATTGTTCTGCCGGAGTATTAATAAAAGGGCCGCCGGAACAAGTAAGAATAACCCTTTTTATATTTTTAGAATCCTCTCCTTTTAAACACTGGGCAATAGCCGAATGTTCTGAATCAATCGGGAAAATCTTAACATTACACTCTTTTACCTTTTTCATAAGAATATCTCCCGCTGCCACTAAAACTTCTTTGGTAGCCAAGGCAATATCTTTACCGGCTTCAATACCTTTTATTAAAGGAACCAGAGTGATAATTCCGGGTATTGCTCCTACAATCATTTCAACCAACGGAGAGGTAGTTACATTTATTAAACCTTCAGGACCCGTAACAATTTGAGATTTAATCTCTGGAACTTTTTCAAGAATCTTTGTTTTAATTGGTTCGGATTCAACGGAAACAATGTCCGGTGAGAATTCCCTGATTTGTTCTATAATTAGTTCAACCTCGTCTTTGGCGGCAATGGCAACTACATTAAAATCATCAGGAAAAGCAGTTACCACTTCAAGTGTTTGCCGTCCAATAGACCCGGTAGAACCTAAAATAGCAATATTTTTTTTCATAATCTTGTTTTTAATTTATCGGTAATTCTATATAAAACGTGCTCCCCTTCCCCTTTCCTTCAGATTCTGCCCAGATTTTACCTTTTTGTATTTCAATAAAGCGTTTGGCGATATAAAGGCCTAGGCCAATTCCCTCGGTAGTAAGAGAAGTTTTGACGCTTCCCCGAGTGAAAATGTCAAAAAGCGAATCTATATCTTCTTCTGTCATTCCCACACCAGTGTCACTAATTATAATCTGAACTTTTTTAGAGATTGGTTTTTTAATTTTCACTGTAACCCCTCCTTTTTCAGTGTATTTTATAGCGTTGTCAATAATATTTAAAATTACCTGTGTTATTTTTTCTTTATCTAGAGAAATTTCCGGCAACTTTTTGTCCGGTCTCTCAAATTTTAAGAAAACCCTCTTTTTTTCAGCCTGAATGCTTAATTCTTTTATTAAGACCGAAATTAAACTTTCTAAATTCACCTTTTCAAATTTCATTTCTATTTTTCCGGCCTCAATCCTTGAAACATTTAAAAGGTCTCTGACTAATGTTGTTAATCTTTCATTAGATTGATAACTTCTTTTTAATTTTTCTTTAACTGTTTTATTTATTTCTCCGTAAACCCCTTCTAAAATCATAGAAATGTATCCTTTAATAACCGTTAAAGGCGTTCTCAATTGATGGGATGCCATAGATAAAAACCTAGATTTTGCTTGGTCTAATTTTTTCAATTTTTCATAAGCCTTTCTAAGCTCTTCTCTATAATAAATCTCCCGCAAAATACTTCTTATAAGCAGATAGCCGAAAAAGAGGAAAATTATCAAAACACCTCCTTTTATAAACCGGAAAAGTAATTCCTCGGTAAAGACCAAAGCATCTATTAGAAGGAGGATACCAATTAAACCAACTAAAACCGTAGTAAGAACAACCTTAATGCCAAATAATTCTTGTTTAATAATTGCATAAGCAATAAAGCTAACCAATACGATAGCGGAATAGTCCCCTATCCAATAAAGATGGGCTATATCTAACAATATGGGAAAGGTTATATTGAAGATAATGTTGGCTAAATAAAATATGAAAATACCAACCAACAAATACTCTATTTTTATTTTTGCTCTTGGCGAACTTTTTACATATTCTTTAAACAAAAGGTATAAGGGGGCACACATAAATAAAAAAACAATTCCCAAAAAGGGAAGCATTCCTTTACCATAAAGTATACTTAAATCTCCATTAACAAATTTTATCTTATTTATCACTAAGCCGGTAAATCCTGTAATCAAGGCAGTGCCTCCACCCGCTAATAAAATAATCTTGTTTAAAAAACGGTATTCTTTTTCTTTGTTTAGATAATAAACAACCAGAAAATAAAGAAAGACGAAGAGAAGAGGGGTAGCAAACCAGGCAATCTTTAAACATATTAAAGCCCAATAAACCTGTTGGCGTCCTATCAATCTGGCAAGGTAGGCAAAATTAACCCAGACAAACATTAAAAATATATTTCCTAAAAATATCTTGCTTAATTTCTTTTTTGGAATATGTTTATAGGCTATAAACGCCAACCAAATACCAATAAAATCAATTGAAAGGATTAATATTTCATTATAAAGGGGTAGCTCTGTTATCATAATATTTTATCTCCAATAAAGATTAAAAATGACCACAAAAGAAACTCTCCGCTTTGAAGGACGTAACCAAAATATTTTTGTTTTGCTAAATTATAGCAATAAAAACAAAAAGGAACGGTAAAAATAAGCAGTAGTATTGATTTTGGAAAAACATTTAAATAAAGAGAAAAAATTATTAGTACGGTTATAGTAATTAAAGGATTAAATATATAGAGAATTGTTAGAGTTTTTTCTTTCCCGAATATAACCGGAAGAGTGCGTAATCCTTCTTTTTTGTCGCTTTCAATATCTTTTATATCAAGAAAAGTTTGCATTAAAAAGGCCTTTAAAAATATGAACCCCGATAATACCAAGACCCCAATTGTTAAAGAATCCGTTAGAGGATAAAAATAGTAAATAATTAAAAAAAATGGTAATAAAGCAAAAAATACTGAGACATATATATTCTTTAAAAAAAGTATTTTCTTGGTGATTTTTTTAAAAGTTAACGTATAAAGAAGCCCGAAAATAAGCAAAGACAAGCCAAAAATCAACGCCCGGAGATTAGTAAAATAAATCAAACTTCCAACAAGAATAAAAATTACGAAATAAAAAATAATCGGTGTCCATTTTAAATATTTCTTAAGATGTTGAGTTCTTTGGGGATTAGTTAAGTCGTCTGTATTAATTTCTTTAGAACGGTTGTGCAGATAAATGGGGTAAACAAGCAAATAACTAACAAATAAAATATCCCAAGTAATTTCCAGTTTTAAAAGAAGAGCTGAAACAAGAATAATACTTGCAGCCCCCAATGATTGCAGGTGTCCTCCGTAAATCAATTCATTAAAAATTAATTTTGAGACTTTTTTAATCTTGGGCATTCAGATATATTTCATTTTAATCAATTTAATTTTACCACCTTATTCCTTAAAACAAAAACATCCATCAGAATTATGATAATTTCTTGATTAATAAATTTAATGATGCTATAAAGGCAGAGTGTAGAACCTTAAAATCTAAATCCATCATAGTACGAAGAAAGGAGATTGAAGAATGGAAAGATCAGATATTATTGTATTGGGGAGTTTTCTCTTGGTGCTGCTTTCCCTTTTTGAGTCTTTTATAAAACAAAAATTAGGCAGAAAAAAAGATGTTAGTAGTAGCCTAATAACAATCTCTTTTGGGCTGTTATTCTTAGGATTTGGCTTAGAAAATACAATACTGGCCAAAGCGCTTATTTCTGGAATAATAGTCGGTTCTTTATTTCAGCCTCTTCTCGCAGATCCATATTTGACAAAAAGAGTATTATCTTATAGAAAAGAAGGCTGGCATTTTATCGCAACGCCTTGGTGGATGGTCCTCTTGTGGGGATTAGCATCTACTCATCTAATTTATTTATTCCTTAGAGTAGGTGAAATATCCTTTAGCTCTTGGATTAAATATCCCCTACTTATTGTAGTCGGTTCAATTTATTTCTATATATTTGAATTGTTTGTGAACAACTTAACCTTTTGGTGGGAAAGAAGAAATTGTTGGCAGCCATTCAGAGTAGCGTTTTTCGCCACCTTGGCAGAAATTACTACCGTTGGAATATTGCTGTCATTCTCTGTTTTATTGATAAAAGCATCGCTGACATGGAATTGGACAATAATTTTTAGTATCCAGGAAGGAATACTTATAGCGATTATTTTTAGAGCATTCTGTTATACTTTCTACAAAAAAGAGGTTTAAAATAAAAATAAAACAGTTATCAAAACGATAGCTGTTTTTTTTATAACCCTAAAATTCTATTCTCCTATGATTTGAATCTGGACTTTTCTTTCTTTTGCCCTGTCTAACTCAATAAATAAAATAGACTGCCACCTGCCTAACTGAACCTTACCATCAATCAAATTTAAAGTAACAGCGGTTGGTAAATTTATTGCCTTGCAATGACTGTGACCGTTACGACACTCGTCTTCGCAAATATTAACTGTTCGTACACTAAAATCATCGTGGTTATAATTTATAGTTTGGGGAGCAATTCTTTCTAAACATTTTTTAATATCCTCTAAAAGTAAGGGCTCTTTTTCTTGGATAAAAACGCTGGCAGTTGTATGCAAGCTTTGAATATTAATTAAACCGTTTTTGATACCACTCTCTTTAATAGAAGATATAATTTTCTCGGTTAAATCAACAATATCAAATTGTTTTTTTGTTTGGATTTCAATTATCTTATTAATAGTTTTCATGAATTTTTATTACTTTTGTCTTTGGACCACAAAATCACCAAGTCCTTCTAAAATTCTATTCCATTTATTTTTAGGTAGAACTTTTAAGTTTTCTTTGGCTTTTTTCACAAAGCTCTCCCCTAAATGATAGACCTTTTGGTAACTCTCTGTTTTTTTAATTAATTTTATTGCTTCTTTAATATCTTTATTTTTGATTTCTTTTTTTCTAATTATTTTCAGGATTTTTCCTTTCTCTGATTTTGAAAGCTCATTTAAGGCAGAGAGGGTAACAATGTTGCCTAACTTTCTTTCTTCTATGTCCTTGCCAATTTTTTTGCCAAACTTTTTTTCGTCGCCAAATATATCAAGAAGGTCGTCTCGAATCTGGAAAGCCATTCCCAGATTAAAACCGTAGTTTTTTAGTGTTTCTAATTGTTTCTTTGTCGCCCCGGCGCAGATTCCACCAACCTCACAACAACTTTGAAGTAAAACAGCTGTTTTTTTAGTTACCATTTTATAATAATCTCGTCTTGTAACTTTACAATAGCGATTTTTAACAATATATGGTTCCTCTTCTCTCCCTCGCTGTTCAAATAAAATATCCAGAATTTCACCATCAAAGATCGTTTTCAAAGTTCTGGCAAAAATTTCAGAGATTATAACTGGTTTTTTTGAACGATTTGCCGCTTCAAAAACAGTCGCCGAATAATCTATTCCTATACACTCGGCAATAGATTTTCCAAACTTAAACCAGGTTGTTGGTTTCTTTCTTCTTAAATTACTATGGTCAATAATATCATCAACGATTAAAGTGCAGTTGTGTAATATTTCAAGTCCGGCTGCCGGGTATAAAACATCTTTTAGTTTTCCTCCTAATAATTTACAGGAGATAACTGTTAAGCCGGGTCTCAATCTTTTTCCTCCGGTAGAGGCCTGGTAATCCACAAGCTTATGAAATTTTTTATCAATATAAGAAGTTAAGAGTTTTTTGATTATCGGATTAATAATCTTTGTTGTTTCTTGTAGGACGGTCGTTAGTTCGTCTTTTACTTTCAGTTCTTCTTCTTTCTTTTTTAAATATTTTCTTAACCCAATTTTAAACCAAGGAGTGTATTTATCAGGTTTTTTTTTAAAATCGTCTTTTAGTTTATTAATTTCAATCCATTTCCAATCAGCTATTTCTTTAAAATTTGATTTAATATTTCCGTTATATTCCCCAACTAAAACTGCACAAATCTCATTTTCCGAACCTATATTTTTATATTGCGCCTGATATTGAAATTTATCAACCATTTTAAGAGGACAGGTAAAGCCGAGTTCCTCTTTTAGTCTTCTTTCCCCGGCTTTTAGATAACTTTCATCCTTGCGGGGATGACTACAACAAGAGTTTGACCAATACAATGGCCAAAGTTTTTTAAATTTACTTCTCTGTTGAACTAAGAGTTCTCCCTTGTTGTTAAAAAGATAAATCGAAAAGGCCCGGTGTAAAACTCCTTTTCCTTGATGGCATTTTTCCTTAGTCTCAAAACCAATAACCTTATCTTTTTCGTTAACGAGTAGTAATTTTTTCATACAATTTAATTCTATCATTCTATCTTCTAAAAAAGAAGGATAGTCAATAAAAAAACCGCGAGAGATTTCACGGTTTTTTTAGCATAATCTACACTTCAGGACCTTCTGCTGGCGGGGCTGGCGGAGTTTCTGTCGGAATTTCTGGCGGGGTCTCTGATGAAATTTCTGTTCCTTTTGATTTTCCTTTCTTTGCTGCCATTAAATAAATTATCAGAGCTACTACTATAACTGCTACTAAAATCCAAAAAATTATATTCATAATTGACCTTTTATAGCATATGTTTCCCTACTCTCTTATTCTCTGAAAAGCGAGCTCGTCTCGCTTTCGCCGAGGCGAAGCGGGCAGAAAAAAGATATCCTACAAGTTAGTTTTTATTTTGTAAACTGTTTACAGTTTAACATTCCTTCAACCTATAGACAAGTGGATAACTTAGAAGCCCTTTTCTGCCAAATCTTGACAATTATTCAGAAGTTTAATATAGTATAAAAGGTTCACCCAGTTAAATACCCAGTTAAATAACCCAGCCCTTTTTGCGAAAGGGGTTGCTACGAAGTAGCATTTAACCGGGTAATTTGCCTTGCAAATTATTTAACTGGGTAAATTTAGCCCTTTAACAACTGTAGATACCCGGCTTGATATGGGACGGGGTGCATTTCTTCCTGAAAAAAGGTCAGCCCGACCTCCTTTTTCGGAACATATGCTGCTGTTTGGTGCAGCAATCCCGTCCCATCTTTTTATTCTGGCTGCTTATGAAAGGAGAAACGCCATGAAACCGATAAAGATCGTCTTAGTTGGTGTACTGTTTTTCGCTGTTTGCGTCATCCCTATGGCCTGCGATAAAGATAAAGGAGAAAAGTTCCCCGAAGCGCCGCCTGATGTGCCGGTTGCCCAGACTCCTGTGCCCAGACAGCCGCCTCCCGCCACCAAGCTAGCGGTGAAACCTGAGACAAAACCCGCGACCAAGCCGAAGCAGGGCCTAATTTTTAACTGCGACGACTGTTTCTGGGGCGAAAAAGTGATAGTAAAAGATGAACCTAAACGGGAGATGTTCACCAGAGTAGAAAACACTTTTGCAGTCAAGATCAGAGTCAAGGTAACATTTACGTTCTGCTGGAAAGAAGGAGGGAAGAATAAAATAGAGCTACTCTCTCCTGAAGAAGGACCCGTGACCCTGGAACCTGGGGAGAAGACCAAAGTAAGCGTTAAGTTTAAGGAGCCAGATGGGAAGTATCAGTGCGAGGCGTTCGCAGAAGTTGTTGCTGAATAGGAAAGGAAGGAAAATTATGGCAACGCTAGGAATTTCTTCCAGAACCCGTTTTTTAACAGTTTTCTCGGCTTTTTTTCTGATTCTTTTCGGCACAATTTGCTTGTTTTACTGGTTTCTAATCCAAAAAATGCAATTAACCCGGTATTTTTGGAAATCTGGTTTATTTTATTTTTTGCTACTGTTCCTAATTGCAGGACTTATTATATATTCCTTTAGGTTGCGTAGATATAGATGGACAAAACTTAGACAGGGTTTAAGGATATCCAGAAGAACCCAGGTAAATAAAGAAAAGGGGAAACAATGATTAATGACCCCGAGATTGATGACTCCAATATAACAATATCGATAAGATCCTTTCGACCAAGCGATTTTGGTGAACCGGGAAGAGGAGGTGAAGATGATGATTTCGATAAAAAAGAAAAAATACAACTTTATACTCAGAGAGCAGCAATCGGTTTATCTCTTTTTTCAGAACCTTCAAAAAACTAAAAACGCGGTAAAATGTTAACTAATTTACCGCGTTCTTTTTTTATCTAACTTTTTACAAGAGAAAACCATCGGTCAATTTATAAATATCTCCTGCTCCCATTATTATTACAACTTCTCCTCCACTTAGATTTTTTCTAAGGTAATTCTTTATTTCCTTAATTGTAGAAATATAAAGTGCTGGCGGATTAATACTTGATGCTAATTTTTTAGAACTTATTTCAAGATACGTATAACTATACCTTAGCAAATCAAGGTTCTGCGAGCGAAGCGAGCAGGTTCTTATTTTTTTCTTAATTTTCCCTTTTTCTCTGCCGGCTACATCATAGATGTCAGTAATAATCAATTTATCTATTGGAGCCAAGGAGAAAACTTTAACAAAATCGTTGAATAAATAAAAAGTCCTTTGATATTGATGAGGCTGGAAAATACACCAAATTTTTTTGTTTTTAAATTTTTCCCTTGCGGCTTTTAATGCTGCTTTAATTTCTGTTGGATGATGGGCATAATCAGAGATTATTGGAATTTGGAATCTGGAATTTGGAATTTGGAATTTTTTGATTTCGAAGCGGCGCCAGGCACCCTGATATTCAGAAAGAGCTTTAAAAGTAATTTCATCAGGAATTTTTAGAACTCGAGCTACTGTTAAAGCAGCGAGGGCATTATAAATATTATACTCTCCTGGAACTTTTAAAATCTTTTCTAAGATTTTTGTCTCTTTTTGTTTGAGAGAAAACTCTTTATTCTTTATTCTTGATTCTTTATTCTTAATTCTTGAGACATTTTCATCATCCCCGTTCCCCACTAGTACTCCGTCTTGTGATAAATGTCCAACAAACTCTCTATAAGTTTTCAAAATATGAGTCAAATTTTTATAGAAATCTAAATGCTCTTTCTCAATATTGGTTAAAACAATAATTTTGGGCCAATAATTTAAAAAAGATGCCTGCCATTCGTCAGCTTCAATTACTAAATACTTACTTTCCCCCATCCTGCAATTGGTGTTCTTAAACTCTTTTAATTTCGTACCCAAAAGCACTGTTGGATCAAGTCCGGCTTTGATTAAAACCAAACCGATCATTGCTGTGGTTGTGCTTTTTCCATGGGTTCCACAAACAGCTATTGTATAGTATTTCTTTGTTAATTCTCCTAATGCTTGAGGATAGCTTTTTATTTGAATTTTGAATTCTTTAGCTTTTTTCAACTCAGGATTGGTTTCTTGAACGGCTGGACTATAAATTACCATATTGACATCCTTTGGCACGTTTTCTGCTTTGTGTTTTCCGATATGGACTTTAGCCCCCATTTTTTTAAGGTTTTCAGTAATTTCCGAAGAAACTAAATCTGAACCAGAAACCTTATTTCCTTTTTTTAAATAATATTGAGCTAAAGCCGAAACCCCAATTCCACCAATACCAATAAAATGTATTTTCATAATTAATCTATATAGCGAGACGGACCTGCCGAGCAGGATTTCGTTGCCGAGCGATATCTATACCTTGAAGGATGCTGACTCTAAAGTCCTGTATTCCGGACCCCCTCTTTTCAAATGACTTTCCATCACCTCAATTGTTTGAACCTCAAAGTTAAAAGAAATATCCTCTGAAATATCCTCTCTTTCTTCGGGCTCAATTCTTCTCCACTCCAAAACCCTAATC
>SDBS01007124.1_pt1 | contig 10880 bp, 17 predicted proteins | sample 2277091 | NCBI WGS metagenome assembly SDBS01 (sample SAMN10404972, study PRJNA504765) | marine sediment metagenome | isolation source: marine sediment core GS10_PC15, 163 cmbsf | place: Arctic Ocean: Southern Knipovich Ridge | collected 2010 | reverse complement strand
ACTTTAAGTAATCTAATAAAAATAAATTTTATTGAAAAGAGGGGAGAGTATTAATGTTTAAAATGAAAATACTAAATTTATATGCAGGTATTGGGGGAAATCGTAAGCTCTGGGGAGATAAACATGAAATAACAGCAGTAGAAATAGATCCTAAGATTGCTAAAGTTTATCAAATGCTTTTCCCAAAAGATAAAGTAATTGTTGATGATGCTCATGATTTTCTATTGCAGCATTTCCAGGAGTTTGATTTTATTTGGAGTTCACCACCATGTCAATCACATTCAGGATGTAACCACTTTCTTAAAGGGCAAGGAATATTTAGATTTCCAGATATGAAATTATATGAAGAAATACTATTTCTGAAACATTTTTTTAAGGGATTGTGGGTAGTTGAAAATGTTAAACCTTACTATGAGCCATTAGTTAAACCACAAGTTTCAGGAAGACATAGATTCTGGAGCAATTTTAATATTCCAGATCTGAAAGTAGATTATACTATTGGAACAATGAATCGTCAGGCCTCAAAAGGTTCTCAAAGAAAAGCAATAATAAGGGAAGCACAAATACCTGAACTAATAGATTTACATGGATTGAATAGTATTAAAGATGTAAAATTAAAGAATAAAAGACAGATCCTAAGGAACTGTGTTAATCCAAAAGTTGGACTTCATGTATTTGAATGTGCATTAAAGAATAAACAAGGAGAACAGCTTAAACTCTAATAAATGAAAGACAAATGGTAAAGAATAAACAAAACAATAAAAAATATTTAATCATAATTGGAATATTATCTTTATTTATAGTTGGGGCTTACTTTTTAGGAAGCTATTTCGGAGAAAAGAAGGGGATAAATAGTTTTGAAGAAGAAGGAGTAATTGTTAATGAAGGGAATCAGACATTTAAGAAACAGTATGATAACTATTATGATGTTGAATATGAGAATAACCAAGGTGAACTAGTTATCAAAATAAATAACCCTTGTATTAGGATAGAAGACTATGAAGGAGATAGTATGAAACCATATTGGGATGAAGAGGGATTAATTATATTAGATACTTGTTTCCCAAGAGAGAAATTAGAAATTGGAGATGTTATTGTTTTCCATAAAGATTTTTATGTAGGAAAAACTCAACACAGAATAATAGAGATAGATTATGATGATGAATGGGTTAGGACTAAGGGTGATGGTAATGATTATGAAGATGACTTAAAGGGTTTTAATTATATCTATGGAAAAACTATTGGACTTTTGAATGTCTTAGAAGATAAAAAAGTTGTTAGAGAAGAAGTAATAAATGAAACAAATAAATCTTTTTTTAAGGCAGGAGATTTAACCATTGGAAGATTAATTATAAATCAAACTTGTGTATGTACTTCAACAGGATTTTTACAATTCTGTAATCAAAATAGAACTCAATTACTAACAGATACTTTCATAATGCAGAATGATTTAAAGGAGGAATATTGTAAAGATTTACTCTAATTGATGAAAGACAACATGGAAAATAAATATTGGTTACTATTGATTTTAATAATCGGAACACTTGGTAGTTTGTACTCAATAGTAATGTTGATATTTTGGTTTGTAAATGATTTATATAGCTTCAACTTTTGGAACTCACTTGTCTGTGCATTTGGGTGGAATTTATTTATTATTACATTCTCACAATTATTAAATAAAAAGGATTTAAAATCTAAATGAACTAAGATGATAAAAGTAAGAATAGTATTTGTTTCAAAGAGAGTGTGTTGGAAAGTAATAGTGGATTTAAGTAAATGTAAATTAAGTGAAATATTGGTTTGTATTGAGGAACAATATAAACTCTAATTGGGATTAGTTATCATGGAAAATACAACTTCAACTAAAAATACAAAAGAAATAGATAAAGCCTTCGAGATTGATTGTAGTAAATATTATCATGCTCATTTAAAATATAAAATCGTGAGGTATAAGCTCTTTTGTGAATAAGATGAAATTACATATACATAAATATAAAAAATTGGAAAGTGCTGATAAAGAGATTTGCATTAGATGTGGGAAAATTAAGGGACTTCCATTTTTCCCATTTGGGTATCAAGTATTAAAATTACATTTTACTTGTTGGCTTTGGGAAGTTAGAGGTTTACAATCTTGCCCACTTCATGGATTCTATGCTCAAAGTTATATAAATGGTTATTGTAAAAAATGTGAAAGAAAAGAATGGACTGAAGAAGAAATTAAACAATCGGAGGAAAGCTGTGAAGGGTTAATGTATTAACTCTTTGTATAACTACAATAAACATAATGGAGGTAAAAAATGGAAAACAAATATTGCTGCAATAAAAAGATGGAAGAAGTAATTTATTCTTTTGGAGAAGGAGAAAGGATAATATATTATCAATGTGAAACTAATGAAGAACATAAAAAATTTAATTCAAGAACTGATAAAAGGATCTTCAAGAAATCAACAATAACATTAAAAGAAATATGTGATAGTGCAGATCCTTTCGGAGGGATGGGATGCTGATAGGAAGAATAATAAATAGAAAAATATTGATTAAGTTTAACTTAAAGTTAATCAGAACTAACCCTAGACCATTTGATTTTGTAATTAAAGGTAAAGATTTAATTGGTGCAGAGATTGGAGTGTTCAGGGGAGTTCATGCATTAAGTATGTTAAAGAGATTAGATATAAAGAAACTTTATCTTATTGATCCTTATGAAATGTATGATGGTTTTAATTGTAAAGAAGAACTTGAGGGTGGAGAAAATATAAATATATTATCTAATGCAGAGAAAAGAGCAAGAAAAAGATTAAGGAAATATGAGGATAAGATTGTTTGGATAAAAAAGTATTCAGAAGATGCAATAAAAGATATTAAGGAAGAATTAGATTTTGTTTATATTGATGCTGCACATGATTATATTAATGTTACAAAAGATATTAAAAACTATTATCCCCTTGTAAAAGAAGGTGGGATCTTCGGAGGCCATGATATAGATAATGGTGTTTCTAAACCTCACGAAGGATTAACAAAGGCGGTTTTAGAATTTGTTAATAAATTCAAATTAACCTTATTTGTAGGAAATAATGATTGGTGGTGTAAGAAGCCAGATTCAAAATAGTAGTAAATTTTAAATAGTAGTAATTCCTATGAATTTGTATGAGTAAGGTGATAAATCTATTTAGTTTTGCATTCTTCTTAATCTTATCTCTAAATTTTATCTCTGCAGTTAGCATTGAACCTGTTGAACAAGGTACTTTTGCAGAATTATATCAGACTTGTAATAATTGTACTTACTGCAATATCACTACTGTTACAAATCCTAATGGAACTATTCTATTATCTAATACTGAGTTCACTAACAACACTCCATCATATTTCTTTCATATTTTAAATGAATCCAATACTACAAGTCTAGGTTCATATAAGTATTGTTTTGATTGTGGTAATCCTGCTCAATCTGAAACAGGATGTATTGACTTTGAAGTAACACCAGATGGTTTTGCTACAGATTTATCTAAAATGTGGGTAAATATATTTTTCCTAATATTCTTTATTGGACTTATTGCAGGAACACATCACTTAGTTAAAAAGGTAAATTTTAAGAAATGGAATGATTCCATAATGCAAAAATACATTGATAGAAACCTGGTGAAGGTTGTGTTATCTGCTTTACTTTATAATATTATGAAAAATATTTATATAATTTATTATCTAATGGGCCTACCAATATTCTTAATACTTATGGATATGGCTAGGGTATATAATATTTCAGTAATAATAACTCCAATGATTGTATTTTTCTATATTTATATCGGTATTGGAATACCTATTGTAGGGATTGTATTTTTTAGTTATGTTCAAGAATGGTTTAAAGAAATGATGGAATTAGTTGAAAATGCAGATTGGGGGATCGAAATGTAAAATGGCACAATCACAAAAAGGATCAATAAAAGTAGGAGATAAAGGTAAACTCTTTTATGATAATTTAAGAACTAATCGTAGACAAAAAGTTGATGGAAATCCACCAACAGATAAACAAGACCTAAGCTATTGGGAAATGACAGAATTATTAAAAAGATTTTTTGAAAAGAATAATGATTTATATTTAAAACTTGTAAAAATGGAGTACAAAAATGGATGATATGTTAGATACATTAAGAAGGGAAGGTAGTATTGTTTTAATTATAGTTAGTATCTTAATGATCTTCTTATCAGGAATATTCTTTTCAGTAGCCTATTTAGTAATGGATGAAACACATGATGGATTTTTAGCTACTGATTGTATTATCTCAGATAATCTTTATGCAGATACCTGCCAAGAATTATGGGAATTTACAGTTTACAAATTCTTTGCATTAAAGGACTTATTAATTTGGATGAGTTATTTCTTTATCTTTGCATTTGTAATTGGAATGTTAGTCGCAGGTTATCAATCTGGTAAGAGTCCAGTATTACTAGGAGTATTAATATTATTTGTAATTGTCATCACTTATGCAGGAATAGAATTTGCTAATATTTATAGAACCATGCTGGAAGTCCCAGCATTCTTATCCATGGTTACGCCATTTGTAATTTATAACAGAATTATGCTAAATTTTCCATGGTTTGTTTTTATAATTGGATTATTTTCAACACTTTTAGGAGTTGTTAATTTTCAAAGGTCAAATGTAAATGAGGTAACAACAGAAAGTTTAAACTACTAAAATGAAAAATAAAAATCAAAAACATAAAAGAAAAGTAACTTGCCCTAAATGTCATTACTCTTGGAAGACAAAACAAAAAGGATATATTTGTTGTTCTAAGTGTAAAAGGTACTTTGGAGGGATGAAATGATGGAAAATAGGGTAAATTCTATAGGTAAAAATCACACAGCCCAATTCTCAGCTAAGATAATGCTGTTTGGAATAGTAATGCTTATGTTAATTTCATTTGTGAGTGCATTAGAATGGGATAATAAACAAAATGTATTAGAAAGGTATGGAAAAGCAGGATATAGGGATATTGAAATTAAAAATTCATTATTTCTTGGACTTGGAACTGGAGAAACTCTGTGGTCTGGAACTTTAGAATATAATACAAATATTTGTGGGGAATTTTGTAATGCAACACAAACAATTATTTTACATGAAAAAGGAAGTTTGGTGGATGAAGTAATATTTAAAGAATTACAGGAAGATGGTTCATGGATTGAAAAAGATATTAGAAGTTATAAAATCTATGCCAATAATAATCCTTATATTTTAGGAACTGAAATGGAAACTGGAATTTATGAAGTTAAACTTGAAGGAAGAAAAAATCCTAAATTAACTGTTGATTGGATTTATATTGTTCAAGGAGAGGAATTATTGGAGTGGGCTGATTGGGGTGGAGGGACTTTAGTAAATAATCTATCTGCATATTATAAATTTGATGAATTAAGTGGAAACACAGTATTAAAAGATGAATTATTTTCAAATAATATTACATTAAATAATTCTGCACCTAGTGGATTTGTTGGTCAAATTAATAATGCTTTAAACTTCACAGATAGAGATTTTATTGGAACAGGTATGCCTCAACTTGGAGTTAATGGTTCAATTGGTTTTTGGATGAGAGATGTTAATATTACTAATAATTGGATAATGGGTTCTCAAGAGGGAGGGTTACAAGAAAATGAATGGGCATTACTTGTAGATGGTACTAGTGGGGGAAAATTATTATTTATAACTGAAAATTCAAGTGGGCAAGTTTCAATAACTAGTAATGATTCTTTAGCTGATGGAAATTGGCATAATGTAGTAACAACTTGGAACTCAAGTGATATGAGGATGTATGTTGATGGGACATTACAAACAGATATAGGTGTTCCTGCGAGTATTCCCAAGATTACTAATGCTTATATCGGTGCTGCAAGAAGAGCCGCAGGGATAATTCCTTATGATGGAGAACTTGATGAACTTGGTATTTGGAATAGAACATTACTTCCTAGTGAGGTAACCGAATTATATGCAAGTGGGATTGGGTTTTCATATCCTTTTGGAGATGGAGTAATAACTTTAAATTCTCCTATAAATAATTTTGAAACAACAGATAATGAAATTGAATTTAATTGTTCATTTGTAATAACTGGTGGAGATGAGGCAGTAAATATAAGTTTATATCATAATGCTACAGGGGTTTGGCATAAAAATGAAACTAAATCTATAACTGGAACTTCAAATGAAACAACCTTTAACAAAACTTTTAATAGTGGAGATAAATTTATATGGACTTGTAATGTTAATGATGATGGTGGGGGAATAGGTTTTGGAAACAATAGGACTGCTGAAATTGTAAAAGTATCTTACAATTCAACTACATTTAATAATATAACTTTTAGTGGTGAATCTGAATCATTTATTTTAAATTTTACATTAGGATCTGGAGTTACAATTTCGGATGCAGTTTTGAATTATAATAATACTAATTTTACTTCCACTATTCTTTCTTTAGGAAACTCATTTCAATTAAGAAATACCATTAATGTACCTATCATAAATACTGATACAAATTTTTCATTTAATTTCTTATTAACTTTAGATGTTGAAACTTTCCAATCACCAATATTTGAACAACAAGCAGTTGAATTAAGTATGACTAATTGTAGTACTGGTGGATCTTTAATACTTAATATGTCTTTATTTGATGAAAGATTAAAAACAAATATTACAGGAGATATTGAAGTAAATGTTCAAGCAATTAGTAAATTATCTTTAGAACAAACAGGTGATACTAATTTATCCTTTGACGATGTTCACTCAGGAACTGTTTGTCTTTCACCCCTATCTGCATTACCTAGCCTTTATTTAGATGCAGAAATAAGATACACTTCAGAGAATTATGCTACAGAACTTTATCATATTCAAAGAGCAGACTTATCTGATGCCCCAATTAATTTAAGTTTATTTAGTTTATTAAGTAATGAATCCACTGAATTTTTAGTAACATACCAAGATGATGATTTAATTCTTGTAACAGATGCAATCCTTCAATTACAAAGAAAATATATTTCAGAGGATTTATATGAGGTTGTTGAAGCCCCATTAACTTCTGATGGTGGAACTGCAGTTGTTCATGTAGATTTAAATACAAATAAATATCGTATAACTGTTGTTAAGAACGGAGAAGTTTTAGATTTCTTTGATAACATAGTTTTTAATTGTGAAAGTGAATTAAGTGGTCAATGTACCCATGAACTATTAGGAACTATAGACCCTCAAAATGATGTTTCTGTTGAAACATTAACAGATTTTTCTTATACAATTTCAGATATAGTTAATGATACTATAACTGTTTCATTTTCAATACCAAGTGGAACACCAAGTAATGTAAATGTTTTTCTAAATCAAAGGGATCAATTTAATAATTCTTTTCCTTGTAACAATACTGTATTCTCCTCTGCAGGTTCTGTTAATTGCGAAATTACTACAACAATAGGGGATAGTTTTTTAGAATTAACAATTAAAAAAGCAGATGAACTACAAGCTCAAAAAGGATATATAATCCAAGAAGATTCTGGATTAGATTTTGCATTAAATAATTATTTTATATTATTTATTTTAATGCTTAGTGTTATTGGAATGGCATTTACAAGTCCTGAATGGATTATAATAAATGCAGTAATGACAATGGTAATTGCAGGGGTATTATATTTAGCTAATGGATTAAACTTTGTAGTTGGATTAGGTAATCTTATCTGGTTAATAGTTGCTGCAGTAATTATTATATTTAAATTATCTCATCAAGAGGATAAATAATGGCTGATCAAAACATTAAACAATTTACTATAAGTTGGATATTATTTGGATTATTATTTTTTTCATTAATAATTTTTGCAATAACCTTTATGGCAAATAATAATCCTGCTGGAAATGGACTTGGTGATGCACAAAGCATCTTTTTGAATGTTAATGCTACCCTTTCAGGGAGATTATTAAAAATGCCAGATGAGGGTAATACATTATTGAATATTACTTCTAAAACTAATCCAGAGGTTAGTTTCTTAGGTAGTAGAGATAGTACAGCAAGTGCTTATAGTTTATTTGGTAATGGAAAAGGATTTTTTGAATCTTCTAAAATATGGATTAAGTGGATATTCTCTGGATTTATTGGAGACCTACTTTTAGCAGTATTTGGAGGATTACTCTCAATAGCAGGATTATATTGGATATTTAAATATATAAGAACAGGAACTTAAAATGCAAAAATATAAAACTATGTTGGATTTCTCAGATGCAGTTGGAGTAATTCCTATATTAAATGCAATAGTAACTGCCATACCTCCATTTTTTTCAATAATTCTTTTTGTGTTATGGTTGTTAGGTGCAGGAAGTTCCTATTATGCAATTCTTAAAATAACTGGTAAGAAAAGGTTCTGGGCTAGTTTAACTTCAATGAGTTTTGTTTGTTTTCTTTTATCTTTGGTAATTGCATCAATGAATAATGTTGTAGAATATTTAAGTGGATACTGGGTAGGATTTTATATATTAATGACACTTTTATCTTGGTTTATGCTTTCTAATTATAAATAATTTTCTAATTTACGAGTAAATGTCTAACCACTCGGTGTTTAATAAACACACCGGTTTATATATCCAAATAGATAACATATCTTATGGAATTTATAATTTCTAATTTATACTATCGAAGGGAGGTTTTTTAATTTAAAAATGGACGGCAAAGAAATAATTGGATCAATTGCTATTGTAATTGCTGTAGTTATTATGTCGGTTATTGGTGCTTTAATTATTGGGACAATCCTAGCAAGTAGTGTTTTCACTTCTTTGACAATAATTAATGTTACTGCTATCTCTGATCAATTCGGATCATTCATTACTGGATTACTTGCTTTCTTAGCAATAATCGGTACAATAGTGGGTGTAGTTTGGTTAGTATTCTATGTTAAAATGTTGTTTAACAAGAATAGTGGTATCTCTACTATGACTGCATAGTTATTGTAATCTACTCTCAGGAGGACAGGTAACCTCTATAACTCAACCTGCAAGACTAAGGCATATGTCTTAGGAAGGGTGAAAATCCCTTATTTTAATATTACCCAAAATGGAAAACAATAACACAAAACAAATGGATGGAAAAAAGATTATAGAATCAATTGCAATTGTAGTTGGTGTTGTGATTATGGCTGTTATTGGTGCTTTAGTAGTGGGTAGTATCTTAGATTCTTCAAGTTTTAGTAATATTATTACATCAAGTTCTGCAAGTAATGAAACAATATTGGAGGTTTCAAATGTAACTTTAGAAACTGTATCTAATGCTGGATTAACGAGTTTTGCAATGGTCTTAGGGATTGTTACTAATGCTACAGATGGAGTAATAATCTCTTCTGGGAATTATACCTCAACTTCAAATGGGACAATTATAGCAACTAATGCTGGTGCATTAAGTTCATTTAATGGGACTGATTGGAATGTAAGTTATACTTATACTTTTGACTCTGGAAATAATCCAACAAGGCTTAATGTAACTCAAGTTGGTGATCAATTCGGATCATTCATTACTGGATTACTTGCTTTCTTAGCAATAATCGGTACAATAGTGGGTGTAGTTTGGTTAGTATTCTATGTTAAAATGTTATTTAACAAGAATAGTGGTATCTCTACTATGACTGCATAAATTGAAAATGGAAAATGGAAAACAAAACACCCAAGGAAATATTCAATGCAATAGTAGTTGCGATAATGGTAATTGTATTTCTAGTTATTGGGGCTTTAATTGTTAGTTCAATACTAAATATTTCTACAACAAATTGTTCTCCTTCTGCTTCTAGTTCAAGTTCTCAATCTCTCCTTACTCAATCAACAGCAACCCTAACACCAATCGGCGAGGGGATAACAAGTAATAGTGCAGAGGCTAACAACAATTCATGGATGGAATTTGATGGGGTTAATGATTTTGTTGAAACTAATACTGGAGATTTAAACCTAAATTATTCAAATAATTTTAGTTTTTCTTCATGGGTAAATATTAATTCAATAACAAGTGCAGACCAAAAAAATATTATACATTCAATTAATTCTTCTGGAAGTTTTCCTTATTTTGACCTTGCTATAAGAAATCAATCAGGAACACAAAAAAGATTTTACTTTAGGGGGCAGTTTAACTCAACAGGGTGTGATAAAACTGCTGAACAAATTATAAATGACGAAGATTTTTTTAATGAGTGGTATCATGTAGTAGGTTCTTGGAATGGAAGTACATTATTTATCTATTTAAATGGAGATTTAAATGATACTACCGTTCACTCTCCATCATGCATTAATAGGCTGAATAGTGAACAGATAGGAATTATCAATCCCTTACAAATTGGTGGAAACAGTGTATTTGCAGAAACAACTATTGATGCTGGAATTGATGAAGTAAGAGTTTATAATCGAACTTTATCAGATGCAGAAGCACTTGAAATCTACAACTCAGGCAGACTTGCAAACTCCTCACTTCCTAGTGATGGTTTAGTATTATGGTACTCATTCAACGAAGGAAGTGGAACAGTTGTTAGGGACAAGAGTGGCTTGGGAAATGATGGAGTTTAATATGGAAAAGAAATACAATACAACTGAAGAGAAAAAAGAAGCACATAATCGTGATGCTATGAAATATTATAATAACAATAAAGAGAAGTGTAATGTTGCTTGTTTGAAAAGTAGGAGAAATAGTCCAAAACAAAAAGAGACTCAAAGAAAATATCAGATTAAAAACAGAGATAAAATTAATAAAAGAAATAATGAAAGAAGAAAAGATAATCCTGAAGTAAGAGATAAATTAAATCTTAACAAAAGACTATACAGAATTAAAAATAAAGAAAGATTGTTACAAATGGAAAAGGATAGATTAAATGAGGATATAAGATATTATTT
>SDBS01007123.1_pt1 | contig 10880 bp, 6 predicted proteins | sample 2277091 | NCBI WGS metagenome assembly SDBS01 (sample SAMN10404972, study PRJNA504765) | marine sediment metagenome | isolation source: marine sediment core GS10_PC15, 163 cmbsf | place: Arctic Ocean: Southern Knipovich Ridge | collected 2010 | reverse complement strand
GGAAGAGCCGAAGAAAAAGAAAAAAAAGAAGAAGGCTTCTCCAACCTATTCGAAGTGTCTGGCTCAGCTTGATGTCGAGAACGTCGAGAAGAATCGGATGCCGGTCCGTTACCGGATCTTGAATGTCCTGAGTTTGAGCAAGCGTGGAAGCGAAATGCTCGGTACGACAAGCTATCTCTTCCAGATCAATCGAGACGAACGCAGGACGATCTCTCAGACTCCCACAGACGAGGATCGGAAAGCTCTCGACAAGTTCAAGGAATCGGTAGGCGAGAACGCTTTCGATCTCTTCATCAACAAGGGTTCGGTCGTGCTCAATCAAGATCAGCTCGACGTGATCCACTACAAGAAGGACGACTGGCAGCCGTGGGCTACCCCCATGCTATGGAGGATCAGTTCGGATGTCAAGTTCAAGCAGCTCCTTCGAGACGCTGACATATCGCTTGCTGAAGGCATAGTAAACTCCTTGACTATAGTCAAGTTGGGAAATGCCAAGGAGGGTTTTCATCCTTCTCCCAAGGCTTACCGCAAGATGATCGACATGATGAAGAATCCTGCGAAGTCGAAGACTATTGTTTGGGATGATCTCATCACGATCGAGACCATTTTCCCTCCAGTAGAGAAGATGCTTTCGGAAGCCAAGTATCAACAGGTCAACAAAGACATTCTTTCTGGAACTGGTGTGCCAGAATTCTTAGTGTCTGGCTCTGCCAGCAAGGGAGGATTTGCAAACGCTTTCTTGGCTGCTCGGACGCTTCTTGAGAGATTAGAGCCAGGAAGAAAGCTGTTCCTCGAATGGGTCAAAGAGCAGTTTGAAGAGATTCGACTCGCGCTTGGATTTCAGAAGGCTGCCTGGGTCAAGATGCACAACACCTCCTTGAAAGACCAGGAGGTCGAACAGAGATTTCTACTCGAGATGGTAGACCGCAATCTGATTTCAGCTAAAACCATGATCGAGCGCGGCGGTGAGAATTTCGAGATCGAGATTCAGCGCATGAAGGAAGAGGATCGTCTCCGAGAACAATTCGAGGAGAAGAGCCCGATGACTCTCCGAAAACTGGGAAAATTTGGTCCTCAGCTCCAAGATCCTTCACTTTCTGAGATGCTTGACGACGAGGGAAACCAAATCAGCCTGGAAGACGAAGGGAAGAAACCTCTCCCCTCTGGGCAGGAAGAAGAAGGAAATTCAGGTGGACGTCCCAACGGAACACCACGGCGCCGTACTCGAGAACAGGGACCCAGAAAGCCACAAGGTCAGAACGTATCACGACTAAGTCTCGCTGTGGATCTCAGGCGGGTCAGGAAACACGCCGAGGCCAAGTTCAACAAGCTCTACTCCTATCTGGGAGAGAAGCAGGCTGTCAGACATGGAGTAGCCATCGCAGAGCTCGACGGAGCGGCTAAGAACAAAGTATATAACGCGATCGTCCGTGTCCTCGCCTACACGGAGGGGTCGAAACGTATTACTAAGAAGCAGGTTGCTCAAATCCTCAAGGGGCAATACCCCCTCATCGAAGCTGGTGAGAAGCTCGAACGATGTGTGAAAAGTGTCGTAAAGCAAAGAGTTAGCAAGTTTCGAGAGCGAAATGGTAAGGTTCCCGGAGCAGACAAAATGAAAGAAATCACCAGTAGCGCGTTTGCAATTTGCAAATCACAAGGATTGAAATGAAATCAGGAGGGACTAACACAATGAAGCGGAACGAGTATCCGAACGCAGCTTTTGCAGTCGTAAACGAAGACGAGGGTCTCAGGCTGCTCTTGCATCACGATCCCGAGACGGTTCACGATGGTCGTGAGCATACTTCGGTAGAACCCCTCTTGCTTATGTATGCGCTCGAAATGGTCGATCGCCTGACTTTTGTTTCAGAGAAGGATCGAGAAGAGGCGAAGTACCACCTTCAGCTGCACGCGAATGTCATTTTGTGGCAGGATGAGGACGCGGGCGGCCTTCCGATTGCTCTCAGTGACAAGCTGCGAGACACCGCCTTCTTCAAGGTGAGCATGGACGGCGTAGGTGAGGTTCCTCCGGTCACCACCGAGGCCCGCGGCACCGCGTACTGCATGGTCGACAAGCGGACCAAAGAGTTTAGCTGGTTCCTCGAGTTCGAAGGTCTCAGCGGGGCTCAGACTCAGTCCCACTTCCACGTCGGCAAAGGAGGCAAGCTTGGTGAGGTCGTCATTGCGATCCCGGCTGGTAGCCCGAGTGCTGGCACCCAGGTTCTCGGCGACGAGCTCGTCGAGGCTCTGTTTGCGGGGAATATCTATCTGAACATCCACTCGTCCAACTACCCGCTCGGCGAGATTCGTGGTCAGGTCATCCCGACCGCGGTCAGCCGCAGCAACAACAAGGAGAACCCGTTCGCCAAGAAGGACGATAAGGAGAAGAACGGCGAAGAGAGCGAAAACAAGAAGAAGGACGATAAGAAGAAGACCAAAAAGGGTAAGGCCGAACAAATCAAGCCGCCCGCCGAAGCAAAGCCGAAGGCTCAAACGCCCAGCCTGGAAAAACAGGGCGACAAGGGTGCGGTTTACAGCAAGAAAGACAAAGAAAAGAAAGACAAAGAGAAGACCGACGCAGAGCAGGTCACTCCTCCAAAGGAGGTAAAGCCGAAGCCCGAAATTCGAAACACCGAGAAGCAGGGTGAGAAGGGCGCGATCTACAGTGGTCTGGATAAAGAGCCTACGTTGCCGGCGGGTACTCAAGTTCGTCCCGGCATCCTCGAAGCTTTGAAGGTGTCTGGAGAGGACATCTTTCCCAATGGTCAGCTTCAGCCCCCAAAGGAAAAGACTCCCAAGCCCCAGGTCCGCACGATGGACAAGCAAGGGGACAAGGGCGCGGTCTACAGCGCTGAAGCTCAGGAGACTGGTATTGCTCCCAAGCCTCCCACCATTCCTGCTGGAACACCTGTGCGACCTGGTATTCTCGAGGCTTTGAAGGTTCCTGGTCAGGATATCTTTCCGGCTGGTCAACTTCAGGCTCCCAAGGAATCCAAGCCGAAGGAGCAGACTCCCAAGCTCGAAAAGAAGGGGGAGAAGGGTGCTGTGTTCAGCAAGGAAGAGGATGCCACCAAGGGCGAGCAGGTCAAGCCGCCCGCTGAAGCCAAGCCCAAGGCTCAGATCATGAAGCTCGAAAAGAAGGGGGACAAGGGAGCTGTCTACAGTAATGACAAGGGTAAAGGGAGTCGGACTGACTTCGCTCAGCCCGCAATAAATGTGGATACGCGACCGGAAGCTCAGGATATTTCACAAGAGAACGCGAAGAATATTCGAGAGAACGGTAATGCTTCTGGAGCTCCGAATTCTCCGAAGGCCTTTGCGAAAGATTCTACGGCGGTGCTCGAAGCGATCGATAAACTGCCGGATTCGGCGTTTGCGGCGATCGAGCGTGGTGGCAAGAAGGATGCGAAGGGGAACACGACTCCTCGAAATCTTAGACATCTACCTTTCAAGAACGCAAAGGGTTCCATCGATCTTCCGCGTCTCCGAAATGCTCTGGTTCAAATGAACCAGATTGTGTCCAACAGCGAAAAGGATTCAACCAATCGGATCCGTAGAGCCGCTCGGGTGAGGCTCGTGCGGGCCGCGAAGCAGAGTCTTCCGACTTCGAAGTTTGCAAGTTCAACTGGAACTGTTCGTCTCTCTGAGATCATCGGAGAGTTCGATATTATGTTGTGCATTTCTTTCTTCGGAGGGAAGTTTGAGGTCGCAAAAGCCCAGCTCATGGACGTCATAGAAGAGAATTCGGTTAAGCTCTTTCGACTCGTCATGGGAGACAAGGATTTTCCGATCAACTTCTTCGTGAGGGTGGTTATGGATGGTGATGGTAATGCTCGCGATATCATCTTTGACTTTGACACCCATCTGTCTGCCGAAGTAATTCCGGACTTCTCGAAGTTTTTGAGAGGTCTGAAGGTGAAGAAGAAGGATAAGGAGTAATTCATGACGCAGAAGTATAAGTTCAAAACCTATGCTGTAGCGCGAGCTTTTGTCAGAGAACCCAGTTGGGAGCCGGCCTCTGCGAAAGCCATGTTGGACGAGGTAAAAGCTCCTGAGGAGGTTTTGGTCAGAGCTGCGAGTGAAGAGTTTGATCCCATGAAGGATCTTCTCCAGGTGGAGAGCGTCCTTGTTTCGACGGGCAAGAACAGGAACGACGACGTGTTCCTGAGCAAAGAACTCTCCAAAGTTCGTTCTTCGGGAGAGCATAAGCCGTTTAACCTTGAGCACGATTCGAAGAAGATCGTTGGCCACATGATCCGCAGCTTCGTTACTTCGAAGGCTGGTGAAGAGTTGACCGAAGATCAGATCGACAAAGAGCTGCCCGAGGATTTTGACATCACCAACGAGGCGGTAGTCTATGCTTACGCGTTGCCGGAGGTGGGTGAGGAAATCAAAAAGAAAGCAGCTGCTGGCCAGCTGTTTGTTTCTGTTGAGATGTGGTTCACGGACTACGATTATCTCGTTGGAAGCAAGCTCGTAGCCCGCAACGAATCTACTTCTTTCCTGGATGACTGTCTCAAAGCCAACGGTGGTGACGGGGCGTTCAAGGGCGCCGACGTGGGCCGCGTCCTCAGAAACATGCTGATCGGCGGAATCGGCTTCGTCGAAAAGCCCGCAAATTCAGAAAGTGTGATCAAATCGATCTCCAGCCTTAGATCAGAAGAGCCTAAGGTCGTAGAAGTATATAGTGAACCAGCAATCGAAAAGAACATCATCGAAGATTATGGACGTAAGTCCTTGAGTAGTCAAGACAAGAATAAGGAGGAAAGCCAAATGTCCGAGAAGCTCCTGGAAGAAATCGCCGAGACCGTTAAGGCCTCGACCGAAGCCGCCATCAAAGAGGCGGAAGATAAGAAGAATGTCGAGTCCGCGAAGGCGTCCGAGAGTACCAAGGACACCGACTCCGAAATCAGCCCCGACGTCAAGGCTCTTATGGCCACCGTCGCCACTCTCAAGGACACTGTCGACACTCAGACGAAGACGATCGCACAGATGCAGCACGAGAAGCGGATTTCCGATCGACGTGCTACCCTCGCCACCGCTGGTCTCAGTGGTGAAGAGCTGCAGAAGGCGATCGAGTTGGGCGCCGACATGAGCGAAGGCAATTTCAGTTCGTTTTGTGATCTCATGACGGAGGCCTTCAATTCGAAGAATCTCCGAACTGACGCTTCCGAAGGAAATCAGACCGAAAACAAGGAGAACGAGACAGAAGGTTCTGCCACCGCTGGTGACGGAGACGACAACGATGCAGGAGACGACACCTCAGAGGATGACGTCAATAAGACTGAGGCTTCTGACGATGACACGCTGATCGACCTCGACAAGATCGAGGACGTGGACGCGGATGTCGGAGCTGGTGAATCCAAGGCCGAAGCAAGCATCGAAGAGCGTATGCACAGTGCGGTTGCCAGCCGTCTCGAGCGCAGGAACAAGAACTGGCGTCGAGCATCTGCCAAGACCGAGGAGTAATCCTCTCACAATCTGATTTCGAAACGGAAACACAAGATACTCTGAAAACACAAGGAGAACAAGCATGGCTCTCAAGCGTAAGCGTAAGGTAAAAGTCGACGACATTAACTTCAAACTCGCAGAAGTTGCAGTGAAGGGTGTGCTCGTCACTTACGATACCGTCAATGACGGTTTCGTCAGGATTCCGACCACTCTCGCCCTTGGTGATAAGGTCGCGGGTGTCCTCATGATCGATGTCGTGAACAAGGATTTCAACGCGGTCCCCGTCAACTTCCAGAAGCTCGAGACTGGCCTCTCTGGCCTCGTCCGTCTTGCTCGTCAAGGCGAGCTCGGCACGGATCAGACAGGTGCGGGCGCTGTGTTTGGTGCGGGCTCAGGCGTCTTCGTGAACGATCTCGGTCTGGTCCATAGCGTTGCCGATGCTACTGTCAACGAACGCGTTGGTACTGCCCTTGGCGCGATCGACGCAAACGGATTCGTCGAGGTCTACTTCGATATCAACTAAGGCACCACCAACAAAGAAAGACTGAGATCATGGCGTTACGACGTAAACGAGAACCAGACATTCTCGATATCAACTTCAAGGTGGCAGAAGTTGCTGTTCAAGGCAAACTGCTTACCTATGATGTCGCGAATCCTGGTTTTGCGCAGGTTCAAGCGTCGATCTCTGGTGTTGTTACGACCAGGGTTGCTGGCGTTTTGATGACTACGGTTGTCGACAAAGACTTCGGAGCACAACCAGTCAATTTCCAGGTCACTGAGACTGGATTGTCTGGCCATGTTCAGCTCTTGAAAAAGGGCGAGATGGGAATCGACCAGATTGTAGCAGGATCAGTTTTTGGTCCTGGTAGCGGTGTCTGGTTGCGTGACAACGGCAACGTTGCAAACACTGCCATTTCAGACGGTGGATCAAGCAACGCCGTAGGAAACCAGCAAGTAGGTATTGCTCTTTCAAGATTCCCGGTCTTGAATGCTTCGGGAGTTTCGATTGAGCCATTCGTAGACGTTCGTTTTGAAGTCTAATCAGATAAGGTTCGGAAGCAAGGTTCGGAAGCAAGGTTCGGTAGAGTAACAGGTTAGGGTTCCACGGAACAAAGGTTCGGTAGCGTAACGGGAAGCAAGTAAATTCGGAAATGAAACACACCTGGAGGTGAACGATGAATGATGTCAAGCTCGGCGGGCTGATGGTAGCTCCTACCGAGGAAGAGAAACAACTTCTGCGGGCAACCGCAGGTGCACCCGACGATCCGATCGCTCAGGCTCACCGCCGGGCTCTCGCGCAGGTTCTGAACCGTGCGTGGAAGTCTGGTGTCCTCGAGCCGGATCAGATCGAGCCCATTTTTGACCGTATTACGCTGCCCCGTGGTGCCGACGCCAAGTTTCCCCTCGACTTCTTCCGTCCGTCCGACGGTTGGGGTGAGAACGAGACTCACAAGGCGTTTATCGTCCCCAAAGAGGGTTCGATTCCGCAGGTAGCGATCGAAGGTGAGGAGATTTTCGTCCCCACTTTCAAGATGGCCAACGCCATCGACTGGGCGCTCGACTATGCTCGAGATGCTCGCTGGGACGTGGTCGCGAAGGCCATTGAGGTCTTCACGAATGGTTTCGTGCAGCGGCTCAACGACGAGGGCTGGAAGGTCATCCTCGCTGCTGCGGCTTCGCACGGCACCGTGGTCACCGACGCCGCTGCGTCGGCTGGTGTCTTCACCAAGCGTCTGCTCACGAGTATCATGGTCGAGATCAAGCGTCTCACTGGTGGTCGGGGTTCGCGTCTGACCGATATCTACCTGTCGCCCGAGGCTGTTGCCGACATTCGCAACTTCGACAACGTGATCCTCGACGATATCACTCTGCGGAATATCCTCATCACTCCTGAGGATGGCACGCCGCAGCTGTTTGGCGTTCGTCTGCACGAGAGTCCGGACTTCGGCGCCAACCAGGACTACCAGGACATCCTGATCGACGACCAGGGCGTCTCGCTCGGCGCAGACCTGGAGTTCATCGTGGGTCTTGACCTGGAGAACCGTGATTCGTTCGTCATGCCGGTTCGGGAAGAGATGCAGATGTTCGATGATCCTGCTCTCCACCGTCGACAGCGTGCTGGCGTCTACGGTTGGCTCGAGGTCGGCTTTGCTACCCTGGACAATCGTCGAGTGATCTTGGGCTCCCTGTAAGAAGTCCACGAAGATCCCGAGGTTTCTAATCCCGGCTCGGTTGATTCCGAGTCGGGATTTTTAATAGGGAAGGATAAAGGGAGTCTGTAGTGGCGATTGGAACACCCAGAGGTAAGGCTAATTCCAAAACGAGTGGAACAACCCTCGTCATCCCGAGCTTCACAGTGCCCGCAGGACACTCTCTGACTGTCGGAGCTGTCTACGCAAATGACGCTCTTGCCCCGACATCTGTAGTCCACGCTGGGCGGGATCTGAGAAGGAAGGTTCAAGAAGACAACACAACCAGGTCGATACACAATTCGGGTTGGATAAAAGGGGAGTACCACAAGGAGCAGACCGGAACCTGCGTCTTGACGTGGTCCTCAGCGATCGTTGAGAGGGCCGCTGTCGCTACCTCTTGGGATCGGCCTCAAGCAAAGGAGGCGAGCTCAGGAAGATCTGAGACGACTGCTACGACGTCTTCTGGGACCGCTAACACAGGATCTCTGGTCACTGCGGGCTCCTTCGTTATTGGCACTGAGTATGAGATTGTCACGGTCGGGACCACCAACTTTACCTTGATAGGTGCGGCCTCGAACACGGTCGGTCTTCTCTTCGTAGCTACTGACGTGGGGACAGGTGCTGGAGACGCACGAGAAGCCCTTACAGTCAGTGACGCCTTAGCTGTGTGCTACTTCGGATCGGAAGGTCCAGTGGAAGACCACGGATCAGTCACCGCTAAGATAGAAGATGGAGGGATATTACAGGAAGCTACGATAGGTCAGAAGGAAGGTACTACGGGAGGAGGGGCAGCGTCCAACATCACGATAATCGAGACCTATCTCCAACTGACGACCCGTAACCCCACTCGCGGACGGATCCAAAATGCAACGTCTCGACGCTGGGTAAATACACTGTTGGTGCTTAAGAAGCGGGCGACGTTCAATACGCAAGGCATCACGCCGAGCGACATCGTTACGGTCGAGGATATCGTAGAGATCGCTGGTGGCGACGTGAACGACATCTACTTCGGATTCAACGAAGCAACGGGTGAGTGGGAGGCGTATGAGACCACGACGCCCAGCACTCTCCGAGCGACTCGCAGCAATACCAACGGCGAGTGGAGTACTCCCTGATGGCTCTCCCGGTAATCACGCCCAACCTTACCAACATAGACGACGCGGATTCCACGTCGGGTTGGTCGGGGTTCAACGATGGATCAGGTGGAAATCCGTCGGCTCAAAATGAAACCGATATCTTCATCCAAGGTGACGCTGCGGTGTCGGTGAAGATTTCTGGATCTAACCAGAACAAGGGGGTGTGGTACGACGACGGCTCCCCCGGCATAGACATGACGGTGACCGGTCGGCATTTCTACATCTGGATTAACAGTACGACTCCAGGTGGACTCGACAAACGAGTCCAAGGAGGGCTGTATATTAAGGTAGCCTCCGATGCGTCTGGAGACAATTGGAACAAGTATTATGTAGGCGGAGGCGACGTCACGGATTCGGGCTTCGTGCGCTATGTAATAGACCTCAATAAAACGCCAAGCGAGACGGCTGGGACACCTGCGACTCTGACAAGCATCCGGTGGTTTGGAGCAGGAATCAACCATAACGGCACCGTGAAGTCTGAGAACTTTATTATTGATCGGATCGACTACGGCGAAGGCTTGACAATCACTGAGGGAGACAGCGGCGCCCCGGCCAATTGGGAGGCGCTATTTTCTGACGATAATGTTATCGCGAACAAGTACGGAGTGGTTGAGAAGCGCGGCGGCGTGTATTTTATCAAAGGTACGATCCGGATCGGTGACGCCTCCGGTCCCGCGTCTACGACTTGGTTAGACGATAGCACACCGACGGTGGAGTTTGAGAACCCTACTTACGCGCCGCCTCCGGCGGGCGCGTGGGCCGCGGGCATTCAGGAACAGTCTGATACTTCAGAAATTTTGGCTATCGCCAGTATCGCCGAGGGAGGAACAGGGTACACAGTCAGCGATACATTGACCGTGTCTGGAGGGACGTTCACGACGGCCGCCACCCTTACCGTCACAAGTGTGAATGCAGGCGTGATCGACGGCATAGCGCTCGCGGCTGGAGGAGACTATTCGGTTGAGCCGCTTGATGCGGTGGCCGTAACCGGCGGAACTGGGACGGGTGCGACGTTCAACATTGGGAATAGCTCCGGAAGCCCGAATTGGGGGACACTCACCAGTACTTTCACCGATGACACGGTTGACTTGAATGACGCCGATGCGGCAGACGTCGCCTTGTATCCCGCAGGTGCCGGTGTGGCAGACGCGTTTTATTGGGGAGCCATTGCGCCTTTCCCAGACATGCAAATCAACATCTCCACAGGCGCAGCAGGTAACCATACCATTTTTTTCCAGTACTGGAATGGCGTCACTTGGGTTGAAGTCGCCAGTATTGATGACTCCTCGTCAGGGCTCACCACTACAGGGAGTTCCGATATCGACTGGGTACTGCCCGCAGATTGGAAAGTTACCACCATCAACGGTCAAGGCCCCTACTACTATGTGCGGGCGATCCGTGATAACGACACTGTGACGGCCGACGCAGTGGCCACTCAAGGCTTCGTAGGCATTCCGCAGAGTACGGTGGACGCTCCCAACCTTTATAAGATCATCGCACAAGGGAACGGCACCGGCACGACCGACCTGGACTTTGGATCGGTGGTTGGGTTAGGGGACGATAGGCAAGGCGTTCTCGGAGGGACGATTCGGACAGCAGGGCCGAGTTGGGAATTTGACGCGCAGGCAGATATCGCTGATCTTGACACCGTGAATCTGTACGGTGTGACGATGATCGGTGCCGGGGAGGGGGTACAGCTCAACGGACCGAGCTCGAAAACGAAGATCGTGTCGAGTACCTTTTTGAATTGCGGTGAGGTCGACCCGGGTTCGGCGTCCAACGGCGCTGAGATACTGAACGCAACGTTTATCGATCCAGATACGTCTGCGCTCCTCTTCCAGAACACAACCCACAATCTGAAGAATCTGACGTTCATCACGTCGGGAGATCCGGCTACTCAACACATGGTCCGCTTCTCGGTTGCTGGGATTTACGCTTTCGATAATATACAATTCTTCGGTGATTATTCCAGTGCTACTCTGTTTCACACAGAGAACTCCGTCAACGCAGTGACGGAGGATTCCTACCCTGACAGTAACCAGGATTCAGAGACGACTTTCGGAAACGGCACCGTCGATGGTGTGGCTCAGTCTTTCACAGGATC
>SDBS01007122.1_pt1 | contig 10881 bp, 5 predicted proteins | sample 2277091 | NCBI WGS metagenome assembly SDBS01 (sample SAMN10404972, study PRJNA504765) | marine sediment metagenome | isolation source: marine sediment core GS10_PC15, 163 cmbsf | place: Arctic Ocean: Southern Knipovich Ridge | collected 2010 | reverse complement strand
GCCGTAGTAGACGCCGACGCTGTCGTAGGCTATGTCGCCTTCTGTTTCGTCCAGCTTCCAGTACGCTACAGCGCCAGGATATGTGAATAAATGCTCAGAAAGGACGATCAGGTCCTGGACATCTATGACGCCATCGCCTAAAGGCGTTGGGCCGATGTCACACAAGGGATAGTATTCGCCCCAGTGGTCAACCATGATGTACATCTCTGCGGAGTCCACGATCCCATCCCCGTTGAAGTCCACAATTGGAATAATTGGCACCTGCCATAAGTCCCATCCGCCAAAGCCGCCGGGCCGGTGGGAGCCGAAGTAGAGGCTAAAACCGTCGCCCGAGATCCTCGGGTCTCTGTCCAAATACGCACTGTTGACGTTCGGCCCGAGATTGACCGGGGTGCCCCAGTTATCGTCTATGGTTTTCCGCGTGGTGACCCAAAGATCGTAATCACCTGACCCACCGGGACGGTACGAGTCGAAGAATAGGACCAGACCGTCAGCGGAGATGCTCGGAGAGTAGTCACGATAAACAGTGTTGACAACTGGCCCTAGATTTAACGGGTTCACCCACTCGTCGTCTATAGTTGCCCGTGTTGTGACCCATATGTCGCCACTACCATAGCCACCAGGCCGGGCTGTTAGATAGTCAGAAAAGTAAAGGGATAGGCCGTCGGCCGAAATGCTGGGGTCTGCCTCATTATATGAAGTGTTAACTGTTGGGCCCAGATTGACCGCATCGCGCCACATGTCTTGTGTTGTTGAGCGAGTTGTCACATATAGGTCCGATCCACCTGATCCACCAGGTCGATGGGAGCGGAAGAATAGAGAAAGGCCGTCGGTCGAGAGACTCGGGTCTGTATCTATATACGGACTGTTGACCGTTGACCCAAGATTGACCAGAGGCCCCCAGGGATCGGAGGTGGTTGACCGCCTCGTCACGTATAGGTCTATAATGCCGTACCCGCCGGGCCGGATGGAACCAAAGAAGAGCGACAGGCCATCAGCCGAAATGCTTAGATCATAATCGGGATATGGGCTGTTGACAGGTGTCCCTAGATTTGTGGGAGTGCCGAAGGTGAAATCCGCCTTCGCAAGCTCCGTAGTTAGGCCCAATGCCAAAACCAATACAAGTAAAATTGTGTTTTTCATGATTCGATTCTCCATTATTGTTTTGTTTGACGGTTTGCAGTATCATTGAAGGAGCCTTGACTCGGGCGCGCAAACCACTCGCCCGGGTTGGGCTGGGCCGGTGAGTCATTTGCATTGTGGTGCGACACTCACCGGCTGCTTTTTTGAACTACAACTTGTTTGAAATTCTTCTTATGCACGCTGTTGACCCTAATATACACCACCTCCTTTCCATCATTGAGTGTGTTTCTGTTCTCTCAAAACGATTTTTGTACTCATTTCTTGTTCTCCTTCTTTCGCTGCTCGGCCTCGAGGGCGTTGATCGTCTCAAATGAAGGCGCTGGCCAGAAATGGGCGATTCCCCCGTTGTCGGCAGCGCAGATCGTATTGCCGTCCGGAGAAAATTGAACCGTTACTATAACGGTCGAGCTTGTGCCGAATTGCGCGATTTCCTGCCTGGTCGAGACATCCCATAACATCAGCGCCCCTTTGCCGCTGCTTCCCGTAACCATGCGCCGGCCATCCGGCGAAAAGGCAACACTATGAGAGACTTTGGTTCCGCGCAACCGATCTACGAACTGGCGGGTTTGCCAGTCCCACAGGAAGGTGAAATCGCTATCGCAAGCCACGGCCAGCAGTGGTTCGGTCGGCGAAACAGCGATGCCACCCTTCCTTCTTGTGTTGAAGAGAATCCTTGCTTGTTCCTTTGACTGCGCCAGATCCCACCAAACAATATTCTCCTCACTCGGGCACAGAAGAATATCCGAATCCGGTGGCATTGCAAAGCGGCGTTTAATGTATCTCTCGATATGAAGTCCGCTGTCCACCCTCGATCTCAATTGCCAGGTATCGACATTCCATTTGGAGATTTTGTTGCCAGACTCCAGGGCTACCAAAAACTTGCCGTCGGCTGAAAATCCCACCGGGAGAATCTTTCCCGATTGAGCGTTTTGGCGAACGACGACTTGAAGATCTCTCGCGTCCAACACCCACAATTCTCCTGACCCGGTTCCCGCGATCAAATGCTTGCCATCCGGAGATAGGATGATGGAACTGCCAGGCCCGAGTTCTTGAGATAACAAATGCTGTTTCTCGAATGTCTCCGCGTCCCAGATGCTGAGCGATCCATTTCTGTTGATCGTGTAGAATGACCGGCTGTCCTCTGAAAAAACCACTTGTCGAACATTCTTTTCGGCCAACAGGTGTTCTCGAAACTCCGGCAGCGGCGCATTCAGGTCCCATTCAAGAATTTGTTTATCTCTGCCTGCGCTAACCGCTCGGGACTCGTCGGATGTCAGCGAGAGAGTGAACACCTCTGATTGATGCCCTCTTAATACTCTTGTAGTGGCCCGACTATTCATGTCCCAAACACGAATGGTGTTGTCGCCGCTGGAGCTTACCAACCGTTCACCATTCGCCGAAAACGTTAACGCGGTTACCCAATCACCGTGACCCGTCAGTGGAGGTTCCTGCTTCCATGAGACGGTATTCAGCAGTCTAATCTCGTTATTCACATATCCGGAGCCCATCGCCACATAACGCGAATCGGGAGATATTGCCAAAGGAGTCCCCTCGACTGGAGCAGGCTCCTGATGCTCGGTAATACCGGTGGCAATATCGACGATCTTCAGCTTGCCGTCTCCGACTATGGCCAGCCGATGGCCGTCTGGGAAAAAGGCAACATGATCCTGCCAACCGGCCTTAGGACTTGGAATGGGCCATTTACGGATTATTTTCCTTTGGCGCCAATTCCAAAGGACGGCTGCAGAAGGTCCAATCGTGGCAAGCGTTTCGTCGTCGGGCGAAAATGACAAAGAACGAATCCATGTCTCTGACGGGATCACGGTTTCCAAATCCCAGGTGGAAGTCTCGTAAATGTGAACTGCGTTTGCTTCATTCAAACCACCACGATGTAGAGCCAGATGTTTGCCTGAATTCGAAAAGACAACTCCACGTCGTGATCCCAAGGGAAGGTGAACATGCTTCAACTCCTCCCTGGCTTCAAAACTCCACAGTCGCCTAATCAGACCCCCATCCCAAGACTGCGGATAGTATTCGCTGGATACCAGGTATCGTTGATCAGGACTGATTCGCACCGCAGCTACTTCAACCATTTCTTCCGGAGTATCCCAGATGTGAACGGCGTCACTTTGGGACTGCGCCCAGGCGTATCGCCATTCCCAGCCGCGGAAGTCCGGTTCGCCAGGTTCCGGAACGTGTCGACTCACAATATCCTGCACCCGGCCGAACAGGTTATCCTCCAAAGCTCGAAACGCCAGAGACATGTCCGAATTATACGCGCGCCTCAGGGCGTCGATTTCACTTTCCCGGGCCTTAACCTCACTTTCCCTGGCCTTGCGTTGTTCTTGTACCGCTATTTCGCGATCAGCATCTGACTGCAAGCGCGCGGAATTCGCTATCCATGCCTGCCACGCGCTGATCCCCGTACCCAACAATAAGGCGATGACAACAGCAGTGACCGCGGTGTAAACGACTTTGTTTCGACGCCAGGCTTTCTGGAGTTGATAGAACGCAGTAGGCGGACGGGCAATGACCGGCTCGTTGCTCAGATGCCTTACGATGTCCAGGGCCAAACCGTTGGCCGTCTCGTAGCGGCGCGTCCGGTCCTTCTCCAGGCACTTCATCACGATCCAGTCCAAGTCGCCTCTAAGAAGAGAGATCAGCCTGGGTGAGTCTGTCGAATGACGTGTCGCCGTGGTGGATTGCTCTTCCATTTGCAGCGTTGCGAATTTGGTGCTTGGCCTCTGCGGTTCCTGTTCCCGGATGATCTTGCGCATCTCATCAATGCCCGACTGCATCAGCTCCTTTGCATCAAATGGTGTTCTGCCGGTTAGAAGTTCGTAGAGCAACACTCCGAGGCTGTAGATATCCGAGCGGGTGTCGATGTCCAGCCCGCTCATCTCCGCTTGTTCGGGACTCATGTACGCAGGCGTGCCGATGAACTGATTGTGCTGTGTGTAGATTGTCATCTCCGTCAGTTCCTGTTGCGTCGCCTTGGCTATGCCAAAATCAATGATCCTGGGCACTGGAACGCCATCGTGCAAGGTGATCAAGATATTGGAGGGTTTGATGTCCCGGTGAATAATCCCCTTCTGGTGAGCGTGCTGGACTGCATTACAAACCTTGATGAACAGATCAAGGCGGTCCTTAGTTGAGAGTTTCACCTGATCGCAATACTTGGTGATGGGAATCCCTCTGACCAGTTCCATGACGAAATAGGGACGGCCTGTTTCAGTCGCTCCGGCATCCAGCACTTTGGCGATATTCGGATGGTCCATCATGGCCAATGCCTGGCGCTCGGCTTCGAAGCGGGCGATAACCTGTCTGGTGTCCATCCCTAATTTGATTATTTTAAGAGCCACCCGCCTTTTCATTGGTTTCTTCTGCGCGGCCGCCCAGACCACACCGAAGCCACCTTCACCGATTTTTTCGAGGAGCTTGTATCGACCAATCATCATACCCGGGCCTTCAATCATAGGAGGTTTGTCTAAGGTGGTGTTTGGATCAAGAGCAGGGACTTCAAGAAAATCGCCGGCTTCCTCGTGAGCTTTGATCAACGCCTCGACACGGGCACGTAGAACAGAATCATCGCCGCAGACAGCGTCCAGGTAGGCAGAACGTTCTGCTTTGGAACCTTTCTTGAGGGCGGCGTTATATATCGATTCAATGTCATTTGGTTTCTCTGCCATGGTTTTGCTCCTTACTATGTCTGTCTATAATACAATGCGTCATCAAGGGCAAAAACGCCTCACAAAAAATGGGGAAAAAACATAAATGTGTGAAAAAAACTTAACAAAGGGTTATTTCAGGCGTCCTTGTTAATCTCGTGGAAAAGGAAGGCGCGAGCGTAGGACCAATATCGGTCGGCGGTGGCCCGGGAGATTTCCAGCATTTTGGCTGCTTGCTCGATGGTCAAACCTGCAAAATAGCGGAGTTTCACCAGATCGGCTTTAATCGTGTCCTCTTCAGCGAGTTTAGTCAGCGCTTCATCCAGCGCAATAATGTCAGTTGAGGAGCCTTCGATAGTCACGTCTGCATCGTCCAGATCAACTCTCTGGTGGCCACCACCATGCTTACGTCGTTGTTTGCGGCGGGCGTTTTCGATGAGAATACGGCGCATAGCTTCAGCCGCCGCTGCAAAGAAATGGCCACGACCGCTCCAATTATGGTTTTCTGCACCGACCAACCGGATATAGGCTTCGTGGACAAGAGCAGTCGCCTGGAGCGTCTGGCCGGGCAGTTCCTGTGACATCTTCTGAGCAGCCAAACGACGCAGCTCCTCATAGACCAGCGGAAGCAGTTTATCCGCGGCCTTAGCATCGCCTTGTTCGATTGCAACTAAAATGCGTGTAACATCACTCATCACAATCCCACTTTCAGACTATAGAATACCCGAGAACACTTAGCTCGTCAAATCATTTAGTATCTCGTATCTTCCCTCGACCTTGCTCGGGACAAGCTTAGTTCGTATCTCGCTTGAAGGACTCTGGATTCCTGCTTTCGCAGGAATGACAAATAAAGAAAGCCCCGACACGAAATAAAAAACCCCGGCACAGGTCCGGGGGCTAATCATTCACGAAACAGTTAAGCCTGCCGTTGCAGTTTTTGATATCGTGCAATTCCCGGCCCTTGGCAATCGTTTCTGCGATAGAGGCTGTTATTTCTGGGGTACCGGGATAGTAATGTCAATCTCGCGCATCGGCCCGAACACCGACAGCGGTTCGTCGAAGTCCTGGGATCGGCCAACAGCTAAGATTTGTATCTTATCGGGTTTCAAATGTTTCTTAGCAACGCGGAGAATATCTTGCTTGTTTACCTTTTCAACACTGTCCTTGGTCTTCTGTAAAAAATCTGCCGGATAATTAAAGTACTCGTAGGTCATCAGCCGGTTGACAATCTCGCCCTTCGTATCGAAGTTGAACACAAACGAATTGAGGTAGCCTTCTTTTGCCAGATTAAGCTCCTCGTCGGTGACCTCACTTTCGGTCATCTTTCTGACCTCTTCGGTCATAGCACGAATGGCCCGGACGGTGTTCTCCGATTTGGTCTGGCAGCCGACATAAAAGAGACCTGGAAAGGCATAATTGGCCGAATAGATTCCGAAAACCGAATAGGCCAGTCCCTCGCGAGAGCGTACGTTTTTGAAAAGTCGGCCTGTAAATCCGCCTCCGAGAATCTTGTTCATCAAAATCAACGCAAAATAGTCGGGGTCGTTTCTCAAGCCGCCGATGTGCCCAAGGTAGATGTTCGACTGGTTGACATCGTCTTTTTGAATCACATTCGCTGTTTGCCGGAATTGGTACTTTACCGGGGGGACCTTCGGTAATTCTATATCGACTTTCTCCCAGCCTTCGAAAGCATTTTCAATTTTCTTAATCATCCGGGCGGTGTCGAAATCACCCCAAATCCCAAGCATCATATTATTGGGGCCGAAGAACTTTCCGTGGAAAGCAACCAGGTCATCCCGGCTGATATTGTCGATGGTGGCGTACTCGGTATGCCGTGCGTAAACACTATCGGAGCCGTAGATGAGCTTGTCAAACTCACGTGCCGCTATTGCCCCGACATTATCATTACGCCGGGCGATGGCGCTTTTATGCTGCATCTTTTCTAACATGATTTTGTTTTCGCGAAAGGCCGGGTTCATCAGTACATCTGCCAGGATGGCCAGTCCAACATCGATGTCCTTTTTCAGCACGGAAACAGAAGCGTAGCCCGAATTTAGCCCAATGCCGGTTTCCACCGAAGCGGCGATACGTTCCAACTGTTCGTCAATCTCGTCACCGGTCTTGCTGACTGTCCCGCCGGTGCGCATCACGCTGCCGGTGATGGCGGCCAGACCAATTTTGTCGGCCGGCTCATAAATAGAGCCCGCTCGAATCCGGGCTGAGACGCTGATAAGCGGCAGCTCGTGGTCTTCCAGCAAAAATACCTGCATCCCATTTGTGAGGGTAACTCGCTGAACTTTTGGGATTTGGATATCGTGCAGTTTGGGATACTTCAACTGTTTGTAATTCAGGGCATAGTTTTGGGTACAGCTTGAGACTGCGAAGCACAACACAAGGGCCCCAGAAATAAAAATTATCATCACGGACGATTTATAAGCTCTCATTTTGATTCTCCTGCTAAAAATCATTTTTCAGTTGGGGTCGTATCGATAATGCCTACTGTTTGGTTTTTGGTGGTGAAATATTTTTTAGCGACGCGCTGGATGTCCTCAGCCGTTACCTTATCGATATCGTCGAGTTGTTTAAACAGATTGCGCCAATCGCCGGTAATGACCTCGTAAAAAGTCAACAGGGAAGCGAGGCCTGAGTTGGAAGCAAGCTGGCGTATCAGGCCGGCACGGCTGCGAGTCTTTGCCTTTTCCAGCTCTTCAGGCAAAACCGGTTCGGTTTTAAGTTTGTCGATTTCAGCGTAGATGGCCTCTTCACAGACCTGATTTGTATGGCCCCTTGCCGGCACCGCGTAAAACAAGAACAGGCTGGGGTATTTGTTTCCCGGCATGCCCGGAAATCCTGAAGCGGCGACCGCAATTCTTTTTTCCTTGACTAAACTTTTATATAGCCGCGATGTGCGCCCGGTGCCCACTATCTCGGTGATAGCGTCAAAGACCGCGTTGTCAGGATGGTTAATGCTCGGTTTATGATAACCAATCAGGACAAACGGCTGCGCCGAGTCTTGCATGATTACGCGGCGCTGTCCGAGCTGGGGCGGCTCGACCGTTTCTACCGGGTCCGGCTTTGGGCCGCTGGGAATTCGGTTAAAATATTTCTGGGCCAGCTCTCTCACTTCCTGCGGGTCCATGTCCCCGACTATCGCGACGGTCAGATTGCTCGGCGAATAGTACTTTTTGAAAAACTCCTCGGCTTCGGGACGGGTCAGAGTTTCCAAGTCACTCATATGCCCCACTATCGGTTCGCCATAAGGATGGGCTTTGTAGGCGATGGCTAAAAACTCCTCTAACAAGCGACCGACCGGTTGACTTTCCGTACTCAGGCGCCGCTCTTCCATGACCACGTCTTTTTCTTTGTAGAATTCTCGCAGCACCGGGTTAAAGAATCTGTCCGACTCCAACGACATCCAGAGCTCTATCTTGTTGGAGGGGAGACTGACTATATACTGAGTGACATCCTGACCGGTTCCGGCGTTGAAACCCGAGCTGCCTTCCCGAGAAAACGCCTCTTCGTACTCATCATGAACCAGAAACTCCTGGGCTTTCTCCTGGGCTTCTTTGAACTGGTTCTGCAGTTGCTCCAACCGGCCCTTGTCCGTCTGCTCACCCTTCCTGCGCTCGGTCTTCAGCGCCAAAAACAGTTCGTCAATCTTAGCCATCGCTGTGGTTTCCGCCTGGTAGTCTTTGGTGCCGATGGTTTTGGTTCCCTTGAATGCCATGTGCTCAAACAGATGCGCCATACCGGTGATTCCCTTGACCTCGTCAACCGCACCAACATCAGCGTAAATGTGAAATGAAACTACCGGCGCTTCGTGCCGTTCCAGGACTAAGAATTTCAAGCCGTTGTCCAATGTAAACTCCGTTATCCGCTTCTCGAACGCCGCCAGGTCCTGGGCTTCTGCCGATTTTGGAGCTACAGTGATCATAACAAAAAGAAGCAGCGTCACGCCAATCGCAACGACCCTTAGTTTTCGCATTGTGTATTTCATATTACGTACTCCTCTGCTATTGCATACTTTCGCGTCTTTACCTTAAACATAGAAAAACGAGTACCTGCTGACATTATTTTCAATAACACATCTCAATGCTGTTAGTCAATTCCTTTTTCAAAAGTTGAAAAAGAATTTACAGGAACGGTAAATTCCTTATACTAATTGTACATAAAGTAAACCGTTGCTTTGCAATCGTCGCTCACTCCGACCCTTACCCAGTGCGCCGAAAAACCATCCGGAAAAACGTGGTAATTATATCCCCTCTCGGCCGGGACTTTGACCGGTGTGTACGATTTCCATGTCCCGTTGCCGAGAAAATCAACCTCTATCCAGAACCACACGTCCTGCTTTAAGTCATGAGCAAGATGCACGACCTTCTTATCAAAGCCGGTCATCAAAAACGGGTCTGATACGGCTCCCGCTTTCACCGGCGTTTCCCACCATGGTCCGCCCCAGCCGCTGGGCTTACCCATCGCCCACAGGTCATCTATATTTCCAAACCACAAACCCGACTGCGGCTGTCCCTGGTCGTGGTCTATCTGGTCAGAAGCCATCACAAACAACCCGCGCCAGTGACAAAAATCAGGAACCACACGCAAATGACTGCAAATCGGACGAATCCCCCATATCTTACCGCCATAAGCAAAAGGCGGAAGGTCGTAGAACATCCCATGAATATCCATCAGCAAGCGTTCGGTTTGCGCATGACGGATTCGCATCCATTCGGTGTTCCAGGCGTGGTCCCACGAGTGGCTGGCTTTGGGAAGCAGGTAACGCAGCCATTTACCCTGGACGAGCACACGAAGCACGACGGACGATTTTGTCCAGCCGGCGGCGTAAATCGTATGACCGCCATAAGAGCTGCCGGAGGCGCTGCCGTGGACTTCCACGAAGGGATTGCGCTCGATAATCGTCCATTTTTTACCGTTCCATTCAGCCAGCCGGCCGGCATCTCTTTGGCCGAGAAACTCCTTCTGGTCATAAGTATTGTTGGCCACGACAACCCGGCCCTGTGCGGTGTAAGCGCTTTTGAAATGTGCTTTGGCATTTTTGATTTCCAGCTCCTTAACCAGATTAAACAGGAGCTTTGCTTCAAGGCTATTCACATCAACCTCCCAGAAGCGGCCTTCCATACCAAGGAAATAGACCTTATTTTTCGGGTCGGTCAAGTGACTCACAGTGGCGGTCAGGCGATAGTTTTTGAGTGCATCAATTGTTCGGACGTTTCCATCGGCATCAATGGCGTGCGGTCCGATGAACGCCTGTCCGGACGGCCAATGCGCCATCCGGTTCGCAAACGTGCCCGTAACCGAGGCCGGATGCTGCCGCATTGTCATATCATCACTGATTTCATAAAGCCCGATACCCTTACCCTTCATGTGCGAGACATACCCAATTGCCCAAAGCTTGTCCGCCCAGGGAATTAGTGCCCCGATGCCGGCCTCCGAGTTACTGCCCAGGCCTTTGGCCATAACAGTCATTTTCGGAAACACACCCTTGATCTGAATCGGAGGTTGTTCGGTACCAACATTCTCCCGGGAGGGCGTATTGGCATCGAGGTCATGGGCTTGCCCATAGCTGCTGGGGAGAACCATTACCCACAGTATAACCAAAAGCAACCGACTTAGATGCCGGAGATTTGTCGCTCCCGTTAGGGATGGCCAAGTCCACTTGCGCCTTTTAGAAAATTGCAATCTGTCGTATTGTTTCATAATGATTTCTTTCCAGAAAAACCTTAATGCCTCTCCTTGTATAATTATTAGCTCTGAATTAGCTAACAATTCATAACCAAAATATTATGGATTACCAACTATGTCAATGATTAAAAACTTACGGTAAGATAATGCATCTATTTGGTTATCAATTTAATCTTGACAGATCGGAATTTTTTGTGTTTTTTGAAGGCACGGCAGCGGCATGGAGTTCCTCTGAATGACGAGAAGTTCGGGATGTTATACGGAAACGATAAAAACAGTATATGCGTGGATGAGTAGATGGGTGAATGAGTCTCCGGCAGAAGGGCCGTGTAAGTACACATGAAGATAAACAGGATGGCTATCAGAAAAGTTG
>SDBS01007121.1_pt1 | contig 10881 bp, 8 predicted proteins | sample 2277091 | NCBI WGS metagenome assembly SDBS01 (sample SAMN10404972, study PRJNA504765) | marine sediment metagenome | isolation source: marine sediment core GS10_PC15, 163 cmbsf | place: Arctic Ocean: Southern Knipovich Ridge | collected 2010 | reverse complement strand
GACTACTGGATATTACACGACCTATGCCTTTCGCAGCGTCGGCGGTAGTTCGTACGCCGACGTCGGTAACTTCCTCAGATCGTCCTCCCGGTACTCCGCCAGCCCGATCCTTTCGCGCCACGAGTTTGGCTTCCGTGTCGCCTCCGTCCCCGAACCCACCACGCTCTTACTTCTCGGCTTGGGCGGTTTGATGTTGAGACGAAAGAGATAAGGACTACAAATGGGCAAGGACGCTCGGATAATTTTAGCAGAGCAAGCCAGCGATACCGGGGGTCCTACAGGTCCGGTCGATTCGCGTTCGTCGATCATTGGCGGAAAATGGCGGACACCGAAACTGCACTGATGATACCGAAAGCCCGTTTTCGGGTACGTCCGAAAGGGTACTGGATTCCGGGCGACGGATTTGTTATTCTGTTGCCGGTAAATATACGTGGCAAGAGGAAAATCGATGTCGGTGAAGTTGAGTTCTACGGATGAGCAGTTGCTTGAAGGCGGGCTGGGGGAAGCCTCGCGGATGGCGATGCGCATTGTGGTGAGGATGGCGGAGGTTCTCGGTGCGGACGAGTTGATGGATGTCAGCCAGGCGCACATTGACGGGTGTGGACTGCTTAGCGGGGCGAGCCTTGAATTCGCTGAGACGCTTGCCGACAAAGGGGCCAAAGTCGCCATTGCGACGACTCTCAATATGGGTCCGCTGGATTTGCAGAACTATCGGCAGTTCGGCATCAATGAAGAATTCGCCGCCAGGGCAATCCGGCAGGGTGCGGCGTATACGGCGATGGGGTGTATTCCGACGTGGACTTGTGCTCCTTACCAGAGCTATTTGACGCCTCGATTCGGGCAGCAGATTGCCTGGGGGGAATCCAACGCGATTGTGTACGCCAACTCCGTGTTAGGCGCACGGACGAACCGGTACGGCGATTACATGGATATCTGCGCTGCGATTACGGGCAGGGTGCCTAAGTGCGGGCTGCATCTGAGCGAAAATCGGAAGGGGCAGGTGCTATTCAGGCTCGGGGATATCAACCCTGCTCTTCTGGAAAGCGATGCCTTCTACGCGATACTCGGCCATTACATCGGCAAGGCGGTCGGTGACAGGATACCGGTTATTGAAGGACTGCCCTGTAACGCAAGCGGCGATCAGCTTAAGGCATTCTGTGCGGCGGTTGCGTCTTCGGGTGTAGTTGCGATGTTTCATGCCGTGGGTGTTACGCCGGAAGCGTGTACTCGCGAGCAGGCCTTTGGCGGTGAGGAGCCGGAGAGCGTTATCGAAGTAACGCCTGCCGATTTGCAGGAGGCGGAACAGGACCTGTCGCCTGTCGGGGCTGGTACGCCGCTTGATCTTGTTATCTTAGGCTGTCCGCATTTTTCGTTCGAGGAGTTTCGTCGCTTAGCTGAATTGATACGCATCGAAACAGACAGCGACAACACGCTCAATTCGCGCGTAAGGTTTGTGGTCATTTCGAGCCAGACATCTTATGCGCTGGCCCAACGAGCCGATTTTCCTGACGATCTCGAAGACTTTGGCGTTGAGATCACGCTTGACACCTGCCCGTTTCACACGCCGATGGTTTCCGAGTCAACGAAGGTGATCATGACCAACTCGGGTAAGTGTTCGTATTATGCTCCGGGCGAATTAGGCGTTGAGGTTGCATTCGGCACGATGGCCGACTGTGTCAAGTCGGCGGTCGCCGGTCGCGTTTGTCGAAAGGGGCTGCCGTGGTGAGAGTGCTGAAGGGAAAACCTGTTGTCAGCGGGACTGCCAGCGGGGAGGCGATTGTTTCCGGTGAACCGATTAGCTTCTGGGGCGGAATAGACCCGCGGACCGGCGAGGTTATTGACCGCCGCCACGAACTGTCCGGAGAGAATGTTACGGGCAAGATATTTGTGTTTCCGACGGGCAGGGGTTCCAGCACGTCAAGTGCGATACTTCTCGAGGCGGTGAGGACGGGTGCGGCGCCGGCGGCGATTATCAATGTGAAAATCGATCCTATACTTGCTTTGGGCAGTATAGTTGCGGATGAAATGTACAAGAGGACCGTGCCGATTGTTCTTCTGGACGAAGATGCGTTTTCGTCCATAAGGCAGGGCGATCGGCTGACTCTTGAAACTGACGGAACGGTTAAAATCGAAGGATAGGAAATGATTTACTTTTTCAGCATCTTTGGGTATCTGCTGCTGTTGGGTGTCATCGGCGTGTGGAAATCGAGGCAGGTCAAGACGGAGGAAGATTTTGCGTTAGCGGGTCGGAGTCTTTCGCCGTGGATTATGGTGTGCACGATGTTGGCGGTGTGGATCGGTACGGGCTCGATCGTGGGCAATGCCGAAAAAACCTACGAGACGGGAATGGCGGCGCTGCTTTTGCCGTGGGGCACGTTCATCGGCATGATCCTGCTGTCGCTTATTGCAAGACGCGCACGCGAGATCAAAGCAAGTTCGGTCCCGGAGATAATCGGGGGCAGATTCGGCCAGACTGCACGGTCGCTGGCGGTGGTATCGCTGATCATCGCCTACATGGTGATCGTCAGCTACCAGTTCAACGCGGGCGGGGCGGTTATCGAAGTCATCACGGGCGACAAAGAGCCTGTTGCGTTAGAGGTCGGCGATTCTCTGTCGTGGGACCAGATAAGGAAGGGGCGGGTCAGATTCACCGCAGAGGAAGGCTTCAAGGGCAATGCAAGCGTCTCGTTTACACCCGTCGGGCAGGACTCGGGGGCGGGGGAGGCTCTTACTTATTCTATCGAAGTTGTCGCTTCCGAGAAGATTGCCGAAGAGAAGGAGAAAGTCGCTGAAATCGACAACAGCGTCGCCATAAGGGAAGGCAACTACGCCAGAATCCGTCTGGATCCTGGCGATGAAATCGCATCGTCCTACAAGGTGAAATCGCTGCCGGAGGGAGGTCTGCTGGAATTGAAAGAGCCGATAATCACCGCTGCTACCGCGACTATCATTGCGGCGGTATTCATCATAATCTATACGATGCTTGCGGGGCTGTTGAGCCTGGCGTACATGGATATCGTTACGGGCATTATCATTACGGTTTCGCTGCTGATCGCCTTTCCGCTCTACTGGCTCAAGGCGGGCGGCTGGGACGGGATGACGGCTTCCTTTGCGGCGATGGGCGACCGGGGCGAGCACATGCAGCTTTGGGGGGTCTATTCCTGGACGCAGATAATTAATTACTGCCTGCCGGTATTTCTGCTCGTGTTAGGTGACGCCAATCAGTACCAGCGGATATTCGCCAGTCGGTCGGCCAAGGGCGCCAAGTCGGCGGTTACCGCGATGATTTTTGTGGCATTGGCAATCGAACTGCTCATCATCGCCTGTGCGTGGATCGCGGCAAGCATGACGCCCGACCCGGAAGAGGGAAAGTACATCCTTATCTTTGCCGCCAAGCATTATTTGCCGCTGCCGTTGGGCTGTCTGTTTATGGTCACGGTCGTGGCGATCATTATTTCGACGGCAGACTCGTTTTTGCTTGTGCCGGCGACGACATTTATGAAAGACGTTTACCTCAACTTCATCAACCCGAAAGCAAGCGAGAAGAGGATCATATTCCTGAGTCGCGTCCTTGTCGTCGTCTTCGGCGTAATCGCATGGATCGTGTCGCGACTTTTTGCCGAATCGACGGGCTTCTTCGAAAAGGCGCTGTATGCGTTTACGATCTACGGAGCATCGATTACACCCTCGCTTGTGGCGGCATTAGTCTGGCGGGGAGCGACGAAGGCCGGATCGATTACTTCGATTCTGGCGGGAGTGATAGTTGCTATCGTCTGGAGCGAGGCGAACTTTATACAGGAATCTTTGCCGGCTGCGATCTCGGACCTTGACGCCGTTTTGCCGGCGATAACGCTGTCGGTCCTGCTGCTGATTGTGGTGAGTCTGCTTACGCAGAAGAAGACGGTTCAGGCCCGGACTGAATAGGCTGTAGGGTGGGGCTTGCCCCACCGAGACTGCTGTTAAGGAAGAACACGCATGTTTACAAAAGACACTTACGTCCATAGACGAAAACGCCTGAAACAGCACTTGCAATCGGGAGTTGTTCTGATCATGGGCAACGATGAGAGCCCGATGAATTATGCCGACAACCCTTATGAGTTTCGGCAGGACAGTTCATTTCTGTATGTTTTCGGCCTTGACGGGCCCGGTCTTGTCGGTGTGATCGATATCGACGAGGGCAAAGAGATTGTCTTCGGCGACGATATCACAATCGACGATATTATCTGGATGGGCCCAAAGCCGAAACTTGCCGATCGTGCACAGGCTGTCGGGATAACAGAGACGACGGGGCTGGGTCAGCTTGCCGGGGTATTGACCAAAGCCAAAGAGGCGGGCAGAAAAGTGCATTTTCTTCCGCAATATCGCGGCGATAACATTGTGAAACTGCATGGGCTGCTGTCGATTCCGGCGGCTGAGATCAATGACAATGTATCGGTTGAGTTGATACGGGCGGTTGTCGAACAGCGGTCCATTAAGTCCGGCGAGGAAGTGGAAGAACTGGAAAATGCCCTTGAAATATGCCATACGATGCAGACTATCGCCATGAAGGCGTGCCAGCCGGGGCTGGTCGAAAGGCAGGTAGCCGGGCTGATGGCGGGGATGGTCGCCGGCAGCGGGTCAAATCTGTCGTTTCCGACGATTTTTACGACGCACGGCGAGACGCTTCACAACCACTATCACGGCAATGTGATGGAGGCAGGCGATATTATCATTAACGATTCCGGCGCGGAATCGGACCTGCACTATGCCGGCGATATCACGCGGACGATCCCGGTCAGCGGCAAATTTACCGACCGGCAGAAGGACATCTATATGATCGTTCTTAATGCCCAGACGGCGGCGATGAACTCGATGCTGCCGGGTGTCCCGTTCAAAGAGATACACCTTCTTGCGGGTGAAGTTCTTGCTTCGGGCCTGAAGGATTTGGGGCTTATGAAGGGCGATGTGAAGCAGGCCGTCGCCGCGGGCGCTCACGCACTGTTTTTCCAGTGCGGGCTGGGACACATGATCGGGCTGGATGTGCACGATATGGAAGGCCTGGGCGAGGATTACGTGGGCTATACCGAGACGATCAAACGCAATCCGCAGTTCGGGTTGTGTTCGCTTCGGTTGGGGCGGTCACTGCAGGTCGGCTTTGCGGTTACTGTCGAGCCGGGACTTTATTTCATCCCGCAACTGATCGATCTCTGGAAGGCGGAAAACAAACTCGATGAGTTTATCGATTACAGCGAAGTCGAGAAATTCAGGGACTTCGGAGGCATCCGGCTGGAAGATGATGTGCTGGTAACCGCCGATGGCTGTCGTCTCTTAGGCAAGGCTATCCCGAGGACTATCGAGGAAGTGGAGGGTGCCTGTTTGGCATAGTAGGGATCGGTGGGCTAATCCCGATGAATCGGGACACCGTACGGGCAGGCCAAATTTGTAGGGTGGGGCTTGCCCCACCGAGATGAGCGACATGCTTACGGGTCGATGGTGGGGCAAGCCCCACCCTACTGTTATGTTTGGGATTATTGAAGGGTCAATGCATGTTTCATTCGAGTGTGGCTGGAATAAGGACTTGTTTGCCGGTTCTTTTTGTTGTGTTGAGTATTACTATCGCTGTTCGGGCGGGTGTTGAGGATCCGAACGATCCGGCTGTGCTTACGTTGGAGAGGATATTTACCGGGGAGGAGTTCGAGTTTGAGAGCTTCGGGCCTGCGCGATGGCTTAAAGACGGTTCGGGCTATACGACAGTGGAGGAATCGGAAACTTGCGAGGAGGGCAAAGATATTGTTCGATATGACCCGCAAACGGGTGAACGCGATATTTTTGTTTCGGCGCAGAGCCTTACTGCTCCCGGCCAATCCAAGCCGCTGGATATTGACAACTATATATGGTCGGCGGACGGGAAGAAACTGCTTGTATTTACAAATACCAAACGTGTCTGGCGGGAGAACACCAGGGGGGACTACTGGGTGCTCGATCTCGATTCGGGCGACCTGAAGAAGCTTGGCGGCGACGCGGAAGAATCGACTTTGATGTTTGCGAAATTTGCCCCGACGTGCGATCGTGTTGCTTATGTTTGCAAGCGGAATGTCTATGTGCAGGATCTGGGGAGTATGCGGATCAGGCAGCTTACGAGGGACGGTTCGGAGCGCATTGTCAACGGTACGTCGGACTGGGTCTACGAGGAGGAATTCCGTCTGCGCGACGGTTTCCGCTGGAGCCCGGACGGGCGATTCATCGCCTACTGGCAGTTCGATACGGCGGGCGTCGAGGAGTTTGTGCTGATCAATTACACCGATTCGCTCTACCCGAAACTTACGAGGTTTCAGTACCCCAAGGTGGGCAGGACGAATTCGGCTTGTCGGGTCGGCGTTGTGGGCGCCGGCGGAGGCGCGACGCGATGGTTTGCCGTTGAAGGCGACCCGCGCAATAATTACATTCCCAAGATGGACTGGATCGAGGGTACGAACAAGATTGTTATCCAGCAGCTCAACCGGCTGCAGAACACTAACAATGTGATGGTGTCGTCTGTGGGCAAGGATTTGTTCGGTCAGCCGAAACCGTCGCGTCCGCGCGTGATGATCGTGGAGCGCGACGATGCCTGGGTGGATGTGGGCAATGACCTGAAATGGCTTGACGGGGCACAGAGTTTTGTCTGGACGAGTGAACGCGCGGGCTGGCGTTATATTTACCGCATACAGGCCGACAGCGGCAAAACACAACTGCTGACGCCGGGCGGCTTTGACGTGATAAGCGTCGAGAGCGTCGACGAGGAGGGCGGCTGGGTCTATTACATTGCTTCACCGGACAATCCGACGCAGCGTTATCTTTATCGAAGCGCGCTCGATGCGAGCGGAATGACGCAGCGTGTAACGCCGCTGGATGAGGCGGGTACTCACAGCTACGATATATCGGCCGATTCGAAGTGGGCTTTTCACACGTACTCGGCTTTTGACAAGCCGGCGGTTATCGACCTTGTGCGTATGCCCGGCCACGAGCGGGTCCGTGTCCTTGAAGACAACCAGGCGTACCGGGAGAAGGTCGCCGCTTTGAACCAGCCGGGCAGTGAGCTGTTTCGGGTGGATATTGGCGAAGGAGTTGAATTGGACGGCTGGTGTGTCAAGCCGCCGGACTTCGATTCGCAGAAGAAATATCCGCTGTTGATATATGTCTATGGCGAGCCGGCGGGCCAGACTGTTCTTGACAAGTGGACGGGCAAGAACGAAAGGCAGTTGTGGCATTGGATGCTTGCACAGCGGGGTTATATTGTTGCAAGCATTGACAATCGCGGAACGCCGGCGCCTCGCGGTCGGCAATGGCGAAAGTGCGTGTATCGTCAGATCGGAATTCTTGCATCGGCCGACCAGGCAGCGGGGGTTCGGGCGATGATAAAGAAATGGCATTTCATCGATCCGGAGCGTATCGGCGTCTGGGGCTGGAGCGGCGGGGGCTCGATGACACTCAATGCGATGTTCAGGTATCCCGATCTCTACCGAACGGGGATCGCTATCGCCTTCATCGCGAACCAGCGATATTACGATACGATCTACCAGGAACGATACATGGGTCTGCCCGACGACAACGAGGAAGGGTTCAGGGACGGCTCGCCGATTACGTTTGCAAAACAGCTCGAAGGCAACCTGCTGATTGTTTACGGCACGGGAGACGACAACTGCCACTATCAGAACTGTCTGGCTTTGACAAACGAACTCATTAAACACAACAAGTACTTCTCGATGATGTCTTATCCCAACCGCACGCACAGCATCAAGGAAGGCGAAAACACCCGCCGCCACCTGTATGAAACAATGACAACGTATCTGAAAAAGAATCTCCCGGCGGGGGCAGACTGATTTGGGCAAAGAAGGTAAGTGCGGGGCCGATCTGCTACAAACTGATTTCTCTGCCGAGGCCTTTTTTGACCGCCTTGTCGTAAACAAGCTTTGAGACGCAGACGTCAAAGAGCGCCATTCCCACGGATTTGAAGAATGTCGTTTCGTCCCTTGTTTTGGGGGTCGCCTTGTTCTGAGTAATGTAGCCGCCTAATGTTTTTACCTGGTCTCTTGTGATCCATCCGTTCTTCAAGGGTACGATGATATCGCCGGATTCTTCCAGGGCGTCTTCGGTATCGATGTAGACATTTTCGATCAGCGTGTAGAGCGTACCGGGGAACTCGCGGACGTGGGGCTGATATGAACCGATCCCCACAAAATGCCTGCCTCGCAAGAGTTCGGCGTTCTCGGGCAGCACGGGGTTCGCCGATGTCGTTGCGGTGGTAACCGACTGGACATTTTCAAGCAGTTCCCGGACTGTCTTTGCAGCGTGGAGATTGGCGTCCGGCATGACAATCGAGAGCCTTTCGATGAGTTCGGTGCTCTTTGCGCCGTCAACGTCAAAGACGTAAATGTCGGTCAAGTCCTTCGCCGCACTTGCAAGCCATGCCTGATAAAATCCCTGTACGCCTGCGCCGATAATCCCGAATGCATGGGTATTTTCCGGCGCCAGATGACGGATGCTCACGCCGCCGACTGCACCGGTGCGGAGCGCTGTCAGCGCCGGTCCGTTCAATAGCGCCACGGGTGCGCCTGTCTTGATGTCATTGAGGACGACGAGGCCGTTTAGGACCGGCAGGTTCATCTTCGGGTTATCGGGAAAGAGCGTAACGAGCTTCGTTGCGAAACTGTCCTTTGTAAAGCACGGCATCAAGAGCAGCACATTGTCGCCATGGTCGATATGCATCCGCTGGGGCATGAGAAAATCTTTGGTCTCATACAACAGCATCGCCTCCTCAACGGTATCGAGAACTTCGGCGACGGTAACTGCATTTAGAATGTCCTTCTCCGACAGAAATATCATTTGGCTTTACCTCTCTCTAAGGTTCTTCGATGATTTTGGCCCAACTGCGTTAATCGGCGGGAAAGAAGCATATCCGTCCGGTCTCATTGGGCATGTCGCCAGGCGCGACACAGCGAAAAGTATATTTTCACTGTTCGTGTGAAAAATGCCAGCAAAAAACCCCGCATCCGCCGCTGTTTTTTTGCGGTACGGAATGTGTGGTCTGTAATGATTCGGTACCTTGTGAGTGGGGGGCTGTGTCAGTCCAGCAGGAAGGTAACCTTGAGATCGACCCGATACTCCGTGATTTTGCCCCCTTCGACAACCGCCGACTGGCTCTTGACCCATGCGCTCTTGATGTTGTGGACGGTCTTCGAGGCCCGCTCGATACCCTCGCTTATTGCTTTTTCGAAACTGACGGGCGATTCGGAACTGATTTCAATCACTTTGGCAACAGACATGACAGTTGCCCCCTTTCTTTGGCGATTCGGGTGTCCGATATCCTGCGCCGAACCTGCGTCAACGGGCATCCGGCGGATAGCTGTTTATCACAGGATGAATTTGGAGAATACCTGCGATCTGTCTCGCCGGCGACGCCTTTTGGATTCATCCCGACTCATTCGCCTTCGCTCGTGCATGACTTCCCACGGTGTCCTTGGCTGGCGTTCATAGGGCCTGTCGTCCCGGGCATAAGTGGGGCGAAACGCCGGGCGGCTGCGAGTGATATGTCTTTTTGCTCGTTCCACTTGATCCTGGCCTCCCCGAACCTTATCGGCTTGAAAAAGAAGCGGGATCACCCACCTGTCCGATCCCGCGCAGAATAATATATTAACGCCCTAAACATAAACCGCGCCCCGCGGAGTTGTGAAGCTCACAGACAGGCTTTGTCGTTGCATCGGCGTTATTTTCCAAACTCAAACCCCCGCGCCTCAGTTTCGACGGCTCCGCGGGCCACCTTCTTCTCGAACCTGCATTCATCTTATTCCCCCTGACCCGTGATCTGACAATATTTATACGCTGCAAGCGGGCTGCGGGTCTTTGAAAACGGGCGGATTTGGCGGCAGGTGGGGGGAGTTTTTTTCAAACATAAGCCGGGTGACAGCCGAATTAGTGATAGGCAGGAGGTGCATGAAGGAGTTTATAAGTGCGACTCTAAGGGGGATATATGTTTAAGAACCGGACAGATGCGGGGGCGCAATTGGGGCGTGCTCTGGAGGGCTATATTGACCGGGATGTGCTGGTATTGGCTGTGCCGCGAGGGGGTGTGGAGGTCGGCTCGCAGGTGGCCCGTCATTTGAACGCCGATTTTTCGATTCTTGTCTCGCGGAAGCTGCCCTTTGTCGACAATCCCGAGGCGGGCTTCGGCGCGATTGCCGAGGATGGCAGCAGATACATCTGTCCGTACAGCACCGCCGGCCTGGGTTGGCCGATGATCGAACGCATTATCGCAGAACAGAAAGCCGAACTCGACAGACGTATCAAGGTGCTGCGCGGCGGGGAGGCGATACCCGACATTGAAGGGCGAACCGTAATCCTTGTCGACGATGGAATCGCCGTCGGATCCACGATCCGCGTGTCGATCATGCTGTGCAAGAAGCGAAGGGCGCGGCGAATTGTCGTCGCGGTGCCGGTTGCGGGTCTCGATACGGCAAAAGAAATCGCCAAACTTGTCGACGAAATCGTTGTTCTTGAGTGTCCCGATGTATTCTACGCGGTCGCCCAGGTCTACGAGAACTGGTACGACGTCGACGACGGGGAAGTTATCGAGATACTCAGTCAATGGAAGCAGCAGGCGCACGGACACTGAGCAGGCCACGGGTGTAAATCACGGGCAAGATGCCCGTGCCACCTTGTGATTATTCCTGTCCGAGCAACTGCCGCAGGGTCTTTGCATTTTCTACCGCACATGCGTCGATATCGTTGTTGAAATAGGCATAGACATGGGTTACGTTTTTTGTGTGCGCCTCGATCCATGCGGCCCAGTCGACGAGGGCGGATTGCGGATAATTACCAGTGTACGCGCTGCCGGGTCCATGGAAACGCACATAGATTTTTTCGGCG